>Ga0181597_10003991_pt1 | contig 14895 bp, 14 predicted proteins | sample 041ome_5_FD_148647 | JGI IMG/M metagenome (GOLD analysis project Ga0181597, IMG submission 148647) | Coastal salt marsh microbial communities from the Groves Creek Marsh, Skidaway Island, Georgia - 041403US metaG (spades assembly) | ecosystem: Environmental > Aquatic > Marine > Intertidal zone... | reverse complement strand
CGAAAGAGGCTTGTTTGATTAAAGAAGACTAAAGAGGTCCAATTACTATGCTTGCCACCATATTGCTCGTCACCCTAATACTTACCTTCCTAGCCTACAAATGGTATGGTCGCTTCCTTGAGAGGAACTGTGGTCTCGACAACCATCGTACCACGCCCTCTGTAGAGAAAGAGGACGGGGTCGATTATGCTCCTACCCGCCCATCTATCCTTTTCGGGCACCATTTTTCTTCGATTGCCGGTGCCGGTCCCATTGTCGGTCCCATTCTTGCGGCCACCTACTTTGGCTGGAGCCCTACTTGGATATGGATTCTGGTCGGGGCCATATTTGTTGGTGGGGTGCATGATTTTGGCAGCACCTTTATGTCTGTGCGGCACGGTGGGCGCTCCGTGGCGGATGTCATGCGCAAACTAGTGGGAGAGACCACCGGAAAGCTATTTTTGGTCTTTGTTATCCTTGCACTGGTCTATGTGATCGTTGTTTTTCTCGACCTCACTGCCTCCACCTTTGCGAAACAGCCCGCAGTGGCCACCTCCTCCGGCTGGTTTGTGGTGGTGGCCCTGGTTTTTGGACTGATATTGCGCAGCGAGAAAGTAAGCCTGGGCAGGCTTGCCTTGATATTTTTCCCCCTTACTTTTCTCGGCCTTTGGGTGGGGCACTATTTCCCCTTCGCTTCGGTAGGTAAGGATGTCTGGATTGCGGCCACCCTGCTGTACTGCTTTGTCGCCGCCGTTCTGCCGGTTGGCATCCTCCTGCAACCGCGGGATTTTCTGAGTGCTGGGTTTTTGTATGCCATATTATTGCTTGGTGCGGTGGGGATGTTTATCAGTCAGGAGAGTATACAGTTGCCTGCCTTCATCGCTTGGGAGTCCGAGAAACTGGGTATGCTCGTGCCCTTTCTTTTTATCACCGTCGCCTGTGGGGCCTGCAGCGGGTTTCATAGTATTGTTTCCAGTGGCACCACCTCCAAGCAGATCAAGCAGGAAAAAGACATTACAAAGGTGAGCTACGGAGCTATGCTGGTGGAGGGTGTTCTAGCCGTTTTTGCCCTGGGCTGTGTGGCTATCTTGACAGTGGGCGAGCGGGAGAGTGGCGGTACACCGGTGGGCATCTTTGCCTTGGGGGCAGCCAAGTTTTTTGGGGCGGTTGGCATTCCGCACGCCCTCGGTGCCGAATTTGCCATGCTTGCGATCAGTACTTTTTTGCTGACCACGCTGGACACCTGCACCCGCCTCACCCGTTTTTTAATTGAGGAATTGTTTTCCTGGCGCAGCCAATTAAGCCGCTTTGCGGGTACCCTAGGTGCCCTCCTTTTCCCCGCCCTCTTGGTCTTCCAGTCCTTTCCCGGTGAGGATGGCACCCTTCAACCTGCCTGGAAAGCAATCTGGCCGCTCTTTGGGGCCACCAATCAATTACTTGCCGCCCTTGCCTTACTCACATTTGTGGTCTTTTTGCGGGTAAAGAAGTCCAGCTACAAATTCGCCCTCTTTCCTGCCTTGATTATGATAGCCATGCCCATGCTCGCCCTGTTTTACATGGCTGGAAAGTTTGGGTTGGGTAGCCTGATTGGCGGGGCCTCCGCCGCAATGTTTGCGCTGGGTATTTTCCTGATGGCAGTTTCCAGCAAGGAATTTCTCCGGACTGACCGTTGATTTATTCGAAGCTGAAAGTGGTTTTGGGGCGGGCTAATAGTAAGACTGATTTTGCCTCTTCGGAAATCTCATTCTCCCAAAGTAAGGCTTCGATTAGTTTTTCGAGGCCTATAAGTCCATATGGGTCACTTATCTTATTGTTACTTGCATATAGACCAGTCAATTTATGATTGTAGCCAAGGGGAGATAATGAAACCACTTCATTGTTATCCATGAATAGGGTTCTTAGTTCGGGAAGTTTCGCTAACGGATCCAGCGAAGTGATGAAGTTATTAGAAATGGAGAGGATTCTCAAATTGGGTAATTTTTCAATTCCATCCAATTCAGTTATTCCATTAATGGATAAGTCCGCGTACCAAATTAAGGAGTCCGCGACTTGATCTAAGGGCACTATGCTACGAATTCGATTATCCGAGAGGTTGATCTCTCTTAAATCTTTCAGTGCGGTTATGAAGTTGATATCCGACAAATAGTTATCTTCCAGGTAAACCACCTTTAGCTGATTATCGTCCGGAAATACAGGAAATGAAACTAATAAATTTCCACCCAAATCCAATGTGTGAAGTTCGGGGAGCTCGATCAAACCGGAGACAGACCTTATTGAATTGTCGGTGAGGTTTAGTTCTTCCAGACCTGTGAGGGATTCAATTCCGCTGGTGTCGGAAATATCATTTCGGGCAACACTGAGCTTCTCTAACCGGGACAAGTCAACTAATTGGTCAAAAACTGTATCATTACCATCGGTAATTTCATTGTCGTCCAAATTTAATTCCCTCAATGAAGTAAGCGAACCGAGGGGACCTATGTCAGTGATCAAGTTTGAACTTAAATCTAAAATTTCGAGACTTTTCAAACTATTGAGGGGTGCGAGATTCTCAATTTCATTACCCTGTAGGTAAAGTTCTCTCAAATTGGGTAACTGACCAAGAGGTTCAAGGTCAGTTATTCGATGATAGCTAATATCAAGTCGATAAGATGAAGAAAGGGCTGCCTCTTTAATTTTATTTAGTGTGAGAATGCCTCCAAAAGATGAAGGGTTACTTGCCCAATCCTCCCATTGGGAAATATCAAGCTGAGTTTGCCCCACCATTTGCCAACTGGCATTATCGTCCCTGTATTGAAACCATTTAGCCTCAGCTTGGTTCCAGTGATAAAAGTTGCCATCCCTCCCTGCCTTCAGAAAAAACCAAGACTCATCTTCATGAGAGTAAATCCAGGGAAAGGCACCGTGCCACATCCATCCATTTGCCAAAAGACAAGATGGTGCGGCAAAGGAAAAAGGAAAAAGAATATAACAAACCAAGAACTTCATTATTCCTCCCATGAAAAACTAGTTAATTGCTATCCAGATAATTTTGCAAAGCTAACTTCTTGTCTCACAAAATCTAAAATGAGAAAACAAAGAGTGCCCGAGGTGGGACTTGAACCCACACTCACTAGGTGAAACGGATTTTAAGTCCGCAGCGTCTACCATTCCGCCACTCGGGCATTCGTCCTTCATTTATACAGGCGGTGGCAGAGTGAATCGAGAAAATTTTGAGGATGCTTTTTTTGAGTCCGAATTGGGTAGTGCTACTGGTACGGTATCAATGGTATGCCAAGAATTAAAAAAAAGCCTTAAGAATGCCTTGCATTCGTAAATTTACTATGTTTCATAAATTTTATGAATGAGAGGGTTTTGTTTGTCGATGACGAGGAGTCAATCCTCAGGGGTATAAAACTTAATCTTGGGAGAACTTTTGATGTAACTCTGGCAAACGGCCCGGAAGAAGCGATCACGATAATCAACGAACAAGGATATTTCCCTGTAGTTGTCTCTGACATGAGAATGCCCAAGGTGGACGGAGCCACCTTGCTAAGAACCATAAAGGAGCATAATCCAGAAACCATGTGTATTTTACTGACCGGGCATGCGGATTTTGAGTTTGGTGGCGCGGAAGCGTTGCAATCGGGAATGTTGTTCAAAATCCTGAGCAAGCCTTGCCCGCCTGAAAAACTTAAGGTGACTATTCTAGCCGCCTTGGAAGCACGGCGAGGGAAGGCTCCAGACGAGAAAGCTCCAGACTTTGTCCTCTAAAGATATTCGGTGAAGCCTATTTTTCTGTCCCTTATTTTTTTAAAAATTTGGGTCTGTGCTTACGGGAATCCCATTACGCAGGGCAAATTTCTGCGCCTTTTGGGTATCCAAGCAACTGAGGAGGAAGCCCTGCCATATGGTGGAATCCATGCATTGCGTACAATTTATCGAGCTCTTGTCGAAGAACGGGAAAGGCTTGAATTAATCGAGTGCGGAATTAGAGACTTAAAACCGATCGGATATTTGACTGAATTACAGTGGCTTAGACTATCTCATAATCCGATTCGCGATATTACTCCATTAGCAGGTTTGCAAAAACTTCAAGTGCTGAGCCTATATGGAGTTCCAAGTAAGGGGCATAGGCAAAGGAATGGTATTTCTGACTTAACCCCATTGATGAATCTCAAGAACCTATGGAGTTTAACTTTAGATGAAAATAATATTACTAAAATAGAGACTCTAGGTCACCTGACTGAGCTCAAAACTCTTTATCTAACGCGAAACAACATTTCAGGAATTCAACCTTTATCCAATCTCCTGGCTCTGAAAACTCTATACCTTTCTCACAACAGAATCGTTGATATTTCTCCACTCAGTTCGCTTCCAGAGCTAAGCTGGCTTAGACTAGACTCGAATCGGGTGTCGAACCTTTCGCCCTTAAGGAGTTGCAGGAAGATAGAGAGGCTTTCTCTTGCTGGGAACTCTTTTTCAGACATTTCAGCCTTAGCTAGCCTCATTGGATTGGAGGAGCTAAATTTAAAGGGAAATCAAGTTGGCTCGCTAAGCAGCCTGCTTAATCTATCCAAAATGAAAGAACTTTATCTTGATGATAACCAAGTAAGCGATCTTTCTCCGCTGAGAAATATGGTAAAATTACGCACTCTTCATTTGGCGAATAACAATGTGAGCGACATTTCTTCCCTTATGGGACTGAAGAGCCTCTCGACCCTTGTCCTGAAGGGAAACCCATTCGAGGAAGTGCAGGTCGATTCCTTTAAGCGGGCCATGCCCCGCTGTAATGTGGTTCTCAAATAGCCTGCATAGATCAATACTTCAATATTTCCGTCGTTCAATTTCAACGCCTTTGCTAAAACGGCGAAATCGTTTCAAGGTGCCATCGATATAATATTCGTGGAAGACGCCGTTCCCCCTCCTTACTTGGGATTCCTTGCACAAGGATCCATTCGGTTTCCAAACCTTGATCTCCACCAGATGCCCAATTTGGTTGATTGATCGGCTGGCCAGCTGTCCATCCGGGTAATATTCTTTCCACTCTCCATCGACTTCTCCATCCGAGGTCTGCCCATCCAACTCCAGTTGCCCATTGGAGTGCCAAACCTGAAAATTTCCTTCCATTCGGTCTTCATGCCAGTCGATTTCGGATAATTTTGACCCATTTTCGTCCCATTTCATCCACCGGCCTTCCTTGAGGCCATCTTTTAAATAACCAATCTCCAGTAGTTGGCCCTGAAGACCGGATGTTTTCACCCAGCCAGTAAAAGGGTCATCTCCGTCCTCAACATAGAGGTAAAACATACCGTACATGAATTTTCGTTCGAGAGTCTGCAATTCGATGGCCGATGACTTTGCATCTGCCATCACGGTGGACTCGGTAAGGTCGGGCACAGAGCATGAACTCAGAAAGAGGGAGAGGGGGATAAGAAATACAAATTGCATTGCCTGCATGCGAGCAAATGAATCCAGGTTGCATATGACAAAAGCTATTTTGCCGAAAGGGTAATCTCATTGATTGAGCGGGGGGCTTAGGATATAAGATCTGGATGATTTTTATTCGCGAGGTTTCACTTTCTTACGGCCACCAAAAGTTATTCAACGAAATTTGTGGCACCATAGGTCCGCGGGACCGCATCGCCTTGGTTGGATCCAATGGTGCCGGGAAAACCACCTTGCTCAGAATGCTCATGGGGGAGGTGCAGCCGGATGAAGGTGCCATCGAAAAGCCGGATTATGCAACTGTGGGCTACCTTCCGCAGGATGGGGTGCATGCTTCCGTCGGAACAGTGCGCGAGGAAGTGAACAAGGCATTTTCTGGAGCTTCAGAGTTGCAGGCAAAGCTGGATGAGGCCGAGGTAAAACTGGCCGAACTTGATCCGGAAGATGAGGAGTTTTATGATCTGATCGACCTGATGGGTGGTTGGGAGACCCAACTCGCCAGCTTCGAGCCCGAGAAAATGAATGCCAGGATTGAAAAAGTACTTATGGGTATGGGTTTTACCAAGGAGGATATCGACCGTCCGGTTGATGAGTTTTCCGGTGGTTGGCAAATGCGGATAGCTTTGGGTAAGCTCCTTCTGCAGTCACCTGCACTGCTTATTCTGGACGAGCCCACGAATCACCTGGATGTGGTTTCACAAAATTGGTTGGAGCACTACTTGAAAGGCTATCAGGGCTCGATTTTAGTTATTTCCCACGACCGTGCATTTCTCGAGACAGTATCCGAAAAAACTTTTGAACTGAAACTTGGTAGCCTCAATAACTACAACGGCAATTATACCTTCTACTTGAAGGAGAGTGCCGCCCGCCTCGAACGGCAGCGCAAGGCGTACAATAACCAAAAAAAGGAAATTCAGAAAGAGAAGGAGTTCATCAACCGTTTCCGCTCCAATGTGAAAAAGGCCGCCATGGTGCAAAGCCGGATAAAAGCCCTCGAAAAGATGGAAATTGTCAAGCCGGAGGCCGAGGAGAAAAAGATCTATTTCCGCTTCCCTCCATCCCCGGCAGCGAGCCAAAAAGTGGTCGAACTCCAGGGAATGAGCAAGGCATACGGTGATAATGTGGTCTTTGATGGGCTCGACCTGCGAATCGAAAAAGGGGACCGCATTGCGGTGGTGGGGGTTAACGGAGCGGGGAAATCTACTCTAGCCCGTGTGCTTGCCGGAGTGGAGCCTTTTCAGCAGGGGGAGCGGGATGTTGGGGTCAATACAGTGATTGGATATTTTGCCCAGCACCAGGCCGAGGAACTTAATCCAAACAATGAGTTGCTGGCAGAGGTGGAGGAAGTGTGTGAGAACAATCCCGATGCCAATCCCCGGGCCGCTCTCGGGGCACTCCTATTCAGTGGCAATGATGCGCTGAAAAAAACATCGGTTCTCTCTGGTGGGGAGCGCAACCGGGTTGCCCTGGCGAAGTTATTGATGAAGCCTTGTAACTTCCTGATTATGGACGAACCGACCAACCACCTCGATATCCGCAGTAAAGAGGTTTTGCAGGAAGCCTTGAACTTATTTGAAGGTACCGCTTTAATCGTCAGTCACGACCGTTCTTTTCTCGATGGGGTGGTCAATAAGGTGCTGGAAATATCCACCCGCAAGGCGATGATGCTAACCTGTAATGTGACCGAGTATATGGAGCGCTTGGAGGTGGACGAGTTTTAGATTTTTTACGCGGGCACCTAAATCAGGTCAGCGGAGAAATTTCAGGGCGACGAAGCCACCGATCAGTAAGGCACCAAAGAGCAGGGCGAGCAGGTTGAAGTGCTTGTCTATTTTATCTTTCATTGGCTCCCCAAACTTGGCCACCAGTGCCGCAACCAAAAAGAAACGGGCCGAACGGCTGACCGCCGATGCCAGTACAAAAGGAGCGAGGGCCATGCCCAGTACACCACTGGCTATGGTGAAGATCTTGTAGGGTATGGGGGAAAAGCCGGCAAGGAAGACCAACGGCCATCCCCACTCGGCATACCATTCCTGGATGCGGGCAAATTTCTCCTCAGTAAATCCGGGGACATACTGAAAAAACCACGGAGACAAACCATCCCAGGCAAAGGCACCAATGGCGTAGCCAGCCAAACCGCCGAGCACCGAGGCGACCGAACAGATCAGGGCAAAGGTGAAGGCCTTACGCAGGCTGCCCAGGCAAAGGGGAATGAGTAGGACATCCGGAGGGATTGGGAAAAAACTCGCCTCGGCAAAGGAGAGCAGTCCGAGCCATAAGCCGGATAGCTTGCGTTCGGCAAGCGAGAGGGTCCAGTCATAGATACGACGAAGGGGGTTGGAGCTTTTTTGCATAGTCAAATGGAATGATCAGGACTTAGGCTTCTTCAATCGTGCCAAGGTAGGGAAGTTCACGGAAACGGCCGGCATAATCGAGCCCATAGCCAACGACAAACTGGTTGGGGATGGTAAATCCGACCCAGTCGGCCTCGAAGCCATTGGCCCGCCTCTCCGGTTTATCGAGAAAGACACAGGTGCGAAGGGAGCGGGGGGCAAGACCCGAGATCTCCCCGCAGGCACATTGCATGGTCCTGCCTGTATCCAGTATATCATCGACTAGAAGAACATTTCGCCCCGCAAGGTCGGATTTTAAACTTCCAGTGATCGAAGGTTCCGTCTCCGCGGAGGTAGAATCACCATAGCTGGAAATGCGCAGGCAGTCCAACTGGGTGGGGGAGTCGAGCAATCGCAGGAGGTCGGCGGTAAAGATAATGGCCCCATCTAGGATGGAGACGAGGAGGATTTCCTTGCCCGCATAGTGCAGGTTAATCTCCTTGGCGAGGGTCTGCACCCGCTCAGCAATCCGCTCAGCGGAGAGCAAAACCTGGGGCTGGTGTGTTTTTTTCATCAATGGCGGAGCAATTGGTTGATGCTCGATTGCGCGGAAGAGGCATAGCCGCCGCCGAAGAGGTTGAAGTGATTGAGCTCATGGTAGAGGTTGTAAAGCGTTTTGCGGATTTTAAAACCTTCATCCAAGGGGAGTTTCTGTTCGTATGCTTGGTAAAAAGCGGAGGAAAATCCCCCAAACATGTAGGTGAATGCAATATCTGCCTCGCGATCGCCGTAATAACTGGCGGGGTCAAAAATGAAGGGGTCACCATTCTGATCATAGCTGGCATTTCCACCCCATAAATCTCCGTGCAGAAGGGCAGGGTGGGGGTGGTAGGTGGAAAAAAAGCAATCCACCTGGCCGAGCAAATCTTCCGTCCCCTCAAACTTTCTGCCTTTTTCGGCGGCGAGGTTAAATTGGTGGGCGAGGCGTTGGTCCCGGTAAAACTCCGCCCAGTTATCCGACCTTGGGTTGGGCTGGGGAGTGGCCCCGATGCAGTTGTCCATATTCCACCCAAAATAGGGCTGTTCTACTTTGTGCATCCTAGCGAGCAGCCGGCCGAGCTGTGCCTGTCCCTCTGCTTGGGAGGACCCTTCGTGGATGTATTCGAGGACGAGAAAGGCGTCTCCGCCCTCGCTGCCCGAGGCAATCACTCCAGGTGCATGAATCGATTGGGTGCCGCGTATCTCCTCCAGCGCCTTTCCCTCCGCCTCAAAAAAAGGGAGAAAAGAAGCGTGGTTTTTCTTCACGAAATATTCCCGCCCGTCCTCACCCTGCATCCGGGATGCCTGGTTGATGCACCCCCCGCCCAGGGCGGAGGATGAAAGGGTGCGGAAAGGCGAGCCCGTTGTTGCGGAAATGGCCCTTTCGATCGCACTCATACAAAAAGGGCAGGGTTGCCTTAGGCGGAGGTCTTCTGGATGTGGTTCAAGATCTGCCCGCAACCATCCTCCAAAAGATCGAGTACTTTTTCAAAGCCCGCCGGCCCGCCGTAATAGGGGTCGGGTACCTCGCTGTCCTCTGTATTGACAAAGTCACAGAAGGGTCGAATTTTCTTTTTTAGAGAGGGATCGGGGGCAAATTTATTTACCTCGGAGAAGTTAAAATTATCCATGGTAATGATCAGGTCGGCCTGTTGGTAGTCCTGATCGGTGATCATCCGGGCGGAGCCTTTTATGTGGATGTCCCTTGCTTCCGCTGCCTTTCTCATTCGGGCATCGGGCGGGTTTCCCTGGTGGGAGGCGATGGTGCCGGCGGAGTCACAGCTAATCTTGTCCGCAAGGCCCTGGTCCTCAACCAACTTTTGAAATGTACATTCGGCCGCAGGCGAGCGGCAAATGTTTCCCCAGCATACAAACAGTAAATGCATAAGAGAAAAGGATTTTCCAAGGATTGCGGCGTTTTACAAGGCGTAAACCTTGGTATGTAAAAAGCAGGTGGCTTGACAATCGCTCTTCTGCCCATTGGATAATTATCTCTTGAGCAAATCAGTAATTCTATTTGGTTGTGGATATGTGGGCATGGAGCTTGCCCGCCGATGCCTAGCATTGGGTTGGCAGGTGACCGCCTTTACCCGTAATCCGGCAAAGGCCGCTGAGGCGGAGAGGTTGGGTGCCCGTGCGGTCTTGGGTGAACTGCAGTCTGCGGAATGGTGGACGGAGTTCCCAGGTCAATACGACCATGCTGTTAACTGTGTGGGGGCGGCCGCCCCGTCGATTGAAGGCTACCGGGTATCCTATCTTGATGGAATGAACTCGATCGAAGGCTGGCTGAAACACACAAACCAATCTTTGCAAAACCTGATCTTTACTGGTAGCAGTTCCGTCTATCCGCAAACCGATGGTTCCCTGGTTGATGAAGGCAGTGCGAATGAAGGGGTGTCTGCACGCGGACAAATTCTGCTCGATGCGGAACAGGTCTGTCTGCAGATTCCGCAAGTGTATGCCCGCCGAAGGAGCGTGGTGCGCTTTTCCGGGCTATACGGCCCGGGTAGGCACCTCCTGGTAGATAAGATCCGCCGGGGCGAGTCGATGACGGGGAGCCCGAACCGCGTGCTCAACCTGACCCACCGCGACGACGCTGCCTCAGCCGTTTTGGCCATCCTGCAATCGCCCGATCCATCAGAAGGGGGTATTTTTAATGCCTGTGACGGGCAGCATGCCACCCGGGGGGAGATTGCCGATTGGGTGGCATCGAGGGTGGGTGTCCCCAAGCCCGCTTTTATTGGTGCGGAGGAAGATGAGGGGCCGCACCGCCGGGTGGATAGCTCAAAAATTGTCCGGGTATTTGGCTGGGTCCCACAGTTTGCCGATTTTCAGTCCGGTTACGAAGATTTTCTTGCCAGCGAGGAAAGCTAACTTTTTTATTCCAATCATGCCAGGCGTAGGAAAACTTCTCAAACAAGCCCAAAAAATGCAAAAGCTGATGGAGGAGGCACAGGCCAAACTCTCCGAGGAAATACTCGAGGTCAGCGGAGGTGGGGGTGCGGTCTCCATTAAGATTACCGGACAGGGGGAATTTAAGGACTTACAACTCGATCCCGAGTTCCTCAAGGAAGATCCGGAGTTTGTATCAGAGGCGATTTTGCAGGCTGTGATCGATGCCTCCGAGCAAGCAAAAAAGAAGAGTGATGATGCCATGGGCAGCCTCACCAACGGGGTGCAAATGCCCGGCTTCTTTTAATCTTCCCGGTCCAGGCCCTTGACTCCGCAGTACCAGGTTTTGGTGCAATCACTGAAGCGCCTACCCGGGTTGGGTTATCGCTCGGCCGAAAAAGTGGCCCTTCATCTTTTGGTTGAAAAACCTGATTCCGCATCCGCTCTGATTGACTGCCTGCAGGAGGCGAAGGAGGGGTTGGGGCCCTGCCAAGTCTGTGGAAATCTCGCGGAAGGAAGTATGTGCACGCTCTGTCTCTCGGATGAGCGGGACCAAACACAGCTTTGCGTGGTGGAAGGAGTGACCGATCTTTTTGCAATGGAAAGAGCGGGGGTGTTTCGCGGCCTTTATCATGTGTTGCACGGCAAACTTGCCCCGGTGCGGGGAATGGGTCCGGAAAAGTTGAACCTCGCATCTTTGGGCACCCGATTAGACAAAGGGGAAATCCACGAGGTAATTCTTGCCCTCGGTAACGACATGGAAGGTGAGGCGACTTGTCACTACCTGAATCAGGAAATTTTTGACGGACTGAACCTGCAGGTCACAAGAATTGGCTTTGGCCTGCCCAGCGGGGGCGGGGTGACCTATGCGGATGAGATTACTCTACGCAGTGCCTTGGAAGGGCGGAAGTCAATGTGACGAGATGTGTTTAGGGCCAAAGTAACCAGCTTTTATTTTCGTAGTCGTAGTACCTTGGCGTAGCAGAGCCCTCAAGATCGAGGAATACCCAACTTTCCATGGAGAAGACCCAGATAAATCCCTGAGGGAAAGTAATTGAATCAAGCCAGAACCAACCGAGCTCTTCCCGCCATCCCCAGATGCCAGGCTCATCGACATAAGTATAGATCCATCCGAGTTGAGTGTGGAAAATCCACGAGTTAGATGATCCCTGAAAGACAGTTCCTATCCAGGTGTTGAACCATCCATCACCCAAGTCTTTCGCACCTAGGGCGAGGGAGAGTGAAGTGAGAGAAAATTGAGCCTCCACGATACGGTTTTCACTTAGGGAGACGGTGGTGCTGGCGGAACTCGGGTCCGTCACGCCATTCCCTGACCATCCGCTAAAGATATATCCAGCGTTGGGGGTGGCGGAAATGTTGGCCAATGTGCCCTGGGCAAAGGTTCCACTGCCTGTGACGGACCCTCCATTTAAAGTGGATACCGAAAGGGACAGAAAATCTTGGGTAAAGTTGGCCGTTAGATTCCGGTCCTGCGTCATGGATACGGAGGTGCTGGCGGTAGCTGGACTGGCGACGCCGTCTCCGTTCCATCCAGCAAAGGAATATCCCGTATTGGGGGTAGCATTAATATCCGCATCCGAACCGAAGGTGTAAGAGCCGCCCCCTGTCACGCTGCCACCTTCACCGGCGTAGAGGGCGAGTTCGTATGAGTTAAGGGAGAATGTAGCTACGACAGACCGATCTTGTGTCATGGAGACTATGGTGCTTGAAGAATCTGGGTTTGCGACACCATCCCCGTTCCACCCGGCAAAGGAATATCCGGTTTCGGGAGTGGCGGAAATTAAAGCATCGGTTCCTAAATAGTACATGCCGGAAGCGGTGACGACTCCTCCACTATTTGCAGAAATTGAGAGATTAAAAGACGGCCAGTCACTATTCCTTCTACTATTTCTTCCAAACATGGGCCAATCAGAATTGGCAGGTCCGACACCAATATCCAGACAGTAGAGCTTTTTATCAAAGCATCCAAAGTACAAATTTCCGTCATCACTTAAGAGAAGGGAGGAGTCGACCACCGAAGGAATTTCAAAGGGAGGGGAACTAACATTGCTGTCCCACGCTTTGGCTCCATTTGCATCGTAGGCAAACAGATGATTCTCCCCACCACCAGTATAACCTATCACATAGACCCTTCCATTTTCATCCACCACGGGAGTGCTGTAAAAAACATCGCCCACAAATACTTCCCAATTGGGCAGGTTTTCACTTGTGGCAGAGAAGGTGGGTAATGACCGCATATATCCATCCCGGGAAACAAAAAAGACCTCTTCATTGATGCCAAGCACAGGGGATGAGTCCACTCGGTCCCCCGTTTCATATTTCCAGTTCAGGGAAGCACTATCCCCGTCGTCCGAAAGGCTGTAACAAAAACCATTTCCGCTCCCAAAATAGATATTGCCTGATGTATCCAGTGCAGGAGATGAAAGGATCGATTTATTGGTATCTAAAACATCCTCGACCTCATAGGTCCACTTAACTGTGCCGTCTGAATTGATGGCATGAAGGGTGCCGTTTTCGTCCCCGAAATAAAGGGTGCTATTTTCTCCAATGGCAGGGGAGGAGAAAACGGGTTGCCCCACAAAATATTCCCAGATCAAAGAGCCGTTGCTTTCCAACGCATAAAATATCGAGTCCATCGAACCGAAGTATACTCTGTCATTTAAATCAACTGCGGGACTTGATGTGATATAACTGCTGGTTTCAAAGCTCCAATTAAGAGCCCCATCATCAGTATTTACAGCGTATAGATTGTTGTCCCACGAACCCACATAGACTGTGCTTCCATCTTTGCTGAGGGCAGGGGAGGAGTCGACCCAGTTGCCGGTGGTAAATGTCCACTTGATCGAACCATCGGTATTAAACGCAGTTAAATTATTATCGTTGGACCCCACATAAACGATTCCGTTCTCATCGATTACCGGTGAGGAGAAAATAATACCCTGAGTCTCACTGGTCCATGAAAGAGTCGCTGGAATGGTCTGAGCCCAAGCATTGGGCAATATAAGACTAGCAGAAACAATATACCAAAGGTATTTACAATACGCTTGTGATTGAATCTGCAGAAATCTTTTCAACGCTAACAAAATAGAGAAATTTTCCGCTAACCCGCAATCTTTCTGAGCACGTAAATTAGCTATGGAAGGGAATCGAAAGCCGAAAGGATGTGCCAGTTTGGTCAGAATGAATAAGGGTTAGTTTGGCTCCCATACTTTCCGCTAATTGTTGACTGAGTGCGAGCCCGATTCCAGAGCCTCCTTTTTTACTAACCACAGGTTCGAAGAGGCGGTTCTTTACTAAGGTAGGAATCCCGCTGCCATTATCAGATATATCCAATTCAAGATAATTTTCACGCTTCCGGCAGGATAAAGAAATGCTCACTCCGTTTTGGGCATCAATGGCATTTTGAACTAGGTTGGTTAAAATGGCCAAAGCAAGATTGGACTGTAAATTATTGAGGGTTTCTAAACAACACGATTTGGGGTCTACACCGAAAGTTGTGGAGAGTTCAGTATTTCTGAATTTTTTCTGAATAATTTCAAAGAGTTCACTTATACTTAGAGAGTAACCAATTTCTCCATCATGCATCTCGTTGATTGAACCAAGGGACTGCTGAACCAGTAGCTGGATTTGGCTGATCTGTTGCTGTGCACTTTTATCCTCAGTCACTAAATTTTGGAGGTTGGTTAATTGACCTCTAAGTCCATGCATTAAATGTCCGGTCATTGCTCCTAAGCCCGTTGTTTTATAAGCTCGGGAAAGTTCTTCATTGGTTTTTTTCAAAACCTCTGTTCTTTCCAGCAGGAGTTTCTCTTTCACGGCAATTCTGCCGATCATAATCTTGAAGATTACCCATAGAATGACCAGCATGGTTAGTCCAATAAGTAACCCCTGTTTGATTAATGCCGCGTCGATTTCTATCCATGACTTTTCGTAGGAATTCGGGAGTAATGTAAACTCTAAGCAGATCTCCACTCCTTCGTGGTGGATAGTGGTCAAGAGAGATAATGCATTGCTCTTGATATTACGGTAGCTCCATCCCTTGTTTATTACTTCTTCAAATTCTTTGGGTGATGGATATGCGTTACTTACTGAAGTTGAGAGGTCAAAAGCTTCATACTTTTGATTATATGCCTCAATGCCTTGGATCTGTGGGATGTTCAGACAACTGATTGCTGCCTGGTTCAAAAGAGTTTCCAACCCGATCAAG
>Ga0181597_10003985_pt1 | contig 14911 bp, 20 predicted proteins | sample 041ome_5_FD_148647 | JGI IMG/M metagenome (GOLD analysis project Ga0181597, IMG submission 148647) | Coastal salt marsh microbial communities from the Groves Creek Marsh, Skidaway Island, Georgia - 041403US metaG (spades assembly) | ecosystem: Environmental > Aquatic > Marine > Intertidal zone... | reverse complement strand
TGGCAGTCAGAGGACTGGAGCGAGACTTAGACAGCGCTTTCTCGACAATACTCCCGCACTTGCAGAGCTTAGAGAAAAAGTCTCCCTCGCCTCTCAACGAGGATACCTCAGAGGACTGGATGGACGATGCCTTCACATCAGAAGCGAACATTCTGCCTTAAATACGTTGCTCCAGTCTGCCGGGGCAGTCGTTATGAAGAAAGCTCTAGCAATCTTCACAGAGTATGCCCCTAAGTGGAATCTGACGTACAAGCTCTTGGGGTCAATCCACGATGAATACCAGATAGAGGCACCTGAGAAATACGCTGACAAGGTCGGTTGGTTGATGGTTGAGTCCATCAAGGCCGCAGGTGTACAGCTTGATCTCAAGTGCCCTCTGGATGGTGAATATAAGATTGGAAATAACTGGGCAGAGACCCATTAATGTGTTATACTATTAGAATAGTAACAGGAGAACGATATGACTCAGATTTACACTTTAGACGACTTTGAAGAGCGTTTGTCAGAACTAGCGATAGGGACTGAAGACGTACAACAACTCATGGACTTTGTTAGTCGCTTAGAGGCTCGCTATCGGTGGCAGTCCAGACGAGTTGAAACTGCGGCTGTACTTCTAGGCCACAATATGATCGACGAGTCCTTAATGGAAGAAGATAATGGATAAATCAATTTACACACTGGTAGACGACATCTACGCTCTGATGGAGAACCGTAATACTCCTAAGGACGTAGACGTTGATGCGGAGATTGAACGCTTTGGTGAGGCTATGAAAGACCTCATGAAGAAAGAGTTCAAGCCATCCATGCGTGATGGTCGCAAGCTCCGCTTGTCTGCCATTGGTAAAGATGATCGTCAGCTTTGGTACTCTGCGAACAAATACTCGCAAGAGAAGATGAAGCCGCATAACTACATTAAGTTCATGTACGGGCATATGATTGAAGAACTGATTCTGTTCTTGACTCGTATGGCAGGACATACCGTAGAAGACGAACAGAAGCTCTGTGAAGTTGAGGGTGTCAAGGGCTCTATGGATGCCCGTATTGATGGCCGACTGGTTGACGTGAAGTCAACTTCAACCTACGGCTTTAAGAAGTTCAAGGACGCTACGCTTGCCTTTGATGACCCCTTTGGATATGTGGCTCAGTTAAAAGCCTACGCTCACTCTGAGGGTGACACTAAGTACGGGTGGATTGCTATTGACAAGCAGAACGGTCACCTGTGTTACCTTGAGTATGATGAGGAAGACACACAGGCTCCTGTTCACTCTGTAATTAGTTATGACATCGCAGAGCGAGTACGCCACGTAAAAAAGGTGGTGGAGCTTCCAGAACCTCCGTCCTTCTGTCACGAGCCCGTGGACGATGGGAAGTCTGGAAACAAAAAGCTCGCTACGGGTTGCTCGTACTGCGGTTACAAGCTCCACTGTTACCCCACCTTAAGAGGATTTATCTATTCTACTGGTGTAAGGTTTTTAACAGAGGTTAAGAATGAACCTAAGGTTCCTGAGCTACAACTAAAGGAGGTCTCATAATGTTAGAGGTCAGAGTAAGTGATGACATTCTTCTAAAAGCAAGAGACTTAGCTGAGGATCTGGGAAAGCTACACAACAGTATCACAAGCGGTCAAGGGAATGTGGCCGGTTTTATTGGAGAACTTGTTGTAGCTGATCTATTGAATGCAGAGCGTCAGAATACGAAAGATTATGATCTAGTGCTACCGGACGGCTCAACCGTTGATGTAAAGACTAAACGAACATCTGTCGAGCCCAAGACACATTATGACTGCTCTGTTGCCCGGTTTAGTTTACATCAACAATGCGACAAATACGCTTTTTGTCGAGTTAAGAATGATTACACTATGTGTTGGTTCTTGGGGCTTATTTCACATGATAAATATTTTGAGCTAGCTAGGGAATTAAAAAAAGGAGATATTGATCCTTCAAATAATTACACAGTCAAGGCCGATTGTTTTAACTTATCCATTGAGGATCTCCAATCGGAAGATGAAAGTGAATTAACTTGGATGGAAGCCCTATGAGCAAGAAAGGCAAGCCGCCTAAGGGCTACGATAGTTGGTTTGAGTATGAATTGCACACAGGCGTACTCAAAGGATGTGAGTATCACACTGGAGGTGTTTCATACACACAGACCAAGATGTACGAGCCTGACTTTGCAATAGGAGGCTTCCTGATAGAGGCCAAGGGTCGCTTTAGGGACTCTGAAGAAGCACGAAAGTATGTAGACATACGAAAGAGTTTAATATTTGAAGAGTTAGTGTTTGTGTTTTATCACCCAGACACACCAATGCCAAGGGCACGGAGACGAAATGATGGGACTAAGTTCACAATGGCTGAATGGGCTAACAAGAATGGTTTTAGGTACTACACTGTCGAGACCATTACTGAACTTCTTAAGGAAGCGGAAGTATGCTAACATTTACCGATGTGTGTGATCGCTTGAAACAACAGGATGAAATTAGTATCCTTGAGGTACTAGAGATTAATGCAGAAGAACTTGTCGACCGCTTTCAAGATAAAGTAGAAGAGAAGTTAGATTATTTAGCAGAAGATTTAGAGGATGAAGTAGATGAGTCGTAGATTTGATAGTGTCTTTGAAGATGAAGATGACAAAGCGTACATGGTGTTTGAATATCGTAACTGTGGTAAGACTGTCACGTTAGACAATAAGTATGGCTATGATGTCACATGGACAGAGATCTTAGGTGACATTGTGAAATGCTTAGAGGGTGAGTTTGGTTATGTGTTTGACCTTGAGGATGACCTAGGGATTCACTATCCGGGTAAAAACGATGAATGACTTGAACGAAATGGCCCGTGAGTATCAACTTGGTGGTGATCATTACACTGCCAAGAAGATACAGCCTTGGGACGCAATGGAATGTTGGATGTCTGAGGAGCAGTTTAAAGGATTTATTTTAGGTAATGTTATCAAATATATGGCGAGGTTTCAGGAGAAAGGTGGTAAGTTAGACTTGCAAAAGGCCAAGCACTATCTAGACAAACTGATAGAATTGTGGTAGAATAGTAGGTTCGCCCTTGTGGTTTTGCAAGGGCAACTACACAAGAAAAATACTGGAGAAGTGAATGACAAACTACCTAGGGATAACGATTGATTATGAAAGAGATAATCGCCTCAGTGACCAAGCAATTAAACTCATGCGGGATTACTATATGCTCGAACATGAAAACTCCCCTCAGGAGGCTTTTGCTCGTGCTAGTGTGGCCTATTGTGGCAATGACCTCGATCTTGCACAGCGCATCTATGATTACTCTAGCAAAGGGTGGTTCATGTTTGCGAGTCCTGTCCTCAGTAATGCCCCAGAACCGAATGGAAAGGTTAGTGGTTTACCTATTAGCTGTTTCCTTACTTACGTGGGGGACAATCTTGATAGCCTTATTGAACATAATGGAGAAGTAGCATGGCTTTCCGTAAAGGGCGGAGGTGTGGGTGGGCACTGGTCAGACGTGAGAGGGATCAGCGACAAAGCTCCGGGCCCGATCCCATTCATGAAAGTAGTAGACGCTCAGATGACAGCGTACAAGCAGGGGAAGACACGGAAGGGAAGCTATGCGGCGTACCTAGACGTAAGCCATCCTGATATTGAGGAGTTTATCTCCTTCAAGGTAGCGACTGGTGGTGACATCAATCGGAAATGTTTTAATCTTTTTAATGCAGTAAACCTCACTGATGAATTTATGGAGAGTGTAATTAATGACGCAGAATGGAACCTTATCGACCCAAGCACAGGAATTGTTAGAGATACAGTCAAGGCTCGCAAACTTTGGCAACGAATACTTGAAGCTCGCTTCAGAACTGGCAGTCCTTACCTTAACTTTATCGACACAGCCAGACGAGGTTTACCGGAAGCTCAGAGACGGCTTGGACTCTCAATTATGGGGAGCAACCTCTGCAATGAAATCCATCTCGCAACAAATGAAGAGCGCACAGCAGTCTGTTGCCTCTCCTCAGTCAACCTCGAAAGATACGACGACTGGAAAGCAAGCGGAATGGTTGGAGACCTTATCAGATTCTTGGACAACGTCCTTCAATTCTTTATTGACAACGCACCAGAAGAACTATCAAAAGCTGTCTACTCAGCTTATAGAGAACGCTCAGTCGGTCTTGGAGCAATGGGGTTCCACGGATACCTACAAAGCAAAGGCATAGCGTGGGAGTCATGGCAAGCGGCGAGTGAGAACTATGCAATCTTCAAAGACATCAAAGCCCAAGCTGTCGAGGCAACCTACTCGCTCGCTGTGGAGCGTTCTGAGTGTCCTGATGGAGTGGGTTATGGTGTTAGAAATATGCATCTGTTGGCTATTGCTCCTAACGCTAATTCTAGTATCTTATGTGGGTGCTCTGCTAGCATTGAACCACGTATTAGCAACTGCTTTGTGCATCGTACTCGTGCCGGGAGCCATACTGTTCGTAATCCGTACTTGGAGGAACTTCTAGATGAGAAGGGGCAAAATACAAAGAAGGTGTGGCAGAGCATACTTGAGAACGAGGGCTCAGTACAGCACTTGGAGTTCCTCAACGGAGATGAAAAAGATACGTTTAAGACGGCGTTTGAACTTGATCAGACGTGGGTTGTGGAACACTCCGCAAAAAGGCAAGAGTTTATATGCCAAGGTCAAAGCGTCAACGTATTCTTCCCATCTGGGACAGACAAGGCTATTGTCAATCAGGTACATCTCAAGGCGTGGAAGGAAGGGCTTAAGGGACTATATTACCTCCGGACGACTGCAGGTGTTACAGCGGAGAAGGTTGGGACTAAAGTAGACCGTAATGCTCTGAAGGACTTTGAGGATGAGGAAGTCTGTGTGAGTTGTCAGGGGTAGGAGAAAATATGGAGCCCGGAATGATTCAAGTGACCCGTTTGGAAGAGAATGAAGATGGTTCGGCCAACTTAGAGATTGAAACAGATCGTGAGGCTACACGGTTCTTAGTAGAGGTTGGCCTCACACGTTTGCTAGAGATGGCTGTAGATAAAGAAAATGACCTGTACAAGTTTGAGGATGAAAATGAAAGAGAAGACAACGAACCTACTACAACGCCTAAATCTGATTAAGGACAGTGACCCCTTTAACAAGCGGATACTAAATGACTGCTTTGATCACGTTCAGACTTTACAGGATGAGGTAGATAGGTTAATATATCATAATAACAACCTGATGAATGTCATCTACCAGAACCAAGGAGAATTAGAAAATGGTGTATGAAAAGCTCGACGCCGATCAACTAGACAAAATGGTTCAAACCATTTATGAGTTAGAGACTAGCCTCAAAGAGAATAGTTTTGATCCTGTTACCGACCAAAAACAAGCGGTAATCAAAGATATGTTGGAATGCATGAGTGCATACCTACGTTACAAAACAGTATTCTATTTAAAAGAAGCTGAAGAAAAAACAAGAGAGACACGATTAGTATGAGTCTATTAGAAGCGAACGTAACCTACAAACCCTTTAGCTACCCTTGGGCAGTGACGTATGCAACAGAGCATGAGCGTATTCACTGGATTGAGGATGAACTGGAGTTACAAACAGATGTCAACCACTGGAAGTCGGGGGCTCTATCGGAAGTCGAGAAGAACCACATTACCCAAATTCTGCGGCTGTTCACGCAAAGTGACGTTGCGGTCGGGACAAACTATCTGGAATATTATATACCCAAGTTTAAGAACAATGAGATCAGGGCAATGCTTACGGCCTTTGCAAGTCGTGAGTTTATCCACCAAAGAGCCTACGCCCTCCTAAATGACACCCTAGGGTTACCTGAGGAAGAGTTCACGACTTTCCTTGAGTATCAGCAAATGTCTGCAAAAGTGGAGTTCATGTCCGATATTGACGTACACACCATCTCAGGCACTGGCTTAGCTATTGCCCGGTCAGTTATGAATGAGGGTATGTCATTGTTCAGTGCTTTTGCAATGCTCTTAAACTACCAAAGATTCGGTAAGATGCCGGGGATGTGTACAGTCGTAGAATGGTCTGTACGAGATGAGAGCCAACACGCTGAAGGAATGGCTAAGTTGTTTAGGGAGTTCTGTAATGAACATCCACGAATTGTTAATGATGACTTTAAGAAAGATATCTACGAGATGTTCCGTACTGCAGTCAAACTGGAAGACAAGGTTATTGATCTTGCGTATGAGATGGGTGACTTGGAAGGTTTGTCGGCGGCAGATGTCAAGCAGTACATTCGCTACCTCGCAGACAGACGTTTACTCCAACTTGGTCTCAAGACGAACTGGAAGGTTAAGGAGAATCCTCTTCCGTGGATGGAGGAGCTACTAGGTGGATCGTCAATGAGTAACTTCTTTGAGAAGCGAGTGACTGACTACAACGCACATGGTCTGGAAGGAGATGATTGGGGATGGTAAGAATGTATGAAGTCTATTGCGGCCAAAGATACATTGGTGTCTACAGGGCTTTGAGTGAGAAGTCAGCGATTGAACAAGCATATATGAAGACAGGGAGTGCCTCAGCGTACACAGGAAATGCACGGCATATGTATAAGGCAATTCAGTTATGATAGCGGCAAGATTTCACCACGTATTCGGGCTGTCAATGGAGACAGTCCAAAGTCAACCAGTGTTAGGTTGGAAAGAGAATGAGGGCATTGATGAAGCACAAGTGTACTTCTTTGATGGTTTTGTGATCAACATCCCCTTTGTTAAGATTATGATCGGGGATGTGTTTGACGTTTTTGAGTAGGTCGTTCGCTCAACTTATGGCTCCTTAGGGAGCCTTTTTTTAGTCGACGGTTGACGCTAGCGGGTTATCCTCATCATCATCACCAAACACACTACCAACTAATAGAGCATTCTGTGTGACAGGCACCAATTCACGACCGTATGATAGATCATCAACTTCTTGATTCATTGTGTCCTCTAAACGCTGTTGTGCGGCAGGATTCTCTTTATTGCTCTGTGCCCTTGCAGGGACGGGCATTGTCTCTCTAGCGGCTTCTCTGAGATCCTCAGCCGCATCTCCAAACTTACCTTCCTTAGAGATAGAGACAACATTGGTTTGCATAGGTGGAGTGACGTTTAAATAGTCATCCTTAACAGCGGCCTCCATTGGACGGTTACGTACACGACCCATACCTGCTTTCTCAAAGGCTTTACCTGCTACAGGGACTTTGTTTAAGGGGATCTCTTCAAGGAAGTTATGCATGTCGGACATGACACCAATTAATTCGCCCTTGGTGTTGATGTGTATAAGAGCATTGATTCCCCCTTCAACCTTGCCTGACTTACCAACCAAACCCGGTACCGTTACCCAGACACCATCCTCATCAACAGCCTTGATGCGAATAGAAGGTAACTCATCTTTACCAAACTTGTCTTTCTTGGTCTGTCCTGCCTTTTCTCCCCTCACGTATTTATTATTACGTGTCAGTGCTTCAAGGGCTCCCTTGAGCTCATCTACTGTCTCAAACTGTCTTAACTCAGGAGCATCTTTAGTGCCACCTAAGAATACATTACTGATTTGAGTACGGACTGAGGGATTCTCTGCCATAACATCTGTAAAGTGATTCCCAGTAATGTCTGATCTAGGTGTCTTGATCGTTGCACTAGTACGAGTTCTGTCGTATCCTCGTAATCCACCCCAGACACTTTCAATGTGATCTTGAATGAATCGTGCTTTACTAGACGGGAAGTCACCAAAGGTTGCCGCAGGAGACGCTAGGTCATCATACCAGTTATCTCCATAATCACTGACCTTAAATACTGGAGGTGCAGGAGAATTAGGATCACTTGCGGCTTCTAGGTAGCTTTCCGTAAAGTCTTTTTTCTTGGCTTCTGCTCCGGTCTGCTTCCTAATGATCCCTGTTTGTTGTGCTTGTTGATGGGCTTCAATTAAGGCTTGACGAGCGGCCACAGCGTCCCCTTTATTCACAGCATTCTGATATCGCCCATAAGCACGATCCATTGATCGTGAGATACCATAGTCGGCATAGAGTGCTCGTGCTTTAGGACTGTACATGTTCTGCAAGATACCACCTGCACCACTTAAGAAGAACTTAGCGTGACCTTTGGCTGTCTTATACTTATTAAGTGTCTGCTCTGTTGGTTTTAAAACATCAATCGCAAACTGCTCAACAGGACGAGAGACTTTCGACAACAGACCTAAGCCGTCACTGGAGTCCCTACGTTGAGTACGATCTTGCTCACCAGTTACAGAGTCACGCTTGAATTGACCTACCTCAACCTGTGTTGGGGTGTAGTGACCACGCTTAAAGACATCTCCACCAGTTAGAGCAGACCCACGCATTGCGGGAGATGTCGCTAGGCCAACCCCACGCATTATTGGGGCAAGCTGAGTAGCAGTCGCCATGTTGAACAAACTTTCACCACGAGGTGTCTGTCCGAACTCTGCGACATTTTGCATAACCTCTTGACCTTGGGGTGTTCTAGCAAACAACGCAGGAGTCGAGTAACTCATCAACGTCGACAAGCCGGGAATCTCAGGTAACAAGTTGCTCACAGCTTCCACAGGGTAGCTTAAGGCTCTTGAGAACCCTAAGCCAAGGTTCTCAGAGATCATATCACCATAAGATTGATCTGTTGGTGTATACTGAGGAATATTCCTTTGGAGATCCTCGTCTTCTACATCTGTGGTACTAAACAATCGAGCCATTACTGAGTCACCTGTGTAATTTGTTCAGCCATTTGTTGTCCTTGAGAGAGTCGATTCAATTCATCTTCAATCTCTTCTTCAAGATTAATCCCTGCTTCATTTGCAATTCGTGCTAGGTTCGACATGATGAGTTTAGGTGCCATCTTACTAGATGCTCTATCTAGTTGCAGAAGTTTGTCTACTGCAGAAGGCTTAAGGGCTAACTTAGCAAACAGCCTAGGTGTCGCTAGTACCCCTGCGGCTACAGCAATATCCGTTGCAGTCCCACCGTATCCGATAGCACCTGTCGCCATTAACTGAATTGCTTTAGATTCCTCACCACGCAACATCAAGGATAAGACACCGACCTGTGGTTTGTTAGAGACATCATAAGCGGCATTGAGTAACTTCTGTACCCCCGGAGCAGATGCGCCTAGGACTGAATTAAACACCTCTTGCTTCTTAGGGTACTTCTTAAGCTGTGTAGCGGCCAGTACGACCTGCTTCATGTCACGACTAGATCCACCCATGAGCTTCAAAAGATAACCTTGTCTGAGAGCTTCTGTAGCCTCTAGGACATTGAGATCTTTGTTGACTTTCTTGGCTTGTCCTAACGCAGAGAATGCTTGCTTGACAACCTCAGGGTTATTAGTCTCTGTTAGAGCCGCACCAACACCGCTAAAGTCTTCTTTCTTTCCTCGCTGAGCGACACCCTTGAGTAACGCAGGGGTCAATAGTTTCTTAGAGGAGGCAAAGTTAGCGTTGAGTGTATCGTAGTCGTCAAAGGCTTTAGGATTGATCTTACGTAGTTGTTCATGAACAAAAGGTTTAAAGTCCTTGACAATTAGATCAGTTAACTGGGCAGAAGCAATAGAGTTGTATCCTTGAGATCCCTTCTCAAGCATACTTGAGGACTTCTGAGAGATGACCTTGAATGTCTCAAGTAGTGCATCTCCAGATACCGAATCAGGAAGATCAATGATGCGATTCAATTCTGCTAAGGTATCATCTTCTAGGGTTGAGAACTTACCACTCTCAGAGGCTCTCTTGGACTCTTTAATTTTACCTGAGGCCCATGCTTTAATAGCTCGTGTATCAACACGACCAGTCTTAAACTCTGCTTGAATTGCAGATAACTGTGCTCCGTACCCTTCATTAAGAGTACGACTTGCAGTATTAATGGTATCTACGTAGGTCTCACCAATTTCTGATGTAGTCCTAACTTGACCGCTTAGGCCGCCTAAGACTTCATCAAGACGAGACTGTAGGATTGTCTCAATGTTTTCGTCATTCTGTTTAAACGTAGACTGACCAAAGATGCCAATCTCACCCAACGACTCCATGACACGAGCAATAGCACTTGCCTCACCTGTCTGAGAACGAGACAGTGTACCTGTGATCTGTTCTCCGGGCTTTCCTCCGGGGACACCTTCTTGCAGGATACGTTGAGTTTCAACCATAGACTCTCTACTGCCTGCTGTAGGAGCCATCTTCATCGCCTGACGAGCCGCTACCATTGGATCAACACCCTGAGAGATCCCCATTGCCTTGAGCATGTCTGGAGTGTACCTGAGGACTTTACCTGCGGCATTAACTACAAGAGTTCCACCTGCTTCAAAAGCGGCCTGAGTTAGTCCTTGAGACAAAAGTTCTGTTGGTTGGAATGATTCACCACGAATGATGTCTTGAGCCATCTGACCCGCAATACCACCACCCGCCGCCGCAGGAACAGCCATAGCAGGCCCACCTGCGGCAAACCCTGCCATTCCTGCTAAACCACCGCCTATCGCAGGTAGCGATTCAACAGCAGTTTCTCCAAAGCTCATTGTCTCTTGAGGCATTGCAGGATAAGGAGGCTCAGGGGATGTTAAGTTATCTGTAGTTGGAACATCCATGTCAGCAGAACCATAGAGCCCTTGGACATCAGCGGCAATAGCTTCAATTTCTTCATCTGTCAATTCACGTTCGACTTCAATCTGACGACCGCCAATTTCGTATTTGATTCCCATACTATTGTCCTATGATTTTGTAGCGAATACCACCTGAAGTAGTACGTTCCTCTTCAAGACCTAAGGTTCTTGAAATGACTTGTTCAGGAGTCAGTAACTGATCATTTTCAATCCGCTCTATGCCCCGTGCAAGAATAGTTCGTACTTTGTTGGCTTCTTGTTGCGCTTGCTTGTAGGGTAGTCCTAGTTTAAGAGCTTGGACTGAAGCAGTAATGGCTGTCCCTTCAGCATTTGACAATGCACCCATTCCTTTCATCTGAGGGATTGCCGATAAGAACGCTGAACCTTGAGCCTGCTCTAACTTTGCGGCGGCACCAAATGCATCTGAGCCAGAGATACCTGCCCTAGTTTCACCACCGAATCCAAAAATAGCTTTGGCTCCCGGATGGCTAATGAGATCTTCAAGTTGATTACTATACTCTTGCATTTGTATAAGTTGTCCCGGAGCTTTAATCCTGCTCTGTGCAACATCTTTTCCAAGTTCTTTAGCGGCTTCCTTTTCTGCCACTGCTTTTGGTTGTTGCTCTGGTGGGATTTCCTTACGAACTGAAGCAACTTCTTTACCGGGCTCTGTTGGTGAGAAGAAACCAAAGCGGTCTCCAAGGTCTCTAATTATTCCTGAACGCTTAACATTCAAGAAATTAGCACGGGCTTCATCGTTAGGTAAAGCATTGAAGTATTCAAACTCTTGGATTGCCGCAGGGATCTTACTACTTGATGCTTTTGGATTAGGCACAAGAGTACCTTTACCAGTAAGCCACTTTTGATAACTTTCTGCAGTTGACTTAAGTTGAATCTCTGCCAATTGAGCAGGAGTCAACTTGTCTTTATTCTGAAGCTCGTTAATACGTTCTTTAGTGAACTCGATATCAAGCTCAGTCTTGACTTGGTTCTGCTTGAATGTTTCAGAATCACGCTTCTTGGCTAAAGCGGCCATACGTGTCTGAAGTGCTGTGTTCTTAAGACCATCTACGAACTGAGCAGGTTGCCCTAAGGCTGAGAATTGTTCAGCCAACAGGTTATATCGTTCTGCTTTTTTATTTAGCTCTAAAATTTCTTGATTGAATGGGTCTTTTTGGGCGTCTAAGCGGCTCTCAGTACGTAAGGCCACACCAATGTTCTCTGGAGTGAGATCTTGAGTCATTGTCTGAGCATCAGCAGTTTGAACATTACGTTCTTTCTCCACTAATCGACGCTCAACATCAGCATAGGCTTTATCTCTGTCTTCAGCCTGCTGTAGTTGTGCAGACTTACCCCCAAAGAGTGAACCTAAGAGCAGACCAATACCTGCACCTGCCTGTTGATAGCCAGAGCGTTGCCCTTGCATGTATTTAAACTTACGGGCGAACTCCTCATCCATGACTTGCTGAGGGGTCTTCATCCCGAACATTGAATAGATTGTATCTGGTTTAGCCATGTCTTATGCTCCTCCTGCCGCCGCACCTGCCGCCGCTCCTGCAGGGCCGCCCATAGCCGCACCAATACCACCCGCAAGAGCTCCAAAGAACCCTGCAGTAGACTCTTGTTGACGCTGTGCCATATCTGCCGCAGTACTATACGGAGCAACAGCAAGCTGTCCTGCGCCCAATGCCGCCGCCGCTCTTGCTTGTTCAGCAGAGAGTCCTTGAGCAATAAGAGCACCTTCAAGAGAACTAATCTGAGTACCTGCGCCAAGAAGACCAGTAGCCATTTGCCCAAGCTGTGCTTGTTCACCAAATGCTTGCTGACGAGACTGAGCCATCAATTGAGCTAATGTCTGCTGTTGTGCTTGTCCTAATCCTAGAGCGTCTGGTTGAACCATGCCTGAGCCTGCTCCTAAGCCCTGTGACTCGCCTGCAAGACGTAGACCTAACCTACCCCCGCCAAAGAGTCTACTTTGGAGTGCTGTGGCTTGCTGTTGGAACTGCGGTGTCAAACCTGCGGCTTGCTCTGCAAAGATCTGTTGAGCTCGTACAGCAGGATCAAACCCTGTGAACTGACCAAAGAGGTTCTGAGCACCTCCTAAGGCTGTTCCTAGGAGTGCCTGATACTCTGGAGATAACTGAGCACTAAAGCCACCATCGTCATAACCTGTTGTACCTGTTGCAGTCGTAACAGTATAAGGGCGAAAGTAAGCCTTCTCTGCACGACGAGCGGCCTCTTCAATGCCTTGGCCTGCTATACCTGAACCGCCCTTGCCGAACAGTCCGCTTACTACACTACCCATATCTATATATACTCCGTGTTACATTGTCTACGCAATGGGCTTCTGTTATAAATTCATATCCTAATTGTGTTACAAACTTTGTTAACTTAGGATTGTCAACCACACAAAAGAATGGTTGTCCTGCTATGATGTTTAATAATCCGTGTACTTCTTGGAACTCTTTGGCAATCTTAGGCGTCCACTTGTGTACATCTGCGTGAGTCCAAATCTTGTCTTCAAACCACTCGTAATAAATCGTGTATGCAGGTTGTATTGCTACTGGTGTTTTAATCAATTTTATGATGTCCAAGTAACTTTAACGTAACCATCACCACCTTGTTTGCCGGTCTGTTCACCGCCACCTCCGCCACCGCCAGAGCCTAGGTATCCACGATTACTTGAGTTGCCTCCGGAGGCAAACCCACCACCTCCACCGCCACCGCCAGAACCACCAGAACTGCCATAGCTATTTGCTAAGCCTCCTGCTTGTCCAGTTGTAGCGTTTGATGAGCCTGCAAAACCAAAACTATTAACTGTTTGGTTAACACCCCCTGTAGCAAAAATTGTCCCTGATAATGCTCTTAATCTGTATGATCCTTTACCACCCGATGCACCATTAGGCGAACGTCCAGATCCACCTGTATTGCCTGTATCTGGATTTTCTAAGTTTCCGTCCTCATTTTCCCGTTCAGCGGCATTAAAACCGCCTAGACCGCCAAAACCGCCTGCCGCACTAAATAAACTAGATCCGTTAACTAATACAGTTGTTGTGCCACCTGTTGTTCCTGTATCTTCACGAGTATTCTGTTGGTTATAATTTAATGCGCCTCCAGATGTTCCACCTTGAGCAAGCGTAATAGTAAACTCAGCGTTTGATGCTGATTGATTAACATACACAGCACCAGAACCTCCGCCACCGCCGCCAGAAGCTGAATTACTAATACCGTAACCGCCGCCATTACCGCCGCCTCCGCCTCCGCCAATTCCTGAAACAAGAATATTTGTAGCAATGGATGGGGGGTTCCAAGTAAATGTTGATGAACGTGTAGAGGCACTACTGTTGCCCCACTCAACAATATGGGTAAAGTGTGCTTCATCTAATGTAGAAATGTCTGTTAGAGCAACGCTAATGCGTGTTGTGCCTGCAACGTAGTCAGCCATTGCTGATGATCCTGCAAGTCCTTGCGACCCACTAGCAGAGTTCTGTGTCGCACTACCATCAGCGGCCACTGTAAACAAATATCGTACAGAATAAGTTCCAGTATATGATGCTGTATCGCCAGTATCACCACTTAAACGATACCCCGGAGCTAATATAATTTCCCACGTGCCTGTTGTCCCTTCAGCCTTATCGCCGCTTAAAGGCCCTGCTGACAATACTGCATCGCCATAGGCATCAATTAACTCAGTTACAAACGTATAAAATGTTACCTGACCATCACCTGTACCTATAATCCAACCCGCTTGAAAAACTTTACGCCATGTACCTGAATCATTGACATGAACTTCGTCAATCTGTTGCCAAGAACCAGAGTTCTTAACGTAGACCTCTTTAATTTCTCTCCATGTACCGGAGTCGTTTACATTGAGCTTAGTCATTAGCTGTACTTGTACCAAATATCGCCATCAGAACCTCCTGAAGGATCAGAAGTAGACACTGTGCGAGTGCCGAATCCATTTGTTGTAGTATCCATCTTTACTGAAGTAACAGCCCCATCTTCTATTTTGGCTGTAGTTACTGCATCGTCAACAATCTGTGCTGTGTCAACAATATCTGATTGTCCTAGCGCAGACTGTACCATTGCTGTTGTAGCAATCTGTGTTGTACTGGTAGCCGCCGCCGCTGTAGGTGCTGTTGGTGTTCCTGCTAATGCAGGAGAGTTAGTGTCTGCTTTAGAGTTGATTGCTGTTTGAATCGTATTAAACTCATCATCAATCTCTGTACCCTTGACAACTTTAAGCGGGTTACCTGTGAGCAGTGCATCCTTAGAAGCAAAGTCTGTTGATTTAGTATATGAACTCATTAGATTGTCCTACCTTGTTTAACATAGACATCCATCTTTTGTATTGA
>Ga0181597_10003979_pt1 | contig 14929 bp, 19 predicted proteins | sample 041ome_5_FD_148647 | JGI IMG/M metagenome (GOLD analysis project Ga0181597, IMG submission 148647) | Coastal salt marsh microbial communities from the Groves Creek Marsh, Skidaway Island, Georgia - 041403US metaG (spades assembly) | ecosystem: Environmental > Aquatic > Marine > Intertidal zone... | reverse complement strand
AAGACTATATGGACATGGTTAATGAAGCTACCGAAGGTATAAAAGAGTATTTTCATTCAATGCCTAAGGCTCCTGTTATTGTAAAAGCAGTACCGGAATATTCTGAACAAACAGCCCCGGGTGGTTACTATCAAGCTCCTGCTCTTGATGGAAGCAGGCCTGGTGTTTTTTATGCAAACCTATATGACATAAAACAGACTCCTAAATACAGCATGAAGACATTAACTTTCCATGAGGCGACACCCGGCCATCATCATCAGATAGCTCATTCATTAGAGAATGAAGAGCTGACACTATATAGAAGGTTTGGTTATGGGACTTCTGCATTTTCTGAAGGTTGGGCTTTGTATTCAGAGCAGCTGTCATTGGAAGCAGGCCTTGCTCCAGACCCTTATGATGAATTAGGTATTTTGCAAAGTGAAATTTTTAGAGCTGTTCGTTTGGTTGTGGATACTGGCATCCATTATAAAAAATGGACTAGAGAGGAAGCTATAGATTATATGAAAGCCAAAACTGGTATGTCTGATACTGAATGTCGTGTAGAAATTGAAAGATATATTGTTTGGCCTGGACAGGCCCTCAGCTACAAAGTCGGCATGATAAAAATGTTGGAATTAAGAAAAAAAGCAATGAATGCTTTGGGGGATAAATTCAATATTAAAGATTTTCATTCTGCAGTTCTTGATTATGGAAACCCGCCGCTATTTATAGTTGAAGAGAAAATTGATGAGATGATTGCTAAAAGTTTAGCTGATGATTAATAGTTTTCAGGGCGCTTTGCTTGGAACTGTAAGAAGTAGTTTCTAACCCACAATAAATCTTCTTCATTATCTCCAGATGGTTTATAGAACCTATCTAGAAGAATTCTTTTGTTTCCAAAATCAAAAGCTCCAAGAAAAATTTGGCCTTCTACTGCCCTAGCGATTCTTAAAAATCCTGACTTTAACTTCTCAGTTTTAGCTCTTGTTCCTTCAGGAGACATTGCAATAAGAGAACCATTAAGTTTTTTCATATTTTGTATCGCTACATCTGTTAAGCCAGAGCCTGGTTTGGTCTTATCGACTGGAATACCGCCCATATATTTTAGAAATTTCCCAAGAATTGGTTTGGTGAAAAGGCTGTGCTTTCCAAAGAAGGTTATTTTTGCATCTAATCCTAATATTGCGGCGAAACCAAATACCCCATCCCAATTAGACGTATGAGGGCCAGCAATAATTATTAAATTTTCTTTGCCTTCAAGAGGAGGTATAAAACCGTCAACCTTCCATCCGAAAAGTCTTAAAAACCATCTTGCCACCCATTGCACAATTTTTGGTCTAGAAGCTCTATATTTATGAGGAATCTGCCTTCTAGAAACAATTGTGCTACCTTTTCTTTCCATAAATCTAGCTAGGTTTTCTGTCTTTAAGGTAGAAAGGTAAATACATAGAGTAACAAACCAACAATGCAACAATATAAAGGTCTATTATATGGAATGGTTCAGGTCGCATAAGAGCAGTTATATTATCTCCTATAGGCTTCTCAGCTAAAAACCAATAATTGGTACCTAGCAAATAATTCATTAGGTAGGTAAATAACAACAGTATGGTTGCATACATAAAGACTTTTGGAATATCTTTCAAATATGGCCTTTGATTATCAATGACCATAGCATAAGTTACTCCCATAAGGATCATTGTGTGGCCAATCTGGCTTTGTATATATCCAACATAAGGGAAGCCATAAACGGTATCTGGGGTAAGAATGGACATACCTCCACCTGCAATACCAAAGAAGAATGCAAAAACAAAAAAATCTCTCTTTTGGGTTAAAAAATATAAAATAATTGCCATGGTTGAGAAATCACATAAATGAAGAGGTAGTCCGTCTTGCCACCTTTCACTTATTACCCCCTCTCTATAAAAGTCCATTGCTTGATTTACTAATAATAAAAATATGATCACAAATCTTAGGTTCTTTTGAGCCATTTCATTAGTTAATTTAAAATATTTAGGAATAAATATTATTGCTAGTATGCACAGCAAAACTGTGATGATATGAGATGTACTCAATAAGATTAATTCATTCATATGTATAAATTTATTATGCGATTTTATATATTTTAACTTTATATACCTAAATATTCCCAGCTATTTTTAGTTTAAATAAATTAAGAATATGTAAAGTATACTTGACATATATTACTTTAATACAGTAACCTTTTCATACATGGAAGTCTATGGGATTATCTGAATATCACTAGGAACAATGAGGAGATAGAAAATGGCTAAAATAACCCACAAAGGATCATGGATTCAAATAAAATCCTTGGACAAAGAGGATAAAAAGAATTACCTAATTTCTATATCTTGTTTCTTTATTGGAGCTTTGTTTTGGGGAGTTCACTTAACAACAGTAGATGGCATATTTGGCCAAGCCCAAGAAATAGATAATGGTCCATTTATGACCTTGATTAGATCTTTAATCATAATTTTCTGGGTTATTGCAGCAACATATCAAAATAAATTTATCAAAACACAAGATGAGCTTATGCACAGATACTATCTTTATCTAGGTGCATGGGGTGGTTTAGGTTTTCTTAGTTTTGGCATGCTCTTTTCAATCCTTTCACCTTATTTAGGTTTTGAGATTGGTTTTTATGAATGCTTTATAGCCTGGGCGATTGGAAGCGGTATTGGTGGATTTATATTCGACAGGAAATATCTTAAAGATGGAGAATAAATTAAAAGATTTACGCCAAAAAAGGCAAGTAAGTCAAAATGCCTTGGCTGAAGCTTTGTCTGTAAGTAGACAAACTATAAACTCTATTGAAAATGGTAAATTTGATCCATCTTTGACCCTTGCAATAAAACTCACTAGATTTTTTGAAGTATCACTTGATGAGATGTTTGTTTATAAAGATTAATTAGGTATAAACTTTTCCAAATTTATTATCTATAAAGTCATCCCACGGGATGGATTCTTGTTTTATAAAGCCTTTAGATTTAATTTTTCCATTAATATACATATCTAAAACACTACACACCCCTGAGGCAGTAGTTCTTTGAATCGCACTAAACTTATCATCGCCATATATTTTCTTTAAATAGGTTTTCTCTTGCAGAATTCCATCTATTTCTCCAATAACCTTTACGTAAAAAACAATAACGTCATTTGTTGTTCGTGGAACTTCTTTATCAAAAAGCTTTTCTAAAATGTCTTTATTTTTCTTTAGATGAAGATCATTAAATAAAAACTTCATGTGATTTAAGTGTCCAGGATACCTAATGGTCTTATATGATAGGTTTTCAACTTTATCTTCATATGTTTCGCACATGGTCGCACAGCCACCACTGGTATTGAATGCTTCATACGATTCACCTTCTATTGTTAGCTTTTCAGCACCTTCAAGAGGCATAACTTTTATTGATTTGCCCTCATATATTGCATCAGCTTCATTACAATATTCGTTTATCAAGCCGTTGGTCGACCAGCTCAAATAGTAGCTCATTTCGTTATTGGTAAAGCGAGGTAGCGCACCAACTCTCATCATTACTTCTTTTACATTATCGAATTGCTTCATCATGCTTGCAGCACAGATATTAATTGCTCCTGGAGCTAGTCCGCATTGAGGCATCATAATGCTTTGAGAATCTATGCTTCTAATAAATTCAGTAGTCTCAACATCTTCGGTTAGATCAAAATATCCGATACCTATCTCTGAAGCAACAGTTCCAATGTTTTGATTTATGGCAAAAGGTCCTGCGGATATAACAGCATCCATTCCTTTTAGAAATTCTCTGACTTGGTCGATATCTCTAGCATCAAGACCTTCTGTGATATCTCCATGCTTTATTTCATAATCGTCTTTTAATAACTGTTTTATCGCCCAGCCAATATTACCTTTTCCAATTATGGCTATTTTAGCTTTCATCAAATTCTACTCCTTGGGCAAGCGGAAGCTCGCTACCATAATTAACAGTTGCCGTGACTCTTCTCATATAAGCTTTCCATGAATCAGAGCCTGATTCTCTTCCACCGCCTGTATCTTTCTCACCACCGAAAGCGCCTCCAATTTCAGCGCCGCTAGTTCCAATGTTTACATTAGCAATTCCACAATCGCTTCCTTCAGAGCTTAAGAATAATTCTGATTCTCTAACATCATTGGTAAAGATAGAGCTACTTAATCCTTGTTTTACATTATTTTGCATATAAATAGCATCTTTAAGCTCTGTAAATTTTTTGACGTATAAAATTGGTGCAAAAGTCTCTGCAAGCATCTCATCCTCAACTTTATTTACTTCGACTATAGCTGGCATTACATAAAATTCTTTTGGGTCAGCAACCTCAAGCCTTTGGCCGCCGTGAATTTTTACATTCTTTTCTTCAAGGGATTTCAACACACTTTGCATGTCATCAAAGCTTCTTTCCGAAATTAATGGACCTAATTGAGAAGCTGTATCAGAAGGATCGCCAACTTTTAGGGTTGCATAATATGCATGAAGTTTCTCCATAAATTCTTCATATATGTCTTCATGAACAAAGGCTCTTCTCAATGTTGTACATCTTTGTCCAGTTGTCCCTGCTGCCGAAAAAGTCACCCCTTTAACAGTTAAATCTAAGTCAGCTGTTGGACAAATAATTGCAGCATTATTACCGCCCAACTCCAATAATGTTCTACCCAATCTGGCTGATACTAATGGAGCTAATTCTTTACCCATTTGAGTACTTCCGGTAGCAGATATCAGAGGAATATTTGAATCTTTGCATAAAGCTATTGCTTCTTCATTACCACCATTAAGGATAAGCACTAATTCTTTGTGATCGCCTGCAACTTTATCCCATATTTTTTTTATGGCATCAGCGCATCCTGTTGCATGAGGGCTTGGTTTCCAAATAATACTATTACCGCATACTGAGGCTAAGCAAAAATTCCAAGCAAACACAGCCATTGGAAAATTAAAAGCAGTTATACAGCCAACCACTCCAAGTGGCTGCCATAATTCTTGTAATCTGTGATCGGGCCTTTCGCTTGGCATAGTTAATCCATAAAGTTGCCTACTTAAGCCGGTAGCGAAATCACACATGTCAATTGCTTCTTGGACCTCCCCCTCTGCTTCGGAAACAATTTTTCTTGCTTCCTTTGTAATAACGCTTGCTAGATCAGCTTTTTGATTTCTTAATTCATTCCCAAATTCTCTAATTATCTCTCCCCTTTTTGGTGCTGGTATGAGTCGCCATTTTTTTTGAGCCTCTTTTGAGGCATTAACTAATTCATCATGACTATTAAATTTCATTCATCTCTCCTTTTGAAATTTTAATAATTTGATAAACAGCAAAAATTCCAAAGATAACAACATATGACATGTAAAAATTTAGTACTAACGGATCTTCAATTGAGTTCGCAAGCGGGTTGCTTGGCGGCACTCTCTGAAGCACTTCTGCTGTAGTTGGCAGCATGCTAAAAAAAACTGTTCCGGTTAGTGCAAGCTGCTTTAAATAATGATTTAAAAATCCAAAAATGCTCTTTTTATGAAGAGCATAAGCAAAAAGAACAACAAAAATAGTCATCACAGACAGGATGTGAGCAGTGTTAAAAGAACCAGTTGCTCTATATATAAACAATGATGATGCCGAGGTTATAACAGTGGCAATCAAATAGAATTTTGCCAGTCCAGTATTTATATAAATAAATCTATCTCTAAATAAAAGATAAAGGCCTACTAAGATAGCTGGTATGCCAACAATAGTATGAAACCATCCCATATAGGTAATTCCACCAATCATATTTATACCTCCCCAATATATATATTTACGATATATTTTACTCTATTTAAGACAAAAGATATTTTTGTAATAAGTTTACTTTTTTATGGCCCCCAAAATAATCTATTTCTTCTGCGTCGAAGGTATTGATGCTAGTAATTAAATTTTGTTTATGTTCAGGGTAATTGTGGATTAGTGAAAGCGGTTGGAACATAACATTAATAGTAAATAATGAATAATCCTCATGAAATCTGCATAATGTTTCTTTTTCAGATCTAATAAACCATTGAGCTGGATCTTCAACTAATGAATCTTCTTCAACAAGATGAAGCCTTTCTGTGTCACCATGAATTAACCAATTTTGCCTTGCAAATGGCTTCATGAGCGGAGCTTGTTTTATGAATGTAGAAATTCTATCGCCAATTTTTTTATTGAGTGTTGTTACGGGTTGATGAATTTCTCTTAACGGCTTTCCTATTTTTGACTTAACATTCCAATAACTTGGAGAGCAAATACTGGCAGCCAAAAGCTCTTGATCTCCTTTTGCTCTGATTAGGCACAAATCATCTTGAATGAGTAAGCTCATGTCAGCAATTAAATCATTATAAATTGACTCTTTTAAGTTAAATTTCTCACTTAAAATTTCTTGTGCTTCAATGGAACCGCTTGTTACAGCAACAACATCATTATATTTGTTATCTAGTAATTCTTTCTTATGTGAGTATAGATTGGGTCCAATTTTTCTATTCAGCCATTCATCTTTAGATATTGGCTTAAGTCCTAACCTATATTTTTGTTTGCCGTCTCCCCAGGGAGGGTTCTCCCAAAAGAAATGGTCAACATCTAGCATTTAAACTTTTTCAGTTTCATGCTCCTGCGGAGATCTGAAGACTGGCCAAAATAATTGAGTTAGCGCAGATACTTCTGATAAGTTTTCAACTCCAACTTCTTTTGGATATTCCCTTGTTATCTTTGCAGTGCCAAAAATCACATCCCACAAAAATAATAAATTACCGTAGTTGCCTTTGTAATGAGTATTCTCATCAGCTAAGTGCTTTCCATGATGCATCCAGTGGGTTGAAGGTGTAGATATAGTTCTTTCAAGGACCCACATAATTGGGCTCATCCATTTAATCTCATAAAGTTTTTTATCCCATCTTAAATCTGTATGAGCTCCATATATTACAGCTTGCTTTATTACGATATAAAAAGCATAAACCCATCCTGATCCTAAATAAAAAAGGGCTCCTGCAAACCAAAGTCCTGGCATTAATATGTAATATAAAAGAGCATTCCTGTAAACAATTCTAATAGACATGTACTCAGAGTCATGATGCGCTCTATGAAGGTTGTATAAAACTGGGACATTGTGGCAAGTTCTATGCCACCAGTATTGCGTTAAATCATCAAAAATTAAAAGCAAGCCAAATATTGCAAAAAATCCCCATTCAGAGATTAGGCCCTTGGTAGCTGGAAAAAACGTTTCAGTTAAACCATAGCCAAAACCAAAAACTAATGGAAGTACAAGAAAATTTAATTGAAAGAAGCCAAACAGCTCAACCACTCCATCTTTTGGCCTTTGGTTATGTTTGGTGAAGAAATTTGTGTATATGATTTCTAAAAGCACAAGGCCAAAGAATAGCCCCAAAATAACTATTTGATATGTTTCCATTAGATTTTAAAAAATTTTATGCTTGCCCTGAAGTATTTCTAAGTACATCTTATGATCGCCAATAAAACTCCAAAAAGGATACTTAAAGGTTGCTGGTTTATTTTTCTCAACAAAAAAATGACCTATCCATGCAAACCCATATCCAGCTAATAATGAATACAGCAAATACATTAAATCAAAGGTCATGAAGAACCTTATGTAAAGATAAATGGCTATAGTAGTTCCAATAAAATGTAATAATTTTGTTGTTTTATTACTATGCTCGCTTAAATAGTAAGGATAAAAATCTTTAAAATTTGTATATCTTTCCATATTAGTCCCCCAAGTGAACTATAAAGATAACCTTAATTTATCTTGGAAACAATATTAAAGACCTTTAAAAGATGCTAATTAATTTTTCAATTTTAAGCAGGCGCTGCCTTCAGGCAGCGCTTCTTCTTTATTTAGGTGCTGACTCTGGTTGGTAATCGTAATAACCGTTGACTGGAATCATAAGGTGAACATAAGGCGTACCCTTGAACATCACATATGGAGCTCCTGTTGTATAGTCAGTAGATTGGCCATCCATTGAAGACGGGTCTTTTGGCATCAACATTAAATGAGCGCCAGATTCAATAAAATGCTTATGCCCAGCATTTTTTTGTCCATCAGTGTAAGGCTTAAAGTTGTCTACGCCCAAATCACCATGGAGCATCCAGATCCAACCATCTCCATCTAATTCTGGCTTAGTGTTGGATTTGTAAGCATTGGCCCAGGCAACAGCATTCTTATCTGAGCATGCAGCTGCAGATTCATGCGGGTCTTTAAAGCCATCTTTTGGCATAGGCATAAAAGGCTCACACCTCCATCCATTTGTGCCCTCTCTCAATACTTTTCCTGAAGCTCCAATAACAGTAGCATGGTCTCCAATAAATGCAGGCGCAGCTGATGTGTAAGCTTTTATCTCCCAGCCCTCTGAATTACCCATACCGCCATGACTATGAGATCCATGATCTCCAGCGGTTAGACTGATTGAAGTAGATAAAAATAATACTCCTAATAATTTATTTTTCATGATTCCCCCCATGTATTTAAATTACTTCTTATATAGTTATAACATCTTGTGTGGTTTAATAAAAATATAAAATTTATATTTATTATTTAACTACTCTATTGAGTTTAATGCCTTAATAAGTTTGGACTCTATTAGATTTTTAGAAAGACACTTTCTGTATGGCTCAGCTCCGTATGCTGGTGTTCCGACTAAAATTAATTTGGATTCATTCGTTGCAAACTCCCATCTTGTTCCCGTTTCAATAGATGTAAATTGATAATTTGAAATGATTTCTATTTCTGAAGAATTATTAAACGGCATTACCTCAATAGTTGTTTCAATGGTCAATGATGATTCAAAAATTCTTTCAATATAATTGACATACAGTTCGTCATTCATTTTTCCACAATCTATATAGTCTTGAATATTTTTTGGATTAATTACAAAGGATGCTTTTTTATTAATTTTATCAAAATTAATCTGTTTATTATCTAAAAGATTAATCTTTGATGCTCTTGACCAGAACTTATTGACTTCAAGATTTATATAAAACTTGTTATTAAAAAATTCTCTTTCAGCAGGAGGTGTGTATTTGTTTTCTTGAGGTGGCTCCTGACATGAAAATACTAATATAGTGCAGATGACTAAATATATTTTTGGCATTTTTAATCAATACTTTTTGCTATAGCTCTAAACATCGCCACATGGGCTGCCTTTGAATATTCTTTTTCAGCAGTAAATCTATGATTTGATGAGGTTTTTGCAATTACAACATTTTTTAAAGGGTCTATGTATATATATTGGTTGTAAACTCCTGAAGCAGTATAGTCTGTATCAGGAAACCCGGGCACCCACCACTGCAATCCATACCCCCACGGAGAGGATGAAAAATCCTGTTCTCCTGGTATCAAATGTGGAGCATCTGTTTGATGTGACGCATCAACCCAGCTTGATGGAACAACATTTTCTTCATTCCACTGGCCTCTATTTGCATACAAAAGTCCAAACTTTGCGTAGTCTCTTAAGGTTGCGTTAAGGCCACCGAGAGCCATTTCAACACCGTCATTATCAACAATAAAATAGGCTTCATCTTCCATTCCAATTTTATTCCAGAGCTTTTCATACAAGTAGTCTTTTAGTGACATACCCGTCACTTCAGCAAGCAAGAAGCCCAAGATTTGTGTATCAATGCTTACATAATGATGAAAAGTTCCTGGTTCCTTCTCTCTTTCAAGAGTTTTAGCAAAATCTCTAAACGAAGAACCTTTGGCTATGGTTCTTCCAAATCTATTTATATCAGAGTTTGGATCAGCGTAATCTTCATTCCATTTAACTCCTGAAGACATCTGTAATATATCCTTAATGCGCACGCCCTCATACCCAGTCCCATTAAAGTCTGGTAAATATTTTGTAATTGGATCTTCAATGCTATCTATTAATCCATCTTGGTTAGCTATTCCCACTAAAGCTGAGACAAATGATTTGGTTACTGAGAAAGCTATATGTTGGCTTGTTGAGCTATTACCATTCCAATAGTTTTCATATAGCAAATTACCGTTGTGCAAAACCATAAGTCCATCTGTTTTAAAATGTGATAAGCCTTCCTCAAGGTTCCTTTCTTGTCCTTCAAAATAGTAAGTATCTGGAAGATCAAAATCCCGTCTTGGAAAAGAATGAGGGTTATTAGAAGATGGTATAGGTTCTGAAACTTGAAAAATTTTATCTATATTAATAAAGTTGCTTGCGATTTTGTCTTCGTTATATAAGTTTGCAAGCTTATAAAGTCTAGTAACTTTCGGGCCATAAAAAGCTGCGAGAATAACTAGCAGAATGGAAATGCAAATAAGAACTGTTTTAGTCATTTGTTTAAATTATTCCAAGTCTAGACAAGATAATAATCGCCCTATTCTCTTGGGAGTCTGAACATGGTGCAGACTTTATTTCCTGAAGGATCAAGCAAATATGCCAAATACATTTTTACTCCTCCACCCTCTCGAACTCCAGGTGGCTCACATAATTCTGGGTCTAGGCCTCCTACTTTTTTTCCTGCCTCATACCAATCATTAACCATGTCTTCACTTGATGCATTGAAACCTATCGTTGCACCATTACCATGAGATGCTTCTTTGTTATTTATAGGCTGAGAAATGATGAAGCTATTTTGATTATTTACAAAATATATATATCTTGTGTGTCCGTCGTGGTTTAAAGATAGTTTTCCTGGTCTTGCGCCCAAGACAGAAAGAGTAGCATCATAAAAAGCTTTAGACTCTTCAATATCGTTAGCACCTAACATTACATGACTAAACATATAAATCTCCCCAATTAATTTTTATTAAATAATACTACGTCTTTAGTAATAATTTCACAATTCCAATCTCTTTGTTTAGCTATAACCTCAAAAGTTTTTTCAGCATAAAATACAACATGGGTTGGATCCCTTCTATAGTGCCATGAATCAAAAGCATCATGAGACGTCAAAAAGCATGTCATCACACCAAGCCATCCGTCTTTTTTTAGCAATGTATTTATAAGGTCAAATTCTTTTTTGGGATTAAAGAAATGTTCAGCTGTTTCTGTGCATGTTATAAAGTCATATGTTTTAGAGAAGATTTCTTTGTTAGGAAAAAAGAATGGATCGTATAAATCTATTGAATATTTATTCTTTATAAGTATATCTGCCAAAGCTGGCCCATGACCACAACCAAAATCTAATCCTTTTGCATTTGTGTTAATTTTGTCCATTAAAGGATTCGAAAGTTTTGACAAAAAATTCCTATAGCCTTTATCTTCAATAATATTCTCATGCTCTAAATATCTTTTCTTTTCTGAGTTTTCATCTATATGATGTTTTTTGTCTAAAAACTTGGTGCTGCATGAATTACAGTGCCAGTAATTTAAACTATCAGATGTCTGAAATGACTCGACTAGATTACTCCCACATACTATACAATCTTGGATATTCATTCTTAACTTTGTACTTTGGTGAATTCTATAGGCTCTCAAAAGAGTTGTTTTTTTATCATATAATCTTACATCCAATAATGCCAAAGAATACTATTTAATAAATGAAAAACTCCAATATCAAAGATGAGATAAGAACTTTCGATAGCATATTAGATCAAATTCTTGGGTTGTTAGATTCTGATACTCAACAATTCATTTATCTTACAGGAGCAGCTGGAACTGGCAAAACTACATTAATCGAAAGGGTCCTCGATGAGAATAATCTAAAAAAAATAGTTGTAGCTCCAACGGGGGTTGCTGCTCTTAATATTGGGGGGAGCACAATTAATTCTGCCTTTAGAATAGGCTTTGATATTTTTCCTCAAATTCAAGAATCTAATGATCCAAGATTTAAAAAGTTACTTAAAAAACTAGAGTTACTAATTATTGATGAAATCTCTATGGTTAGGGCTCCAATGCTTGATGCTATATCCGAAACTTTGAAATTACATAGAAACTCTTCAGAACCCTTTGGAGGCATTCATGTTTTGGCATGTGGAGATCTTTTTCAACTTCCTCCAGTAGTAAAAGATAAGGAGATTGATGCTATTGATGAAAAATATGAATCTGTATATTTTTTTAGCTCCAATAGCTTTAAAGAAATAGAGGCTCCAGCCTTTTTTGAGCTCACATATTCTTTTAGACAAAGTGAGGATGAGGACTTTTATTCTTTACTGAACAATATACGACTAGGAGAGAATCTTTCAGAAACTATAAATAAAATAAATAGGAGATGCTTTAATCCAGAGTTTGAAAATGAGTCTTCATTAATAATCACAACTAGAAAGTATAGAGCCGACCAAATTAATGAGGCTATGCTGAACGAAATAGATGGCCCTGCTACCTCTGCAAAATCTGAAGAGCTTGGAGAGCTCAATGATAACGATCTTCCTGCGCCAAGAAATCTCAGAATAAAAAAGGACGCAAAAGTAATGTTTATTAAAAATGATAGTGAGGGAAGATGGGTAAACGGAACTATTGGAGTGGTCACAAACTGTTCTGATAAAAAAGGAAGGTTTTTAAGGGTACAAGTTGGAGATGAGATATTTAAAGTTAAAAGAGAAGAGTGGAATAAGATTAAATATGTATATGACGAATATAATGATGAGATGGAAGAAGAAATAGTTTCATCCTTTAAACAGTTTCCATTAAAGCTTGGCTGGGCTGTAACTATTCATAAGGCGCAAGGTTTGACTTTAGAAAGTTGCTCCATTGATCTGGGTAGTGGTGCTTTTGCTACAGGTCAGACCTACGTAGCTTTAAGCAGATGCAAAACTCTTAATTCAGTTAATTTATATCAAGAGCTTAAAGAAAGAGACGCATTGGTAGACTCAGCAATAAAAGATTTCCACAAAGAAAATTTTAATTCTTCGGCTTGATTCTTCTTAAGTAAAGAATTCCAAATAACATAGTATAGATAGTAGCTTTGATTTTGCCGTGAGGAGATCTGGAAATAAGATTTTTATATACAAAACATTCTATAAAATGGATAGAAAACCAAGCAAAGGCCAGATAGGTAAAAATTTCCATTCCTAATTTTCTGGACTTTTATCTTCAGCGAATTCTTTTTTCTTTTCCAGACTAACCTTGTCCTTCAGGCTCATAATATATGCAGCTGCAGCCAATATAAGTACGGCACTTGCCTCCCCTATTAGCATAAGTGCATCCATCTCTTTTCCTTGCATGATTATTAGTCTGCATAGCGCGGTTATAGCGATAATTATTGGTAAGGTTACGGGTATTCTATTGGTACTGTAAAAAGCTCCCACCATGCCTATAATTTCTACATAAATAAAAAGTAAAAATAAATCTGCTAAAAGTATTTCTCTTGCTTCATACATTTGAAAGAGATACTGAGCAGCTGCAATACATGTTGCAATTCCAATAATTGCTAAAAGAACTTTTTCACTTGTAACAGTGGTCCAATGAAGATTTTTGTCAGAAAAAGGTAATTTAAGTTTCATGCTTTTTAGAATACTTAAACTTTATCTGCTAGTCTAGTTTCAAATTGATTAAACAAGCTCTGCTTCTAAGAGGATAGACTTTGGTAATTGAAAGGCTCCTCTTTTTATTAGCCATGACTTTTCAATGTCTTCTATCTTTAAGTCGCCATATAGATGAGCAAAAAAACCCTTTCGCTTGCTGTCTGCATCAGTCGGTTCGTATTTCAAATTAGATTCTATTTTTCTCATGCAAGGCAAAAGTAAGATGACTTCTTCATAGTCGGAAAAGTATAGTTCTAAGCTTGCAGCTATTTGATTAGCATTTGAAAAATGAATGAAGCCATCTTTTTTGTCTAAATCTGTATTTATATATCCAAATTTTTGGGCATCGTCCCATTCTCTAATACTCAAGATTTTATAAACGTTTTGGCATTTCATTTCTTATCATTGTATACATAAAAATGAGCGTGTTAAAAAATACTGAAATATGCCAAAATCAAAAAAAATAAAAAAATATTATTATGAATTTTAAAGAATTTGCTGAATCAAGGAAAAGCGTAAGAGGCTTCTTAGATAAACCTGTCCCAAAAGAGTTGGTCGATGAAATTATTGATGCTGCCAAATGGGCTCCAACTTCATATAACACTCAAACATGGCATATTCATGCAATTGCTGGTGATGTATTAAATAAAATAAGAGATGGCAACATTGAAGAAACGATGGCTGGTAAGCCCCATGTTAGAGACTTTCCTTATAAAGAAGAGTACGAGGGTGTTCATAGACAAAATCAAATCGATGTTGCTATTCAGCTTTTCGAGGCTATGGGAATTGAAAGAGATGATAAGGAAAAACGCATGGATTGGATGTTGAGAGGCTTTAGACAATTTGATGCGCCGGTCTCACTGGTACTTACTTATGACAAATATTTAGAACCAGCAGCAATCAGTCAGTTTGGTCTAGGGTCATTAGCTTATGGAATTGTTTTAGCTGCATGGGAGAGAGGAATAGGTTGTGTTATTAATGGTCAAGGAATTATGCAATCTCATGTTGTTCGAGAACACGCGCAAATACCTGACGATCAAAATATAATGATTTGTATAGCTATGGGCTATCCTGACGAAGACTTCCCGGCAAACCACGTCCGATCAGTGAGGGCAGATAATAGTGATTTTGTAAAATATATCGGTTTTGAAGATAGCTAAGACTCATCTAAAACTTTTCTAAGTCCTTTTATTGAAATCAACATTCCTTGATGAATAGCATCTGCAAATATCTCTGGATCAATTTCAGTTGTCCATTTTAGCAAACACTTATTCTCAGTTTCTTCAGAAATATTAATAGTTGCTAGATGATGTTTTATTGGTGCCATGGTCTCTACTGCTGAATATTGAAGCTCCATAGACTCATTGTCTAACTTAATAATACGCTCTTTGATTCTTCCCATTCCTGCCATCTTAAATACCCTACAGTCACCTTCCATTTGTATGCTATCTACTGTATCAATCCAATCACAGCGAGTAACGTCTGATA
>Ga0181597_10003955_pt1 | contig 15014 bp, 15 predicted proteins | sample 041ome_5_FD_148647 | JGI IMG/M metagenome (GOLD analysis project Ga0181597, IMG submission 148647) | Coastal salt marsh microbial communities from the Groves Creek Marsh, Skidaway Island, Georgia - 041403US metaG (spades assembly) | ecosystem: Environmental > Aquatic > Marine > Intertidal zone... | reverse complement strand
AACGACGACGCCCACAACGTTCTGCACCACACACACGCGTCCGTCGTCCGTCGTCGTTCGTCGCACGCACGCGCGCGCGCGAGTGCCGCCGGTGCCCCCTATGACGGCACCGCGCGTGACGACCGCCCACACCGTGGGAAACCCGCGTCCATGCGCTAAATAAATCGCGCGATGGGGTCCACGTCCTCGGGTGTATGGTGCGCGTCGTCGTGTATCGGTGTATCGCCGGTGGGGTATTATGCTCGATGCGTGTATGGGCGATCGCGGACGCGCACTACGACGATCGCGGTGTCGCGCGCGTAGGGGGGCCTATTTTTTTTATTTTTTAGGGTATAGGGTTGAGGGTGTGTGTCGACAGTCAGTCCGTGTGACGTCGAATGTCCGAATATCGCCGAGTGCGGTGTGGGGCGCGCGTCGACGCACGGGGTGAAGGGGGTGCGGTGCGTGCACGCGGTCGCGTTTAGGGGTGGATTTTGCGTCGAGACGTCGACGTACGCGGGATCAATAGGGTGGGTGTATGTCGCATGGGTGATTGATTATGACGTGTGATGATGACGTGATGGTGATGATGACGTGATGATGAATGAGTCGTCGCGAGAGAGTGCGACGCGCGGTGCGCATGGGGCGGGGATTGATTGGATTGGATTGGTTGCGATAGACGACGCGTTCGTTCGTTTCGTTTCGTTTCGTTTCGTTCGTTCGTGGCGCGCGCGCGGTCGAGAAGGAAATCGTGGGGTGACGATATCGAGCGCGGGCATCGCGGGTGCGTCTATCGGTTGATTGGTTGCGCGTCGTCGTCGCGTGATCATGGCGGCGTTGGATGACGACGGGTGTCGTGGTGGTGGTGGGATGAAGCGCCGCGCCGAGGTGTTGGAGTTTTGTGAGACGTGTGAGCATTATCACGGACCGGGGTCGACGTGCGCAGAGTGCGGACACGTGCGCGCGGGACGCGCGAGCGTGGACGTTCACGGGTCGGCGGTGGACGATCAGGACGACGAGGAGGACGAGGAAGAGGAGGAGGAGGACAAATATATGGCGTGCGGGGCATCGGGTGCGGCACGTGGAGGTTCGGGCGCGGGGGTGTCGACAGCCATGGTGGAGATTATCGAGAGGTTTTTAGTGTGCGGGGCGTTTGAGCACACGTGTAGCGAACGCGCGCTGGTGATGCTCGGCGTAAGGACAGTGATGAACGCCGTACCGACGTGTTCGCCGTGTTGTAGTGGGAAGCATTTGGCGGTGATGACGCTCGGTACGGAGGATTCGACGCCGGAGGGAAATATTGACTACCACCAATGCTGCGGACGTCTCGCGGCGTTGCACATCAAGTCGATGAAGACGGATGAGGCGCACCCGCAGCGCGTTTTAGTGTATTGCATGTCTGGACGCTCGCGTGCGCCAGCAATAGCCGTGGCGTACATGATGTTTAGTAGAAAGATGAGTTTGAAGGACGCCATAGCATACGTTAAGGATAGATATCCCGCCGGACACCAAGGCGTGAAATTCAAGTCTGAGGATTTAGTCGCGCTCGAGAAGTTCGATCGGGAACTGCGCGCGAACCGCACGGCATAGCTTACATTTCGCATTCTTTAAATAATAATACTTGTGTTGATATTGCTGATTCTTTTACATTAAGGTCTTCACTTTTGTTACAGTATTATGCGTCGCTTAGCTTAGTTATTATTATTTCTTGCCTCCAAAGAGCTTACCAAAGAATCCATCCATGCGGCCCTCGTCGTCGTTTTTACGAATATTTTCGAGCTCGCCGTCTTGAAATTGCAACACATTAGGCTTGTAATTCTTCGCCAATTCTGTGTCTTCAATCGCCACGTACACGCGAAGCTCCTTCAATCCGACGCGTTCGCCGCGCGCGAGTTTGCCGCCAAACAAATTGGCTGAACCGTCTGGCATCTTTTCGTAATATGTGCCCAATCTCGACCGCGCTGAACGCGATTCGAGACTGATTTTCAATCCATCGGGTCCCCATTGCGGTCCTTGTCCCATTTCATCGATGATGGCCATCCCACTTCCACCTACTTTGGGTAACTTTGTCACGTTGCCTCGATCAAAGACGTACAAAAACGCGCTAATCGCGTCAATCCATTCTCCGTAACCCAACCAACCTTTCGAATTGTACCCACCAAAAACAACTCCATCATCCGTCACGCCAACTAAAAGTGCCGCGCCCTGACCATCTAATTGCGTATGAAACGAATTCGCGCTCCATCCGTGCACATTGGCGTCAAACGCTATGCCGAGCGCCAATTTTTCCAGTTGCGTCTGCGTCAACACTTTGCGAATCATCTGCAATTCCTTCGTATCATCACTCGCCAACGTCACCGCAGTCGCTTGCTTCACCGCTAAAAATTGATCCGGCCAGTCCTCTTTCGTCATGCGCTTCAATCCCGCGGGCTCGGGGTCGTTCAGCACGTCTTTACCAAATATCTTCCCAACCATATCGGTGATAAAGTCGCCCGAGCTTTCCTCCGATGCGCGCGCACGCATGCGCGCCCCGCGCGCATGTGCGCGCGCACACGCGCCATTTTTGATGTGATCGCACGCTGCGTGCGCGCGCACCGTGCACGCCACTGTGTGCGTCATGGTGTGCCGTTGTAATTGGTGTGCCGCATTGCACTCGCCCGAACGCGCACTGTGCGCCGCATAGCTCGACGCGCGTACGCTCGCACAAGATGTCATTACGGCGCGCCGCGCGCACAGCGTGGACGTCGATCGCGCGCGCATCGACGTCGGCGTCTGTGACGTCGACGCGCGGTGCGTCAGCGGTGGCAGCGCGCGCGATCGCGCCGTCGGCGCGCGGCGTTAGGTTTCTCAGTGGATCGTCGGGCGATGATGATGGGGACGAGAGCGCGAAGGAGGGCGCGATCGCGGGTGAAGGGACAAGTGAGGTTGAAATAGTTGTACCGCCGATGTCGATGGCGGCGGCGACGACGGAGGGTGAGGCGGTGGAGAGCGAGGCACCGGCGGCGAACGCGACGCGCAAGCCGCGAAGAAAGCCTGGCGCGAAAGTCGCGTCGGAGGGCGAAACAGCGACGAAAGCGCCGAAGACGAAATTGGAGCGATCGGCAAAGGAGGATAGTAACGTGTATGTGAAGCATATGCCGATTGGGGTGACGTCGACGTCGTTAAGGAAGGTGTTTAGGCCGTACGGTCCTATCATTAGCGCCTTGGCGTTGAACCCGGAGGGACCGTACCCGGGCGGCTTAGTGTGGTTCGTTCGTGCCGAACATGCTTTGAAGGCGATTGAGGCGACTGCCGAAGGGAAAATTACGTTAGAGGGTGCTTCAGCACCTCTTGTGGTGCGCATAGCTGAAAAGAAGGGCGCAAAAGAAGCCAGCGCGCAAAGCGAAGTGTCAGATGAAGAGGCGCCACGAAGTAGAAGACCCGTCGGAGATTTGAATAGCCTCGTTGCTGAAGAAGATGAGAATCTCGATCCTGTCGCAGCAGCTGCGACACGCGAGGAGCGTGAAATTCAGCTCTCGGCTCAACGTCAGCGTCGCGCAGATAAGTTTGCAAACCAAAAGGCCAAGGCGCAAGCCATGACTGCGGAACGCCGCGCGGAGCGTATTGCTCAAGGCGTCGCGAAAATCAAGACTTTCGTTCCTCGATACAAACGCAATGGCGATAATTTGGTTGACTTACAGTTTGATCCGTCGTTGCGCGCTTCAACATCGTCGCGTCGAATGAGAGATGGTGAGATGGTTGCGGGAATTTCTCAACGCAAACGCGTCGCTCGCGCGCCTAGCAAAGCGCGCGCGGGTGGACGAGGCCGAGAGGCAGGTGACGCAAAGGTGCAAAAAGCACTGAATGAGCGAATCCGACAAGCAAGGGCGCTTCAAGACGCGAACAAAGACTACGATTACAATCGTCAAGAGGTTGATCGCAAGGCTATTTTGCTCTTCACCGAATCACTTGACGTACGACACATAGCCGAAAAGCCTCGACTTGGTAGTTCTCAGCGTCAGCAAAGTGACGAAGAGTACGTTGATGCCCACAAGGAGTTTATCATGGAGATGGCGGGGATTACGAGTGAGCAAGAGTTTGAATTCTTGAAGAATGAAGCAATTGAGGCATTTACACAGCAACGTGAGTACGAGCGCTTACAACGTGAGCGCGCAGGTTTGTCGCCATTCCGTGACAATTTTCTCGCCGAGCGCGCCTCACTCGCTGAGGTTGTAGCGGATATTCCGAAGGATAACGTGTTCCATGACTTTGCGCAACTCGCATTGAACACGCTCGATTCCAACCCGGACTGGAGCTACGCCGCCAAGAAGCGAGCCTTGGCGCTCTTTGAGAAGGAGTCTCGGTACCACGCAGACCAATAACAGTAGAGGTTGTAGCAAAAGACTTGAACTTATAGTAAAATTAAAACAAATCTAAATCGATGAGCAATCGAGAACGTAGCGAACAATGCGGTCGTTGCCATCCTTCAGCTTGTGCATGCACTCGCTAATCTTGTCCGTCTTGATGACCTCAATATCCGGGTAAATGTTGTTTGAAACGCAGAAATCCATCATTTCTTGAGTGTTCTTAATGCCACCGATGAGAGAACCAGTAATGGAAATGCGCTTGAAGAGAAACTTGGCGCACGACGACGCCACGGGAGCCATCTGCAAGCCGATCATCACCAACGTTCCCTTGGTTGCGAGCAAGTCAGAGTACATCTCAGCATCATGGCACGCCGAAATTGTATCCAAAATCAAATCCATTGATCCAGCCGCAGCCTTCATGGCGTTTTCATCAGTGCTTACCAAGAATTCATGCGCACCGATGGCTTTCGCGTCAGCCTCCTTGTCCGGTGAGCGAGAAATGGCAATGACCGTCGCGCCCATGGCGGCGGCAATCTTAATGCCCATTTGCCCGAGACCACCAACGCCGGCGATGCCAACTCGCATGCCAGGCTTGCAATTGAACGCCTTGAGCGGGTCGTACATGGTAATACCCGCGCACAAGAGGGGCGCGCTCTTGTCGAGCGGCGCCTCCGCCGGCACCTTGATGGCGAAATTTTCATTCACCACCATCTTGTTCGAGTACCCACCAATCGTGGGCTTCCCATTCGGACCGGCGCGACCATACTGCGTCACGCCACCGTACGTAAACGTGCTTCCAGTCGCACAATATTGCTCCTCGTCTTGTGCGCAAAACTTGCAGCTCTTGCACGAGTCGACCATGCACCCGACGCCGATTTTATCCCCGGCGCTAAACTTAGTGACATTTTTTCCGACGCTCGTCACCGTACCAATCAACTCGTGCCCAGGCGTCAAAGGATACATGGTGTTCCCTAGATCATTCTCCACGAAATGAATATCAGTGTGGCACAATCCACAAAACGAGATATCGAACGCAACGTCGTCGTCCCCGACGTCGTGACGCTCGGCGTCAATGTGCTTAAAGTCATCCAAAGACGCGCTGTGCGCCGCTACGCGAACAAACCACGACACAAAATCACAACCCGGTCAGTCAACGCGACTAAGACACCAAATACACCAACGCTCATCATCGCCTGCGCGCGTACAAACGCCATGAATCATCCGTACGCCGCGCCGCGCCTTCACCCAACGTCCCATCTCGATCATCTCGAAAAGACGTCTGTCGAAGCATTCCATCGTGACACGCAACGCCCCCGACCACGACCACGACGACCACGACCACGCACGGGAACTACGACGACGACGACGACGACGACGACGACGACGACGAGATCAACACGTACCGTAGGCTTTGATCGCAACAGGCATGGTCACGGTCGACGGTCGTGCAATGCCGACACGTATACGCCCAACGCGGCGACCGGCGTGCCGACATCACGCGTCGATTCGGACATTCGGCGTATGTGGTCCGTTTTGACCCAGTGGGGATGTATCACGACATCACCCGCGACGGGCGCGCGAGGCGCGACCGCAACGACGCGACACACACGCACGCGATCGCGGTCGCGATATATATATATACATATATATAGTGCGCGACGGGGTAGTAGGTGCGCGTTGGCGACGACGAGCGAGGGACGATTCGTTCACGAGGTTGATTTGAGCGAACGATTCACAACACCAATTCACAGTCGCAATCGATGGGCAAGGGTGGTGATTCCGACGATGGACCGTCGACGACGTATACGAAGACGACGAGGACGAGCAAGGTGATTACGACGACGGTTGGTGGTGACGCGAGTGAACGCGGAGGAGGAGAATGGACGGTGGATTCGGCGCGCGCGACGAGCGGGGCGGGGGAGGGCGATCGTCGAGCGTCGGCACGAGAGTTGGCGACGACGACGAAGGTGAGGTATGATGATATGCCTACGGATGATAAGTTAGAGACGAGTGAGAAGCGTTTGTTTGAGACGCAAGCGACGTTGGTTCGTGAGCGATTGAAGCGTGAGGTGACAGAGAATATTTTACGCGAGACGGCGAAGAGTCTAAGCGCCGTGCGTAAAGCAGCGTTGCAAGGACAGCTTGCCGAACAAACGGGTGGGCCTTTAGCGGGAAGCGTGGAGTATCAAAATGAAGTGCTCATGACGCGCGTGAGAGAGCTGACGCAGAAGATGATGGATTTACAAGGGCAGCACGCGGAGAAAGATGGCGAGCTCGCGTCGTTGCGTCGCTTGCTCCAACAGCGCGAAAACGAATTTGACTTGATCGGTGAGCGCCCGGTGTCGATTCACTTGGAGCTAAAAGAATTCAATGACCCTGAACAAGAGAAATTGATTGATCAAACGCGTCAGGTGCTCGAGCAAGCGCAACAACAAGCTGAAGCGGTACATCAACTTCGACAGATTGACAGACAACGCACGCGCGCGTTGGGCGACTTGGTTCGCACCATGGAGGCGAGAAGAAAAGAACTTCAAGATAAATTACGCGAGGCTGGGATTGCTGAGGACTATGATGACGATCGAGTAGCTGCGGCGGCTAAGAATGGCTTCGGTGATGACGTGGATGGCGCTATCCAATACGAAGGACCGGTATCTTCGCCTTCTGGCCGAAGCTTTTACGTCACGCGTACGGCGAATTTTTGGGATCGATTCTTCGGCATTCAAATCTAAGTTCTGTTGTTTCGCTATTACAATATCATGTACTACTAATATATCAAGACGATTTCTTTTTTGACGCTTGTTTGTCGACGTATCCTGCACACAAGAACGCCAAAGTGACAAGGTGTACGGCGACGAAAATTCCACTCGACGTCGGTGTTGACGGATAGACGTTCCAGCAGCACTCTATGATGACCAATATTACCAACTTAACGACCACTGGCACTCGATTCGCCGACCAAAGCAACAAAGGGAGAGTGTGATAGTACCACGAGTAAAATTGATAGTGCAGCGACCGAGCGAACACGATGCCAACAAAGTTGCTCTCGAACAACACCAATGCCACATGAGCGGGAGTGTAGCTGTTTTGTACGCCATCCAAGTTACCACCTAAAGCGCGCTTGAAAAAGTTACGCACGAAAGCGAAGAAAAAACCTCCGTAGTGCCTGCACCACTTCTGATGTGCCAACGCGAGCAACACAAAGAGGTGCCCAAGCAAAAGGTACTTTGCGAATGCTCCCGACACGAACACATCTTCTGGTACAAACTTAAAGTTCACAGTCCATTTATGCGAAAATACACGCCCGAGCTCGAATGCACGGCTTACGTACTCTTTAGGATACGTCAGTAGAAAAGGAGCACCCAACACAATTTGCGTCGCCACGAGCGCGCCAAGCGCTTGCATCGATTTCCCTAGACTTGTGCCACCGACGAGCAGCACCAATAGTCCAGGCATCATTAATAGTACATTCATCTTCACGCTGATCCCAAGTGAGAGCACAATCGACCCTAAAGTCCACCTCCGACGTTGATACAATGCTACGGCGCAATACGCCAACGCCATCGCCACGCCGTCGTTAAACATCCGGAGAACAAACACACTATGTATGCGCTTCGACGCGCAGAGTACTGCGAATGCCCAAGGTGGGATGACTTCACACGCGGCATAAACGGCGAATACTGCTGCTTGATTCGCGATGTAGACTAAAACAAAGACACGTTGCGCGACACCGATGCCAGTGGCGCTTGTGCCTCGAACCAATCCACCGACGAGCCAGTACAGCCAACTGTACACGTAAACGAAGCCAGCAGGATACACGAGTGGACCAGTACCTCCGGCGAGGTTTTCATAGTTTCGTTCGCCGCTTATGTATCCGTGCACTTCCTCCATGTACGCGGTCCAGTCGATTTCAGTGTACGGGACTTTAGCGACGATGAGCGACGATAACGCAAAGTCGGCGAGGAGCAAACTTGAAGCGACGAATACAATCGCTTGACGATCGCGTGGGTCGTTTAGGCGCGCGATCGCGCGCCGTACGAAGGATATCATGGGCCCCCGCTCCGTATTATGAGGAGGTAGTTGGAAACTCGCGCGTTTATGTTGCGGTGTCACAATATACGTATTTGTGTGCATATGACATTGTCATTTGTTTCACTTAATTGAGTATCAACGATATCGTCTATGTGTCGTCGTCGTCAATGGTATCGTCACCGACACCTTTGTGTGACAACGAACGTCGGCGGCGCCTAGTTAATGTCCACCTTTAACGTCTGAAATCAATCCCTGTTCTTTGAGCGTTTCTTTAACCATCTTCGCCCCTGTCACCATAAACAACGTTTGCCAAATGCCAAGTCCGATGCGAGGAATGATCCCTCGGAACAATCCTCCGACGCCGCCTTCGCGGACAATGTCACGCATCACGCTGACCATGTTCCCAACCGGCTGCCCAGCGTTCCCTCGGCTCTGTGCTTCGATTCTCGCCACCTCGAACGGGTGATTCCAGCTCGCCAACGTTCCACCAGTAATGCCACACCCAACTTCTTCCCACTTGCTCAATTTCGCATTCTCATCGCCGTGCAACGTGCGTTTAGCTTGCGCGCGTACAACCTCTGTAAACCCCTGACGCGACGCCCAGTTTGTCGCCTGTCTAAACGCAATCGCCACCCCACCAGGGTAGAACCCAGCCACGCCACCTCTGGCATACGTTGTTCGGATTCTCTCCGCCATGCTCTTGCCCGGATCATTTACCGCACCCGTCACCAAGTACGTGCACGGTCCCATGACGGAGACCTGCGCGATGCCGCCGCCCGCGCCCGCCATCACGCCCGCCATTCCCGGTTGCCATCCAGCCGCGAGCAATGAATCATTAATGCCTTCCTTGGCGTACATCAATATCGCACCCTTCGTCGCGGACTCGAACATCTTCGCCTGCGTACCGCGCCAGAACGCCTTGACGCCGCCATCTTTGTAAATGTTGACAAAAGCCTGCGTCGTACTTTCGGTGCGCTGACGACCCATGCGGGTTTTCCACACCTCAAACGGCATGCCGAGCGATGCAGCTTCGGCCATTTGGATGAGCGGCCCGATGGCGACGTCGATGATGGGCATGTTTGTGTTCTCGTCCGCGCTTCGCTGTGCGGTGCGCGAAACTTTTTGAACGCCAAGATGAGTCTCGCGTCGACGCGTAATTCGTTTCACCATCTACGAACACTTGAATGAATGAATGAATGAATGAATGTGAACGTGTAGATTACAACATATAAGAAATCGTGTGATGTAAGAATATAACGACCGAGTAGGTCGCGGTGAGTCAAATCAAGAAACTACTACTGGGAGGCGGTGGCGACGACGTTCAGTTGCGTCGACCACGGTGGCTCGCTCGACGGCGATTGTCCACTGCGGTGTCACGACTACGCACGCGTGCTCTACTAAAATGGCGAGCACGCGTGCGACATTGAACGATTCGTCAGTGCGCGCGGATTTTTATTCAAAATCCTTCTTTGCGCTTGGAAGACGTATCAAAGAAAATGTTCGCATCTGCGCGCGGAAAATAACGATAGATGTGACGGTATATTCACCGTCTCTGTCGTCATAAATCTCACGCGCGTACAATCGAACACGAACATTGCTCCTTTGACGCGGCATTAACCTCAGCAACCCGAGCTACCGCTCGCACCGACATCTTTCGCGGTTTTCATCGTTCCTGGTCCGCGCTGCGTCGCTATCGAACCCTGTGTCACCGGCTCCGCCGCTTTTCTCTCCGCCTTATCCGCTTCGTACGCCGCGCGCAATGCCGCACGCTCAGGATCAGAATCTAACGCTCGCGCGCGAATTCTCGCGCGCAAATCCTCTTCTTGTCGTCGTCGCAACGCTATCCGCGCCGCGTCTATGGCGCGCACGTGCGCCATGTTCCCCGGCACCTCGCTCGGCAACGACAACCCGTCTTCCCCATCGACGTCCTCACGCACCCATCCAAGCACGAGCAAGCAATCGAGCACCTCTTGGTTCCCGAACACCTTGGCTGCGATCGTCGCATTCGACGCTTTCAAGCGGCGAAACTTTGGATCTCCTGGAGCCCGTGCGACGTTGCGCGTCAGTTTCTCGAGCAAATCATGCGCGTCTTCGGACGAGACGCGATGCAACGCGCGTTCGATGGGAGTCTTTTCCACCACGGTGTGCCCCGGGGCGTAGCCGGCGTAGCCCATCGCGCGACGCGGGGGGCGTGTGCGAGTGTGAGGAGGAGGTGCCGAGCACATCTTGTGTTCATCCCCCGGCACTGTTCGACGACGCGAACGACGTGCATTCAACGACGCGAACGACGCGCATTCAACGACGACTGGCGCACGTTTGCGCGTCGCATGCTCGCGCGATGCGGCGCGTGGCGCCGGTCGTCGATGAAGATGGGCCACAAAAGTGCGCCGCATCGACGAGCGCCGCTTCGCGTGCACGCGGAGAGCGCGCGCGTGCGCGACGCGGCGGCGAAGAAAAAGGCGAGCGATGAAGAAGCGATCATGTCGAGATTCGCACAGGACGGTGACACGCTTGGCGATGGATGGCGTGCGCGAGAGGGCGAGGCGAAGCGCGCGCGGCTGCGTCGCGTGGCGGCTGAATCGAAAAAGACGAAAGGATTCTTTGAACTCGGGGCGATTGATGTGTATGAGACTTTGGACGCAGTACAGTGCGATACATTTCGTTTAGCGGTGACGCCAACATCGATGGTTGAGATTGGCGTGTATCATGGGCGGTCGTTTTTACCGCTCTGCGCGCTGCGAAACGCAGGCGAAACGCTTGTAGCGATTGATTGTTTCGACCAGCAAGAATTCAACGTGGATGAATCAGGCGTTGGAAATTACAATAAATTTGTCTCAAATATTTGCCGCGTTTGTGGGGCGATTAAGGAAGAAGACGAGGAGTTTTGGGATGATGTGCGCGACGCAAGCGGCGAGCTCCCGAGCTGGTTGCGTGTGATAAAGGGGAACTCTTTGGTAATGTCTGCGATGGAAATCATCCAAGCTGCTAGTGAAAACGATATCAACGATTATTTGCGTTCAGTGCGTATGTTCAGCATTGATGGCTCGCACACCGCTGAGGCAACCTTGAGCGATTTAAAACTCGCGCAAGCATGCTTGCATGCGTGCGGCTGCGTAATTTTAGACGACGTCTTCAACACTGACTGGCCGGGTTGCATATCTGGCTTGGCAGCCTACCTCGCCGACCCCACATCTACGCTCGCACCTGTTGCCATAGCGTATAACAAGGTCATACTGTGCGCCAAGGATGATGAATTCATCCGGTCGACGTATTTTGCTGCTTTAGCGCCCCGAGCGCGAAAAACCGCCGAACTCTTCGGTCATACTGTACGCATACACAAGCACGGATGGAACGCCACGTTCTACGCTAACGACGATTCATTTATTTAGCCGCATTAGAGCATTAGATATCTAGCATACATAGCCTTTTCGCGCGACATAACTTTCGCTCAAAACCAACCAGCGCAACTGTTGCTCTGTTGCTCGGACACGTCCACACAACTCGACTCTGTGGAACGCATCATGGATCTCGGGGTACGCTGAAATTTCGCCCGCGCGCGCGCACGAATGCGTTCTAACCCAACTCCGCGTAACTGACGTCTTTCTCTCCGTCGTTCCCGTCGCAGTTCACCGTGAGCAAGCACGTTCGAGCGCTTGAAGCGTGCGATGCAAACACCCTCAGTGACCTCGCGCGCTACGTCTCCACGGCGCTCGTGTCCGACGACGCGTCATCTACGCGAGAAGATGAGATAAAATTTAACCTCGAACACGTCGCTGGCGTGTCTGCGGTATTCGTCGAGGCTGCACGACGAGGATTCGACGCGCGAGACGTGAAGGCAACGCTTGAACGAGATTGCGGGACGTCGAGCGAGAGAGCGAAGATTATCGCCGATGCCTACGGTACGGTGCGTGGAGATATCGAACGAGCATTAAAGTTACATGCATCGTCGTCTACAGTTGGGCGATTAAAGTCGCATGCGTGCCGAGCAGACTACGTCGTGAGTACGTCAACCAACGGCGACGCAAAGGAACACGCGTTTCACATGTCTTGGCTGTTGAATGACAAAACCACGGGCAAGGATGAAAAGGTTAATTTTTCGTGCGATATGGAGGAAATGTTGCACTTCGTAGAGACGCTTCGTGAGGCGTGTAGGGCATCAGAGACGATCGCTGCGCGATCTTCGGCGTGAGCATAGTAGCGCGAGAGAGAGGAAGAGAGTAGTTATTAGTTGAAATGATCCCACAAGTCTAGTTTAGTAGCTAAGAATGCGCCGACATCAATCAATGCCGACGAAGATGACGTTATTGTCTACGCTATATTCACCTTCACGCTCACTTCCAATCGTTAGCGGCGCGTTCAAGAACGTACGTAGCCAAGGCGTCAATTTCATCAGTGTCCAACCGAGCCCCAAACGTACACGCGCCCTTTGGCGCACACGCCTCGCCGTAACCAGGCATTTTTCCACGTCCGAGTGCAATCAAATTACTCACGTCCTCTTTCGTGTTCAAACCATTCTTTGTCAAGTCGTTCGTGAAAAGTGTCGCTGAAGGCGCGACAACGTTTCCGCCCACAGCGTGACAGCCAACGCACCCTCGCGAGTTAAACGACGACGCGCCGTCACCATCAAACGCCATCGCGGGCTGCGATGACAACATCACGCACGATAATATGGACACCAACGTGAGCGCTGGTTGACGCGACGTGCGTCCGGCAGATGATGCATAAGACTCGGACGCCTCACGAGGAGAAGCTGAGGCTGCGACAACACCGACGCTAGCGTCGACGCCTCGCGTTCGGTTACATCGACGAATGCTGGGAACCGCCTTCACCGTCGACGCGCGCGTGAATGAACACGACGCTCTAGGCGCGCTGCATATCATTTATAATGTACTATGGCCGACGACTGAGGCGTGCACACCGTGGATAACGACTGAAAAGGATGCGTCGATTTTGGGGGGTGGAACAACACGGGAACCTCCTAAGTATTACAATGAATGATCGCGGTGTGCAGCTATGGCTTAGTTTTTCTTGTCCTTGTTACTGTCGTCTTTCTTGTCTTTCTTGTCCTTCTTGTCATCCTTCTTAGACCCGGTGGACGACGACGACGACGACGACGGCAGAATGGGAGACTTTTGACGTTCCTCCATAAAGTCAAAATCACCCGTGATCACGGAACCTGGGAGTTGCTCGCGACCGAATCTCTTCTTCAACCCAGGCACGATACGATCCTCGTCGGCAGGGATGGTTTGATACGCGTACGCCAGCGGTGCTATGTACTCTACGAGCACTTCGTAGAGCGGCTGGAGAACCTTTTCAGACAGTAAAATCATGTCCTGCACATCACGCGCGGCTTCGAGGTGACCCTCGCCAATGTATTCACTATCATCCGTCTGTTCAATCATCTTGAGCAGACGATCAAATCCACGTTGAAGTTGAGACGACGGCCAGAGCGCGTACGCGTCGTTGCGATGGAGCCAGAAGAAATATCCCCATTGAAACTCGAAGAAAAGCTTGTCTTCCAACATCTTCCCTCGCTTGAGTAACTTGTATCGTCGCGCAAATCCCCCCAGCGAGCGATAGACATCATTCCGAAACGCCGTCAAATTGAAAGACTTTGGAATATCGGAATATTCCATGCGCTTGTACTCGGCGTCCCAGCAGAAACTCCACCCCTTGCCCTCCATGATTCCCCAGAACCGCTCTTCGGTTAAATCCGCGTCGTACTCAAAAATTTCCTCCATGACCACATCCACATCCCACCCCGAGAGCTCTAGCGCCGCGAGCGTGTGATGATGATCCACCACGTATCGCTTACCGCGATAGCTCACGTACGGCACGGGTTTGCGCGCCATGTACGCTTGCGCGGTCTCAAAGTCTTTAAAATTCGCAAGCTTCAAGAACGTCCAATCCCACCCAAGAGCCACCTGTGTCGGTCTCACCGAATCACGAATCTCAAACCACCGCACGCTCTTATACACGTGTTCCAACCCATCCTCTTCTTCTTCTTCGTTGGAAGTTATCCTCGCCGACGTCGCGGTTGTCATCCACGACGACGTTGTCGACGACGACGACGACGACGACGACGACGACGACGACGACGACGACGCGTCTTGGATCACATCAACCACCAACGCCTTTCGCGACGCCGCGCGCGTCGTCATCGTCATCGCCATCCTCCGCCGCGTCGACCCCGAAGACATCGACACCGACGTTGACGTCCACTTGACCATCGACGCGTATCCCGCGCGCGCGCCCGCGTGCGGCGCACCGCGGCGCGGGTGCGCGCCACCACCGCCGACCGACACCGACACCATCGACACCATCGACGCCATCGACGCCACCGACGACGCCACCGACGACGCCATCCGACGACGAACACGCGAGCGAGTGACGCCGCGACCGCGACCGCGGCACCCGCACGCGCCTCAACCCGCGATCGTGCTCGTGATCGTGATCGTGATCGACATCGACATCGATCGATGCACGCTACCGATGGAATTCAAATTCCATCGCGCGATGGACTCGATCGATCGCGGGTCGATCGCGCGGGGTTTGGATTTGGATGCCACGTCATCCCACGGCAGATAGATGGGCCCCGCGCGCGCGCCCGGCATTGGTCGACGACGAGCGCGACGACGACGACGATGGCGACGACGACGA
>Ga0181597_10003946_pt1 | contig 15033 bp, 21 predicted proteins | sample 041ome_5_FD_148647 | JGI IMG/M metagenome (GOLD analysis project Ga0181597, IMG submission 148647) | Coastal salt marsh microbial communities from the Groves Creek Marsh, Skidaway Island, Georgia - 041403US metaG (spades assembly) | ecosystem: Environmental > Aquatic > Marine > Intertidal zone... | reverse complement strand
AAAGCCTTTATACTGCGTGGCGGATGAAACTGTCAGAACATTACTAGGAGACGATGTACCAATACCGACGTTACCCGCGCTGGTGATACGCATACGTTCAGAGTTAGTCGCTCCTGCTCCTGAGTTAAAAATAAGGCCACCGGCAACTGCCCCCGAAGTCGAACCACCGAACCTGATTGAGCCGCCGTTGTTAAATGTATTGCCACCCGCAATGCTATAGGACGAGGACGTGGCAGCGCTGAACATATTTCCGCCACCGATAAGGGCGATATTGCCGCTTACAGTTAGTTTCTGGCTTGGTGCCGCCGTACCAATACCGACATTGCCGCTGCTGGTGATACGCATACGTTCTGCACCAGCACCAAAGTTACCGTTGTAAAAGCGGTAAGTTCCATCACCTTCAGACCCAACGTGCCAGTTGTTTGTGGCTGTTGCAGATGCACCATATTCAAGAAGTGCGTAACCTGTTGCCCCACCATTGCGAATACGCAACTGCCCATCAACGTCTAATGTTTTGCTAGGCGAACTTGTACCAATACCGACATTGCCGCTGCTGTCGATACGCATACGTTCAGCGGCATTTGCCCAGAACTGTAGAGCGTTATTGGAATTGTCGTACGCAACCCGCCCACCTGTTAGGTTTTCTGGGTCACCAAAGAAAATGGACGCGGTGCCAGTGTTTGCAGTACCTAGCGTCATAGCGACAGTACCGGCACGTTCGACGAGAAAAGCACTTGCGGTTGGATTAGCACCTAAAGACGCAGAACTTTCTTGAACGTGCAGAGGTGTTCCACTGTCAGGAGAAGCCGTCCCAATACCGACTTTGCCACTGCTGTCGATGGTCATACGAACGGGCAAAGACGCGCCTGATGCAGTTCCTGTGCTAAAAGAGATTTCGCCGGTGGGGTTTAGATCAATACCTGCCGCAGTATTTGTATTGCCATTAATGTCCATATAGGTAAACGAGGAAGAAGTATTCCTGTACCCATTAGCATACAATGAAAGTTTAAACGCTCCGTTAGACCCTATAAATCCGTAAGGATGAAAGAAAGCCGAATTAGAACCACTTCCCCAGTAATCGCTAAAGTCTGTGTAGCTGCCCAAAAGCTGCATGTTGCCACTGACTGTAAGTTTCTCACCGGGACTGCTCGTATTAATACCGACATTGCCGTTGCTGGTGATACGCATACGTTCTGCGTTGTTGGTATCAAACACAAGATCATGCGCTGTGGCTGTCCCGATGGTTGATACCCCACCTGAGAAAAAGAGAGACCTGTCAAAGTTGGACAATTCATAGGAGGTTACGCCTGAACGAACACCCCGTATCGTTTTGCCGCTGTTACCTACGCGAGTAAACTCAACGAAATCGCCGCTGGCCCCGCTAGCCTCGTTAATTGCAGCAAATCTTAGCGGGCCATCAGCACCTCGAATGTGCCACTCTTTTTCATCTGTCGCAGCCGTCGTATCAAGGATAGACAAAATTGGGACGGTGCCGCTTGTTCTAATTGTTCCGTTAACCTCAAGCTGCGTAGCAGGACTACTCGTCACAATCCCAACCCGATTATTCGCCGCATCCACAAACAGCGTGTTGGTATCGACAGTGAGGTTGCCAGAGAAACTCCCAGTCGTCCCGCTGATAGCCGCAGGGGTAGAGCCGCCGATCACGGTGCCGTCGATGGTGCCGCCGTTGATGTCAGCAGTGGTAACAGCCCCAAGGTTGGTGATAGTTTGACCTGCAAAGGTGCTCGTGCCAGCAGCAGTAATACCGCCGTCCTTGACAAGAAGGGAGTCAATTGTCACACCTGACGCGGCGGTCGTTTCGTTGATTGTGTTCGTGGTAATTACGTCGCCAGACGACACGACGATGTTTGTGCCTCCGCTGGTATTACCGTTGGAAAGAATTTCTGCAAGAGTGTCAACGGTGCCAACCTGGCTATCAACATAAGCCTTAATAGACTGCTGCGTGGCCAAAGCGGTCGGGCTGTTAGACGTCATGTCGTCTTCGTCAAACACAGCGTTAATCGTGCCACCGCCATTGATTGCTACGCTGATGGTAACATCGCCTGTGGCAGAATCTACTGTCAATGGTGTGCTGGCGTTTAGGGTTGATACGCCTGTCACAGCTCCTCGAAAAGTAGAAAGCTGGATTTTTTTAGTTTCTTGAGCACTGATGTCTACAATGGCGATAACGTCGTCGTCTGCCCAAGTAGCAGGCGTAAGCTCATCAAGCTGGGTAATTTTTTTATTCGTTGCCATTGTTTAGCTCTCCAGCCAATCGATGAACAGATACGCGGTTCCGGCATCTGCGATACAAGCGATTTTTTCTCCATCTCCGGCTTCAGGAGAAGAATCAGGACGGACGATAAAATGCTCTGCGTCTCCGTTATGTATAAATGAAGAACTTCCGTCTGTGGTAGCTACAGGATTACTTCCAACTTTTACATAATTTAGCGGAGCACCTGTTGTTCCGTGAGACCTAACCTGAGCAATACTTGCCCCAAACGGACAAGTTCCCGACTGTGCGCTACTAGTCGTGATGTTTACGCGTTCGCTTTTAACAAGCCTATGTCCAAAAGGATGCTGACGAGCCATTACTAACCCTCCAGCCAAGTCACGTTAACTGTGGCTGTTCCGATAGAGGCAATCTTTTCGCCATCGGTTCCGCCTACTGAGCTAGCTGGCTTGACGACAAAGTAAGAAGCATCTGCAGGTTCAATCAGAGTACCTGCTGCAGTGGCCGTGGGGCTAGGGCCAATCACGATGTTAACGTTTGCAGAAGTTGCAATTCGAGCAATCGTGGCTCCAAAGGGAGCAGGGCCGCTCTGCGCGCTGGTTCCTGTTGATGTAATATTCTCGCTGGAAATAATGCGAGAAGCAATGTTGTTTTGATATGCCATTTTAATTTCCTATGCCTTTACGTTTTCGCCCGAAGCCATTTCAAAGCCTAATTCGATACCCTTGAGCTTCAACTCTTCTTGCTTGATAGCAATGTTGTATTCTGTTTCTACACGGTCTAGTTCAAGTTTAGCTGCTTTCAGTTCAAGCTCTTTGGCCTTAACCTCTGCTTGCATCTGGGAAGCCTGAGCTTCCATGATGAGAGCTTGACTCTGTGCCTGAACAGCCTGTTCTTGCATATTAGGTTCATTGCGCGGAGGCGGCGGAGGAGTTACCAGAGCATCAATGTTGTTGATGCCCATCTCCTTACCAATCTGTCGAACAAGGTTGTAGATGTTGTCAGGAGAGACAATGCCCTCTGTCTGAGTAGCCACTTTCTCGATAAACTGAGAGAACGTTGCCAGATTAGCCATACGGTTGTTCTGGTCTCCGTAACCGATACCAACCTTAATATCTACGTCTAGGTCTTCGCGCCAGCTTGCGGGGTCAATTTCCTGATAGGTGTTATTGATACGAACAATCTTTTTGCGGTCTTCGTAACGCTGGACAAGGTTGTAGATCGACTTGAACATATTACGAACGCCGGTCTCTGCAAACACCCTGGCAATCAGTTCTAGGCGACCTTGGGCATTTGTAAGAGCACCTTGCACAGCACCCTGTGTTACGTGGCTCTTAAGAACGTCTGCTGACAGACCCTGCGTCTGAGGGTTAACACCGGTGCGTCCAGATTTGATACCTTCCCAATACTCAAGCATTTGGAAGGCTGCAGGCTGTAGGGCCGGTGTGGTGATCGGCTGCAGCGCGTTGGGACCACGAGTACGGACAATACCGCCCGGACGGTTGGTCAATAGGTCATCAATGTTGACCTGTCCTTCGACAACCTGGAATCGACCGTTGTTTGCCAGATACATATTGTCCAGCAGGTTACGGGTCAGGGTCGAACGAATAAGCTGAATATCCTCTACAGTCTCTGCCACCGAAAGGCCAAAGAACTTGTGAGGAATCGGGATTGGGCAGACAGAGCTAAACGGGATATAGTCGATAGGCTCACAGTCTAGGATAATGTCTCCCGAGTGTGTAATTTTGTGAAGGACGCTGGTTCCATCTTCTTCCATGTCCAAGCGTGTGTAAGATTCAAAAACTTGAACCTTAACTTCCGAGTCTTCTGCAGCTTGGTTGGGGTAGGTGTTGGTGGAGTCATACGAGTGACGCGCCATGTACTCTTGGCTCGTGGTGATGTCGTCTGCTCCGGCTGAGTAAGCTGGGAGATCGTACACCATCTCTTCGTCGTAACCCATGCGGATAAGGTCGTTACGGGTCTTGTGAGAGCGGTGGCAGATAAACCGAGCGTCTTCAATAGACTTGGCACCTGCGTTAATCAGGAACTCTTCAGGCGGCACGTTTTCAATTGTTACTTTGCCGTTAAAAACTGTACGAGTAAACACAGCGTCGTGGAAAATGTCCTCGACAACTACCTGCTCCCCGGTCATGGGGTCAATTGCAGTGCGTTCTACAATTGTTTCTGTGTGTTCCTGAAGCTCTAGCTCGTCGTCGTTCAACAGAGACTGGTACTCAGACTGGGTCAGGTTCTCGTATTCTTCGGTGGTGGTGTCTTCGATCTCTTCCCAGTAGTGCTTAACGATGCCAACTTTCTGCATCAGCGCGTCCAGGAACATATTGTAGAGCACCATGAAACCGTCGTTCTGCTTATAGAACACATGGTTTACATAGTTGGTAGCCTGTTCAGCCACCGCCACGTCTTCGGGGCTTTCTGGTACAAACTCTACTACATTTTCACCGGCTGTAAAGATACGCATCAAGGACGGCATCATCCACATGAGGGTATCTTGAACATCTGTGACAACTACCTGAGAACGTCCGTCCTCTTCGTTGCCAAAGGGTTCACCATAGAAGTACTCCATGGATTTTTCACGCTGAGAGCTAATCTCAGAGTCGTAATAGGTAGAACTCCCGTTGATCTCTGTGTCAACAAGGGCGATGATCTCATTATCGTCTAGATAAGTTGCCATGCTTAGGACTTCTTTGTTTTCTTTTTGGGAAAGCCCTTTTTCATATTCGAGTAGGCTTTTGTAGAGATCGTGCTATTCTTTTTGCTCCGGGAGATACCTTTGCGCTTGCGCTTGTTGATGTTCGCGTAGAGACCTTGCTTTGCCATGTTTACGCCTTCCCTTTGCCTTTGCGTTCTTTACCATATCCGCTGGCATACGCTGCTCGTCCTTGACGTTCTGCGGCTGCGCGAGTTTTGTAGACCTTGCCTTTACTTCCCCAACGATACCCACCTTTGACCTTTCTAACTGGCATTAAACAATTCCCGGTGAATTATACTGAATCTTGGAGTCAAAGTTGTACTTACGGTACACTGTTTTGCTTTTGCCACGCTCTCCAAACCGTTCTACAGAAAGGGCAGCGTAGCGCATTGCACTTAGAAGGTCATCTTTGACCGGAACGACTTTACCGTTTTTACGATGGTAGAGACGAAGCTCTTCCAGAGTTTCAGTGCAAGACTGGAATATCTGGAGACGACCTGTTTCAAAGCGTTGTAGTAGTTCACTGATACCTGCCTCGATAGAGTTGTTTCCCTTAGTGGCACCGTCAACTGGAGGGTTTGAGAAGTGCTCTGTGAGCATATAGACCCCCAAATCTCTGTACTGCTGCGCCAACTGTACTCCGCTGCCCTTGTCGTGCTGTAGCCCGTCGTGGGGAAATGCCACTGGTAATGCCGGTGTTCTAGCGTTAATTACTGCCGCGTGGGTCAGCGGTGTTTCCTTGCTTCTACGGTACTCGTCGTAGATATAGATAATGTCGTCGTCAGGGTCTAAAGCAGCCCACGATACAGCGGTGGGATGGTCAAAACCAAAGTCGATAGCAGCTATGCACAAAAAGTGGTCTGGTATTTCAAAATCTTCACAAACTATGTCTTCTTCACTTACCGGATAGACAAGGCCAGAGCCGAAGACCGGGATACCTTTGGACCTCATCTCCCTCTCTGCTGGACTATAGACCGCCAGTAGCTGCGTCTTGGTCTTTTCGTCCAAGTGGTCCACGTCGTCCCACGTTGCCGTACACATCGACTGTCCGGGCTTCAAGTCGTTCAGAAACGAACTTACAACGCTGGTCATGCCCCGCTCTGGGGTAAACGTCATATAGACAATCCCGTCAGTGTCAGCGGTTCGGGTGATACACTGCGAGAAAATCTCGTGCTTAGGTTCCTCGTCGAGCCAGACAACGTCGATTGCCTCGCCCATGAACTTCTCAAAACCCTGCTCGTAGGCCTTGAAGGCTATCTGCGAGTTACCCCCGCTCTTGTGCTTTACCAAGGCACTGGAGAAGGCGTTAGGCACTCCCGGCTTACGCACTGTGGATACAATCTTGTCCAAGGGGACTGCACCTTTGCCCAGTTGTGTAGGGTCTTGAGGTGAACCAAACAGTTCCTTTTGGATAATATCCCGCGTTGTATCGTTACTCTCACCAGCAGCCCATACCTTCACAGGCTTCTTAAATCGTCTACCCTCCCACCACTCAGGGTACTCTCCTGTTAGGTGGTACGCGGTTTCAACGGCTCCGCAGTAAGTCTTACCTACGCGGTTAGCCGCCATTAGAATACGTTGCGGACAATCTTTGCCCTGAGCGTGAAACTTCTTCTGGTAAGGGTAAGCTTTGTAGAAACTGATTCTGTTTGTTTCTACACGTTTTTGCTTTTCCTTAAGAAGCTCCAGTACATCCTGTTTCACAGTTGTGTTAACTCTTGTCTTTGAACGGAATTACGTTCTCTGTGTCCAGTAGTTCTTTAATCTGTTCGTCGAGTTCCTTGTCAGACATCTCGTGAACTTCTTTAAATACCGTTTCCTGCCGCTGGATCGCGTCGTAGCCTGCGCGAGACAAAATATCCCTGGCAGCGTTGAGCCGAACATTCTCACTGTCAGCCGTCCGCATAAGCTCTTCTAAGACGTTTAGAGCCAGTGTGGCCGTCTCGCTTACCCGTTCCTTGATCCGGTTCTCTATGTGCAGCCAGAGGTGCTTCTGGAGCCGTTTAGAGCGGTGTTTGGCCATGCTCTCCTTTGGCTCTGAGTAACCTGCTGCGTAGAACGCTTCCAGCGGTTCCATCTTTGAATCAACCAGAGCAATGAGAAAAGCCTCTTCCTTTTCAGTAAGAGACTTGTTGATCGGCTTTGGATTGGAATAGTCAGCGTAACGTGGCAAGATTTATTCCTTTATATTGTACAACCTAAGGATAATGTATCCTTACACTAAGTATACAATAAAGTAACAATGGTGTCAACAGTAGTGTTGAACAATTTTTTACTCCCCCCGAAAATGAACGCAAAGGACATATAATACTTTTTGGCACGCGGGGGGGTCTCGACATTTAACAACAGTGTAACAATCCTGCCTCAGTGTAACAATCTTGCAACAGGTGAACAAAGCGTGAACATCCGATCGATGATAACAATGCAACACTACTGTGACAATGTTGTTACATATTGTACAATAACAAGGTGTTACACAATTGTGTCCAATGTTGGGCAGATTTGAAATATTCTAGAGAGAGCGAGAGGGTGCGAAGAGGACATGTTATGTTATTACATCACACTGTTATATCACGATATGCGTTTGTAACATAGCTGCATTACCTGGAACGAATAGGTACCATACAAGCTATATAAGCGCCATACAGAGCCGTTGGATCGTTTGGTAGGTGCTACCATATGGAAGACACTCAACACGCACTGGCGGTGCCTTCACGGCCTGGAAACATATGGGGAACAGACTAAGGCGATAGTGTGACAATGTCAGGACCATATTGTGAACGTATTGCAAAGCGCGGCGGTTGGGCTTAGTATCTGAGAAGGTAAACTTAAAGAGGAAAATACACGATGATAGTTAAAGGTAAACCATTGGACACGCTAGCAGCGGAAGCGATCCTGTACGATTGGGCCTGCGGCAACCTTGAAACATCACACGCAAAAAGGGCCGTCTCCGCGCTTGGTTTCACTATTGATTTCAGACAAGCAGACATGGGCAACTGGTTAGAGGCGGAATACCGCGACGGTTCAGCCGTAACTCTTTACATATAGGAGAACAAACACATGACTGACACAACGCACAACGGTTGGACAAACTACGCAACATGGCGCATCGCGCTTGAGTGCTTCGACGGCATGGAATCGTGTCGCGGCATGAGTGCAAGCGATTGCGAGGATATGGTCACAGAGCACATTGAGTCGCAATCCCAAGCCCTCGCTCGTGACTATGCGCTGGCGTTCCTTGCTCAAGTAAACTGGCACGAGATTGCCGAGCACCTCGCGGATGAGGAGGCGGCTTAGATTGCAAAAACTAGGACATGGCTTTAAGCTGTGTCCTATCTTGTGCAATCTTGAAACAGAGAGGGATAACAATGAAAATTCTAATAGCGTGCGAGTATAGCGGTAAAGTACGCGACGCATTCGCCAAGCTAGGACACGACGCCACCTCGTGCGACATACTGCCTAGCGATGCACCGGGAAAGCACTATCAGGGCGACGTGACAGACATACTCGGTGACAGTTGGGATATGATGGTTGCGTTTCCGCCGTGCACTCACCTCGCGGTTAGTGGTGCGCGGTGGTTCGCTGAGAAAAAAGCAGATGGTCGCCAACAGGCGGCGCTAGACTTTGTACGCCTGCTGATGGACGCGCCCATTCCGCGCATCGCAATTGAGAACCCCGTGAGCATCATCAGCAGCCACATCCGCAAACCGGACCAGACCATCCAGCCGTGGCAGTTTGGGCATGGTGAGACAAAGCGGACGTGCCTATGGCTGAAGGGACTTGCTAAACTAACGCCAACAAACATTGTAGAGGGACGTGAACAACGCATCTGGAAAATGCCACCAAGCGAGGACCGCTGGAAACTACGAAGCCAGACATATCAGGGAATTGCAGACGCAATGGCAAGCCAGTGGGGACAATAGAGATGACTAACTATCAGACTGAATTTCCAGATTTTGCTATGGACGTTATTATTCCAGATACATGGGAAGACATTAGCTACCACAACGACGCCTGCCCTTCATTTTACGCAGGTGTAACGCAGGAAGGATACAACGTAAAAGTTTGGGTTGACTATGCCGACCCGAAGGAACGCGAGTTTTCCGAAATGAATAGGTTTTGTGTCGTTATAGAAGACAACCTACTTATCGAAACCGACACGCATGAGGGCAATGACTGGGACGCAGTGCTAAAATTCGTAAAGGAACAAAAACTATGATAGACATTATCATTTGCACCATTATTGTCACAATTGTATACTTAGCACTCGATCAACTTCTAACAATCTTGTGGAGAGAGGACGACTAAATGGAACACCTTTGTCAACATTGCTACAAAACTGCTACCATTAAGACAAAGGGCAGGCTAATGTGCGCTGTCTGCTGGATGCTCAGGGAGGCCAAGCGAAGGGCTGGAGGCCTAGGATGAAAACATGCACACGTTGCCAGACAAGCCTAGAGTACATCATCACCATTGACTACTTTGACCACTATTATTGCCAAGGTTGTAACAGAGAAGTATATTACAACTACGAAGTAGTAACTCACGAAGACAAGCTAACGGAGACATACGGAGAATGACGACAAAGATAGACATAGTAGACGAGATGAGCCTGTGGTTCACCCTTGTCAACAAAGGGCTAGACCCAAGCACTGTTAAATTCTACCAAGAACTAGCAGACATAAACGGTAAATCTTCGTCTCTCTACTACCTCATAGAGGCCATAGAGGGCTTTAAAGACTTTCTCTCTCAGGAGCCAGACATCTACGAATGGAAGGAAGAGGAATTTTATTTCCAATAAGGGAGTTGACAGATTCAGAAACCAGTGTATAATTAACAATATTGTTACACAGTTGTGAACACAATTGAGAACACAATAGAGATTAAACACTCTTAGTATCAATATTGTTCACTTAGGGAAAACACGGTGGGCTTCCAAAATATACGGATTTTCGTATAAGTTGATTTGATACGGATTTTCGTATAAGTATCAAAACCACGAGGCCCTCGTGATTAAGAACACAACCGAGCTGAAAGGAAACAAGATATGAAAATGAGCCAGAACCAGAAAATCCTCAAACACCTGAGCAGCGGGAAGAGCTTGTCTCCCCTGCAAGCCCTGGGCCTCTTCGGGTGTTACCGCTTGGCTGGTCGAATCTATGACCTCAAGCGTGCCGGTCACCAGATCGAGACCATCATCAAGAGCGACGATCAGGGCCGCACCTATGCCAGCTATGTCCTGAAGCATGACGAAGCTGCGTAAAGCGTGGCACTACTGGTGCAAAGCTATCGGTCAGAAGGCGTTCCAAGATGACCTTCGGGCCGATAGAGTTGCGCTAATCAGGACAGCATGGGTTGTCTTGCACATTGTCACATGTGTGTTCATCATTGCCCATAACGGGATCAGGATGAACCTGTGGAGTTTTTAAACTAATGTCTAACATTAAGGAGCAGAAATGAACATCATAAGTTTAGGTGCGGGGGTGCAGTCGTCCGTTATGGCGCTGATGGCTGCGGAGGGTGAGCTTGGGCCAATGCCTGATTGCGCCATCTTTGCCGACACGCAGTTTGAACCAGCCGAGGTCTATACGCATCTTGATTGGCTGGAGACTCAGCTTCCGTTCCCGGTTCACCGCGTGACCGCTGGAAACATTAAAACAGACACAATCAGCGGCCTTAATTCGACGGGGCAGAAATTTTCTGTCATCCCGTTTTTTTCTGGGTCGGGCATGGGTCGTCGGCAGTGTACCCGCGAATACAAGATTGCACCGATACGCCGCAAAATATCTGAGCTTCTTGTGGGCAAAAAAACGCCGGGTGCCGTCCGCCAGTGGATTGGAATTTCAACCGACGAAGCGGCGCGAATGAAGCCATCTGGTGTCAAGTATGTGGAAAGCGTTTGGCCGTTGATTGACGTTGGGATGTCGCGGCAGGACTGTCAGCGATGGTTTGAGTCTCATTATCCAGGACGAAAATTAGCCAAGAGTGCGTGTATTGCGTGTCCTTTTCACAACGACCAAAATTGGCGCGACATGAAGGCGAACGACCCAACGTCCTGGGCGGAGGCCGTTGATTTTGATAATTCCATACGCGACAGCGGTTCTGGAGGGAGGAGCCAATTTGTCCACCGCTCCTGCAAACCTCTTGATGAAGTTGATTTCCGAAGTTCTGAGGAACGCGGCCAACTAAATATGTTTAACGAGGAATGTGAAGGGATGTGTGGCGTATGACAAAAGTCACCGACATATTCGGCGGCCACAGTTTACGAGGTATCAGGATGAACCTTTGGAGTATTTAACATGAGGTGCGCGATATGTGACATAGTACTGCCGGTACTGAGCAAAGACGACATCTGCAACGTGTGCAACTGGCACATCAAGGACGCACTGGGACAAACAGACCCAACTGCTCCCGCTATAGAACAGGAAAACGTAAATGATCTTATCACAAATAATGGCCCTTCTTCTATCGAAGGCGATCAAGATTGAACAAAAGCTGAAAGCCCCCAAAAACCAGAAGGACAACTGAGAACATGGACAGAAACGAATGTCTTGAAACTGCAAAAGCACTGATCAACGGTGACCGTGCTGCAGACTACGGCTCTGCCTACGAGAACCACAACAGGATAGCGTCTCTCTGGTCCCGCTATGTCTCATCCAAGTCAAAGGTTCAGGTTCAGTTGACACCTATGGACGTGGCTCATATGATGATCCTGCTGAAGGTGGCCAGACTCATGCACTCAGGGACCGACGACTGCTACGTGGATATTTGTGGATATGCTGCTCTGGCGGCAGAGATGGATAAGGAGTATACTAGGTAATGGAAACCACTTCCCAAGTCAGCAAGTCGCACCAACCGTGCGAAGACTGTGGCTCCAGCGACGCGCTGGCAGAGTATGACGACGGACACACCTATTGCTTCAGTTGCAACCAGCACCGGAAAGAGATTGATAACGTGTCGAACATTGAGGACTACAAGAAGCCAGAGCCTGACACACGGTGGCAAGACCGGAAGATCGGCGGGGCCATTGCTGAGTTCTACGAGGTAAAGGTCCAAGATGATATTGTCTATTTTCCCTACTTCTGTGACGGAGTTCTGAAGGCCAGCAAGCTGCGTATGCCGGGGAAGGAACACAAGACCGAAGGCGAGTTCAGCAAGTGCGACTTGTTCGGTACGCACACCCTTACCAAAGCTGCCCCGCAACGCTCGAAGACGATCATCATCACCGAAGGCGAGGCAGACGCTCTGGCAGCGTTCCAGATGGCCAACCGTATCCCTCTGGGCTCCACCAAGGTCAGCGACAGCCCCAAGAGTACTCTGGTGCCTGTCCTGAGCATCAAGAGCGGAGCAGCCAGTGCAGAGCGTGACTTCAAGAAGAACCTGGAATTGCTCGAACGCTACGAGCGTGTCTTCATCTGCTTCGACAACGACACTCCGGGCCGTACCGCCGCAGAGAAGTGCGCCAAGCTTTTGTCTCCGGGCAAAGCCTACGTGGTCAACCTAGAGTACAATGACGCTTGTGAGTACACCAAGCGTGGCCTGGGCAACGAGTTCCTAGCCCACCTGAAGGACACTGACCCCTACACCCCTTCGGGTATCCACAACGGTGCAGACAACTTTGACCGCCTGTGGGACGAGCAGAACATCAAGAGCCTAGCTTTCCCGTTCCCCGACCTTCAGGAGAAGACGCTGGGTACTCGCGGTAGGGAGATCATCACTTGGGCTGCTGGTACAGGCGTAGGTAAGTCCAGCATCCTGCGGGAGCTACAGCACTACTACATCAAGAATACCGACCTGAACATTGGTATCATCGCCCTTGAAGAGAGCGTGGATCGTACTCGCAGAGGTATCTTGGCTGTAGAGGCTAATCTTCCGCTGCATCTTAACGAAGTATTCAGCAAGTATCCTAAAGAAAAAGTCAAAGAACACTTTGCGAATACTCTAGGCACCGGACGTGTTTACTTGTATGACCATTTTGGCAGCATGAACACCGACGACCTGCTCTCTCGTGTCCGTTTCATGGTACAGGGCTTGGACTGCAAGGTGATCTTCATCGACCACTTGAGCATCCTTGTATCAGGGCTGGAGATCATGGACGAACGCAAGGCTATTGACCGCACCATGACACTGCTGCGTCAGTTGACCGAAGAGACCGGATGCACTCTGCACCTTGTCACTCACCTGCGCCGACTAGGCTCAGACCGTTCGCACGAAGAAGGCGTGGAGATTAACCTGGGCCACCTGCGAGGCTCTCACGGTATTGCACAGATCAGTGATACCGTGGTAGCTTTGGAACGTGACACCCAGAGTGACGACCCCGTGGTCAGCAACACAACGACGCTGCGGGTATTGAAGTGTCGTTACACAGGCGACGTAGGACTAGCAGGTAGACTGTTCTACGAGAAGAAGACCGGACGTATGACAACTATCGAACAGGAATTTTAGGATGGCGAAGAAGAGTAAACAGGGAGCTAGCTCCTACAACCCAGTTCCTAAGACAAAACGTAGAAATAAACTTGCCCCGCGCAACCACACAAAACGCCTGAACAAACGTTCCCCATATTCAGGCTCAGTGTCAAAGAAGAGAGGCCAAGGTTGATGGAGGTTAAGCTCATAGACCACATGGGTTCAGACTTGTCTGTGGTTAACGCAGCCAGGGTCAGCTTTGGCAAGGTGAGTAAAAAGCTTTCTCAGAAGGATGAGAAGCTCATAGCTTACTTGGCCAAGCACAACCACTGGACACCCTTTGGGCACACCAGTGTCACCTTCCACGTTAAGGCCCCTATCTTTGTTGCCAGACAGTTGGCAAAGCATCAGGTGGGACTTGTCTGGAACGAGGTCAGTAGGCGTTATGTCTCTGACACGCCAGAAGCTTGGATATCAGACCTGTGGAGGCAGCAGAGCGACGATAAGAAGCAAGGCTCAGAAAGCTTTGGTGTGGTTTCTCAAGGCATAGTGGAGGACATCTACGCCTCTGCTATCTCGCACTCTATCGATGCGTATAATAGACTGCTTAAACTCAAGGTTTGTGAGGAGCAAGCCAGAGCAGTTCTGCCTCAGTCCGTGTACACAGAATGGTACTGGACCGGCTCTGTGGCCGCCTTTTCCAGAGTGTGTAAACTAAGGCTAGAAGAGACGGCTCAGGAAGAAACACGAGAAGTAGCTGTTGCAATCTCAGACCACTGTGATAAACTGTTTCCAGTAAGCTGGAGAGGACTGAATTGTTAAACACTCTTGTGATAGACATTGAGACTGACGGGCTGGACTATTCTGTGATCCATTGCCTAGTCACTCTCGATGTGGACAACAACATTGTCAAAACGTTTCTAAGCTCTGACGGAGTGCAGGAATATTTTAACAACTTTGACAAGATTGTTGCTCACAATGGCTCGACCTTTGACTTCCCTGCGTTGCGTAAACTATGGGGAGTAGAGGTTCCTATCGCCAAGCAGACGGACAGCCTGATCCTGTCTCGCATGGCAAAGCCCGATAGGGAAAAGGGCCACGGCTTGAAGGCATGGGGAGAACGTCTAAATTTTCTCAAGGGTTCCTACGAGGAGTCTTGGGAGAAGCTCACAGATGAGATGATAGCCTACTGTGAGCAAGACGTTCTCCTCTGCGCGAAGGTCTACGAGATTGTCTGCGAAGAGACCAAGGATTTTTCAGAGAAGTCTATATCAGACGAACACCGTATGCAGCGTTTGGCTACACATGTTGAAGAGAACGGTTTTGCGTTTGACAAGAAGCTGGGACACAAGGTCTACTCCAAGCTCTTAGCGGAGCAGGAGGAGATCGTTATACAGATGCAGGACACCTTTGAACCAGAGGTGATCCAGCTAAAGACCAAGACCAAGCTGAAGCCGTTTAATCCAGCCAGCCGCAAGCAGATCGGGGAGAGGCTGATTGAAAAGGGCTGGAAGCCTAAGCAGTTCACACCTACAGGTCAGCCCAAGGTAGATGAGAGCACTCTGGAAGACTGTGATATATCAGAGGCTCAGATACTGGCCAGATACTTTATGCTGCAGAAACGCACTGCCATGATTGATTCGTGGCTGAAGTCGTGCGGAGAAGCTGACCGCGTACACTGCCA
>Ga0181597_10003936_pt1 | contig 15052 bp, 8 predicted proteins | sample 041ome_5_FD_148647 | JGI IMG/M metagenome (GOLD analysis project Ga0181597, IMG submission 148647) | Coastal salt marsh microbial communities from the Groves Creek Marsh, Skidaway Island, Georgia - 041403US metaG (spades assembly) | ecosystem: Environmental > Aquatic > Marine > Intertidal zone >... | reverse complement strand
GGAAGGAACGGGAATATCCGGATCGGGAAGAACCCCGTCTTTCGTGCCGCGAACAGGGCCTTCCTCTTCGATGACTTTCAGTGCGGCCACCAATTCGTCGCGTGTCTTGGCCATTTGAAAATCACCCCGCAATCGTTTTCGGACACGCATCCCCTTGAGATACCAATGCCCCATTTTGCGAAAGCGAATGATGGCATGCTCGGGTGAGAATCTTCGTTCGAGATAAGCAAACTGCTTTCGCAATAGGTCTAATCGATCCAGAAATGTTCCCGCGGGACCATACTCGCCAGTCTCTTCCCACTCGACAAGCTGACGGAATATCCACGGATTGGCCAACGCGCCGCGACCAATCGACACTCCATGACATCCCGTCTCCTGAAACATACGGTCCGCGTCGGGAATCGAACGGACATCGCCGTTACCGATGACAGGTATCTTCCGCACGGCTTCGACCGTCTTGCGAATACCCTCCAGATTAACGTTTCCCGAAAACCCCTGTTCGCGAGTCCGTCCATGAATCATGATTGCCGCCACGCCGACCGATTCAAACGCTGCTGCAAATTCCGGGGATGTGATTTGTTGGTCGTCCCAACCGAGCCGCATTTTGACAGTCACCGGAATGGAGACTGATGTGACAATCTGTCGTACCAGTTGAACGGTTTCTTCCTGCTGACACATCATGGCCGATCCCGCACCACCTTTGGTGATGCGATGCACGGGACACCCCATATTGATGTCAATCGCGTCAACGCCGTATGACTCTAAAAACTCAGCCGCTTGACACATAATGTCCGGCTCACTGCCAAATATCTGTACCGAAAAAGGACTGTCTTCCTTGCAGGTCTCGATCATCGACCGAGTCCCTTCATTTCCGTGCAACAGTCCACGAGCATTCACAAGATCGGTTGTCCCCAAGCTCATCCCACCCAATTCGCGAACAATCAGGCGAAACTCCAAATTAGTAAACCCAGCAAGCGGAGAGAGCAAATAGCGTGAAGGAAGCGTCAACGGTCCGTACTGAAGCGGAGGACGCGAGGGTGGCTTAGGATGCTGATAACGAACTGATTCGATCGACACTCGACTACCCCAATGAAGACTCTTAATGCAAAGCTTTATCGCAACGCGGCGGAAAGTTCCTTCTCGCATGCCGCAATGATCTGTTGTTGAGCCATATCCACTTCTTCGCCCGTCAAAGTCCGCTCGGAAGATCGGAACGAGACGCTTAAGACGTACGATTTGGAATCGGCGGCAATCTGTTTTCCACGATATTGATCCACAAAATGGACACCACTTAACAAATCACCGGCTGACTGACGAACCGTCTCTTCGAGTTTTTGCCAGGGAACATCTTCAGGTAACACGAAATTCAAGTCTCGTTCAATCGACGGATATTGCGGTAACGTTTCAAACGCTGGCGTCAATTCGCAGACTTCTTCGAGAACCGCCAACGAGACTTCCGCTGCCGAGACGGCATCGCGTAGACCTAATTGGTCCTGAACCTTGCGGGTCAATTCTCCGCACACTCCCCAGGAGAGGCCGTTGACCAGAAGTTCGGCAGCACGCCCTTCCTCAAACTGTGGTCGTTCGCAAGGCCGCACCTCTAAGACTGCATTTCGATTCAAACGAGAAAGGACTGTTTCCAGCACGCCTCGCAGTTCTCGAAAATTCCATCCCCCCACAAAACCTAATGTTCGCGGCTGAGCCGTTTCCTTGGGAACAGATTGATCGGCAGTATGATAAACCCGCGCAATTTCAAAGAGGCAAGCATTAAACTGCGAATGCTTCTCGTTCTCTCGACGCCATTGCAAAAGAGAAGGAACCAGCGAACGACGAAGAATGTTTTCTTGTTTCCGCGAAGAGTGTTCGACGGCAAGAGGTTCCTGGTCGTCTCCCGGATGCCACATTTCAAACTGCTCGCGAGTCACAAAACTCAGCGTGATCGACTCATACAGCCCAAGTGATGTCAATGTCTGACGAACTTTGGATGTCACACGGTCTGCCAATGTTCGCGATGAGGGAACCACATCGATGGCGGCATCTGTGGGAATCTTTTCGTAGCCATGGATACGGGCGACTTCTTCAATCAAGTCAATTTCCCGAGTCAAATCTCGACGCCAGAATGGAATGACGAATTCTCCAGCATCGGCATCGCCGTCAGTTTTTTCTAATCCGAGCGACCCGAGAATCTGATCCGACTCCTCGGCAGTGACTGGAATTCCCAGCACTCGTTCGACCTGCGCATATCGCAGAGAGACCGATACCTGTGACAATGGCGTTTCTGATCCTGCCACGATGGAACTCTCGGCCAATTCACCACCAGCAATTTCCAGAATCAATTCGCAGCATCGGCGTGAAGCCCAATCGAGCTGCTGCAGATCCACGCCTCGCTCAAAACGGTAAGAAGAGGGACTGTGCAAATTCAGGGCACGCGCAGTATTCCGCACAGTCAATGGCTGAAAGGCCGCCGTCTCAATCAAGACATCAACGGTACTCTCGCTGATTTCTGTTTCTAGCCCACCCATCACGCCGGCAATGGCAACCGGTCGACTTTCGTCGGCAATCACACACGTCCCCGGATCAAGTTTGTATTCTTTCTGATCGATGGCCATGATCGTTTCACCAGACTGGGCCTCTCGAACGACAATCTTCTGACCATTCAGTTTGTGCAAGTCAAAAGCATGCAACGGCTGCCCACACTCCATCAACACATAGTTGGTAATATCGACGATGTTGTTGACGCTGGGCTGACCGATTGTCGCCAAACGCTCCACCAACCAATCGGGTGACGGGCCAACTTTCACACCTGTGATAACGCGGGCAATATATTGAGGACACAAATCGGGAGAGTGATTCTCGACCGTTGTCAACTCGGAGATTTTGGACGAACCTTCTGTCGGCTGAGGCTCGGGAACTGTGAGCGTTTTTCCGAACAAGGCACCGATCTCACGAGCCACACCGATATGTCCCAAGCAGTCGGGACGATTGCTGGTGACTTCAAGGTCAACGCATGTGTCTGAATCGACTTGTTCAATACCTTCCAGGTTGAGCCCACTCATCGTCAATTCGTGAGTCACCTCTTCCACACTGAGATCGTGCTTGACGTAATCCTGGAGCCACTTCCAACTGACGAGCATTGTTCGGCTTTCGCTATCTGAAATCGAGTCTATTTCGCGGAAGCAATCCCGACTCTGGAATCACTCGCGCCTGTGTCACCTTACTGTAACTTGCCCTGAAATAATCGGCAACCAGACCAGTTTGAGAGACACGAACGACTAAGCAGCTTTGCGAAGCCCGCCAGCTGCCGGCATTTCGGGAAAATTAACCAAATCGAGGATTGAACCCGTGATTGGACTCGCGGAAAAATCTCCGTCAGGAGCATGGACCTGAACGGGAACAGCCGTCGTCGGTGCCAACATTGTGGAGATCACATTGGCGTTAATCTCAACATCTGGAACCACAGAAAGACGAAAGGTTCGCAAGATTTTCGGGAGAATAGAGCCCATAGACCGCATTGCCATCGGCGCACCGATACACATTCGCGGTCCCGCTCCGAACGGAAAATACTCATAAGGGGTGGGAGCAATTGCATCCCAACGCTCAGGTTGGAACTCAAACGGAGATTCGTAAATATCTGACCGGTGATGCGTCAGATATTGACTGAAAAGAACTCCCGTCCCTGTTGGAAGATGATAAGGCCCCAAATTGACCGGTTCAGAACAAAACCTCTGCAAGTAAGCAGAGGCCGGTAACGAACGCATACTTTCGCGCAGAACACGATATCCCCAGGAATTCTTATCGTCCCAGGTCCGATCTTCGGACTCAGTGGACTCCAGTTCCTGATTGAGCTGTTTCATAATGGACGGCGATTGCGCCAATTGAAACAAAGTCCAGATGAGTGTGTGAGCCGTCGTCAGATGAGCCGCCCCGAAGAGCAGAGTGATATGACCAATCAATTGAGAGTCGTCAATTGCCCCATCGCGACCATGAGCCTGCATCAGGATCGACAACACATCTTGTCCGAGCTCTCCCGAGTGACGACGTTTTTGTAGCAAGTCTCGAATGCGTTCCTCCAGGTCCCCCGCCAGTTGCAGCAACTCTTCATACTGATCACTAAAACTTCCGCTGACATACGCGGCCATACCGGTATCGTGGTTGAGTCGCACCCAGCGGTCGGTCGCATGACCGATCTCTTCAGACAACTCGGGATAATCCATGCCGAACAGAACAGCACTCGTCAATCGACGCATCAAAGTCGTCAATTCCACATCGAGATCGCGAACTTCTCCCGGCTTCCAGTCATCGAGCATTTCTGTCACCAGTCGATCGGTCACTTCATCGTAAGCTGGAATGGAGGGAAGGGCGAAAGGCTTCTTCACCATGCGACGATGTTGGCGATGATCATCACCGTTCATCGTCAACAATCCATTCGTCAAGCGACGCTGAGGCGACTTTTTGGCGCCACGTAACGCAAAGAAATGGGAGTGAAATCGTTGTGAATCCGTCAGAACCTGCTGAATCAGCTTCGGCTCAAAGACACAAACGATTTTGCTTCCATCCTCTTCAATCGCGGCAATTTCCCCGCACTCCTCATGAACCTGCTGCAAGCAGGCAATCGGGTTATTGGGAAAGTCGCTCAGTTTCGCCGAGGAAACAGGAATTTCGCGAGGTGAATGAATATGCGTGGAGTCGACAGACATCCTTGTCTTTCCTCAAATCGAATGGAACGGGACTAATCTTCTCTTCCATGAGACGATGAAGCCGCGTGTGGATGTGATTGTTCGTAAGTTTCTTTAAGACGCTTGGTACTGACGTGGGTATAAATCTGAGTTGTCGTCAAGCTTTTGTGCCCCAACAACTCCTGAACGCTGCGAAGATCGGCTCCTCCATCGAGCAGATGCGTCGCGAAACTGTGTCGTAATGTATGTGGACTCGTGATCGAATCGAGCCCTGCCTGTTTGATATGTTTTTCCAACATACGACCGACGCTGCGTGTTGTTAATCGTTTGCCGAAACGATTCAGAAAGATCGCACGTTTGTCGGATGCGGAACCGTCCGATGCTGGATTACGAAAAGAGCACCAACGCTCTAATGCCGTAGCGGCAAAAGATCCGACCGGCGACATCCGCTCTTTTTTCCCTTTTCCGAAGACTCGCAAAACATCAGTATCGCGATCCCAGTCTTCGATATTGAGTGCCACCAACTCTGCAACACGCAAACCTCCTGAGTACATCACTTCCAACATCGCACGGTCGCGAATCCCCATCGGTTCGTCGGCAGGGGGAGCTTCGAGCAATGCATTCACTTGCGAGGTTGTCAGGAAGTGCGGAAGTTTGCGGCCCGCTCGTGGAGTGCGGAGAGCTTTGGCGGGATTCGTTTCCACCAAGCCTTCGCGAGAACAGTATTTGAAGAAGCTGCGCAGACATGCCAACCGTCGGGCAATGGTGCTTCGTGCATATTCACATTCGTGAAGATAGCTGACATAGGCCCTTAACAGGCTGACCGTCACTTCTTCGGGAGAAGGAATTCGACCGAGTCCATCCGCAAAAAACTCCAGCAGGCTTTCGAGATCTTCAGCGTAAGATTTGAGCGTCAATTCAGAGGAGTTGCGTTCAATCTTCAGATAGCGAATAAATCCATCGATTGCTGCGTGCATCGTGTAAGTTTCTCAGGTTTTCGGGCTCGGTGTCTCCTTGCACAGCGAACGGGTGGATTTTTAGTACAAAGCGACTTCAGCGGGAATACCCAGTTACGTCATCTGGGACAATTTGTGCCTCTTCTCGCAATTTTCGCACTCTCTGGCTCAAAACGGCAGCGTCATACCAGGTAAATGTCAAATCGGGGTCAGCGGCATGCTGGCCAAGCTGCTCCAGCAATGTATCAACGCTGTTCGAGTCGTAGAGAAAAACGAATCGCTCTCCCCCTTTAACGAGTGCCAGTACGTTCACTTCTTTATGCATCAATTCGTCTCCCTACGGATGCCTCTCTCACGGTTCCCGAAGTCCATCCTGGCATTCGGAAGGGGTCCAGTTTCTAGTTATCGGCATTTTCGAGCAATCCGCTTGCCTTCATTTTGAATCAACATATCTCTATTCATATAATTGACTTACACCAAACAAGGTCCTCTCATTCATTCTTTTGACTGACGAATTGATCCCAATTTCATAAAGTTGGGGTCTGTTTCCCATTGAACGAAAAATCGCTATCATTTCAGACTTTAGAAGCTCAAGCCGGATATTCTTGCTTGGCTCGTGCGGCAATATTTGGACAAAACTCATGGATGAAATGCTGAATCAGTTCCTCGAAGGAACTTCCTGGCCCTTACTACTGCTGGTCATCGGAGTGGCAATTGCCGTCTTGGGCAAGTCAGCCGACTGGCTGGTAGGAGAAGCGGTGACTCTGTCAGAAAAATCTGGCATTCCGAAAGTGATCATTGGAGCCACCGTTGTCAGTCTGGGCACCACAGTCCCGGAAACGGCAGTTTCTGTCCTCGCGGCACTCAACGGAGACCCCGACCTCGCGCTGGGGAATGCCGTCGGTTCGATCATCTGTGATACAGGACTCATTCTGGGAATTGCCTGCCTGATTGCTCCTCTGCAACTTCCCGCCGGCGTGGTCAACCGACAAGGCTGGATTCAGTTGGGAGCCGCCGTCTTAATGGTCCTGCTCTGCATCAACTGGACCGATCCGATGAGTGTCTTTGAATCGGGTGGGACTCTTCCCCAATGGGCAGGTTGGCTTTTTCTTGGGTTGTTGGTGGCCTATCTGGTGATGAGTGTGCGATGGTCACGAGGTGAAACGGCCATGCATCTGGAAGAAGTTGAGGCCAATGAAGGAGAGTCGATCCCCTGGGGAGTCACTAAACTCTTTTTCTCAATCCTGATTGTCATTGCCTCCTCTCACATTTTGATTCCCGCGGTTCAAGTGGCCGCCGTGCGACTTTCAATTCCGCAATCCATCATTGCCGCAACGCTTGTTGCCTTCGGGACATCTCTTCCAGAATTAGTGACAGCCGTTACAGCGGCCCGTCACGGTCACGGAGACCTGGCTGTCGGGAATGTGGTGGGGGCCGATATTCTGAATGTATTATTTGTGGCAGGAGCCGCCGCTTCAGTCACTTCGGCAGGCCTTCCCGCCGACTCTCATTTCTTTTCCATACTCTTTCCCACGATGCTCGCCGTTCTCATTGTGTTCCGTCTGGGCATCTTTTTCTCGAAAGACACGTTGAAATTTCGGTTCGGATTGGTCCTGCTCGCCTGCTATCTGGTGTTTTTGGCCATCAATATCTCACATCTTCAGAATCACTGAAAAATACAGGACAATTCTTGAGTTTCGGCGACCTGAGGCTCTACGATAGAGACTTCCCGGACGAGTTCATCTCATTCGTTCACAAGATTTTCCCTTCCTTGATCATTAGACACATTCCGTTGAGCAATTTTGCATTCGTTCACACAAACCAACCATTCCAGTCAGCGACTAATGAAGGGTTGGAAGCTTCGCCATGATCAAGGCTGGAATCATAGGACTCGGACCGGTATGGGAATCGCGATATTGCCCAGCGCTGGAAGCCCTCTCTGGAAAAGTCAAAGTGGCTGCGATCTATGATGCGGTCGAAGACCGTGCAATCCTTGCGGCCAAGCGGTTTGATACGATGCCTGTTGGCGGAGTCGTTTCACTCAGTCGCCGCGCCGATCTCGATGCCTGCCTGATTCTCGGCAAAGACTGGACCAACCTGCCAGCCCTCAAGTTTCTTTGTGAAGCCCGCAAGCCCGCCTACATCGCCGGTTCTCTTGGACATGAAATTCCGACAGTGGGTGAAATCCATTTGTTGGCATTGTCCGAAGGCTTAACCTTCATGCCGGAGTTCGCGAGAAGATTTACACCCGCCACAGTCCGCCTGAGAGAATTGATCGCCACGCGGCTAGGAAAGGCCGAGCGAATCTTGTGTGATGCCCGTTTGCCGCAACCAACTCGCCGCGATTACGTCCCCGGTCAGGCCGAGTATCAAGATTTTCTCATCGGACTGTTCGACTGGTGCCTGCACATCCTCCCCGGCACGGCACAAGATGTTCTCTGTCTCCCACTCGATTCAGAGGAGTGGCCCGGAGATTCGACCCGCATTCGTTTTCAACATCGCGACCAGAAAGCCTCCGCCACATTGCGAATCTATCAGACCCAGTTCCGGGGAGATGAAAAAGCGTCTCTCGAACCGGGCGATGTTCGTTTTGAGGTCCATTGCGAGAACGGAATTGTGCGTCTCAATGGCCCCGACCAAATCTCATGGGAAATTGACGGAGAAGAAGAATCGGAAACGCTGGCATCAGACCGCACCGACGCGCTTGTCATGCTGGATCATTTTTTCCGTCGTGTCGTTGGTGGATTGATCCCCGTCGCCGATCTCTCGGACATCTGCCGAGCAATTAATATTTTCCGCGCGTATGAGGGAAGTAAGGTCATCCGCAAAACAGTCCCCGTTCCCGGGCAGACAAAATCAAATTGATGTGTACACTGTCTAACAGAGAGACATCTCAACATCATGCGTAATTTTATTCATCGATGAAGAAGGGGAATGATTATGAACTGGTTTGTATTGGCACAAACAAAAACCGAGGAAACAGCGGAGAAAACTTCGGCCATTCCATCCAGTGCAGAACTTCTCGAACTGGCACAGGATAAGGGACTCGAATTTGCTCAGAACCTGATCGTCGCCATCATCATTTTTGTTGTTGGCCGAATTGTGGTCAAGATTCTCAAAAGTGTGATTGAAGGCGTGATGCGGCGCGCCAAATTCGATGAAACGCTGCTGCAGTTCCTTGGAAATATTGCGTCGGCAATGATGATGACATTCGTCTGTCTCGCCTCTCTCGACATGCTGGGGGTCAACACCACATCACTCGCAGCGATTTTGGCAGCCGCTGGTCTTGCCGTCGGCTTGGCATTGCAAGGCTCCCTTTCAAACTTTGCTGCCGGGGTCATGCTGATCTTGTTCCGACCGTTCAAAGTGGGCGACTTCATCGAAGCAGGTGGAACTGCGGGTATCGTCGACGAAATTCATATTTTTCACACCTTGATGAAAACTCCCGACAATCGCAAAATCGTCGTCCCCAACAGCCAAATCACGGACGGCAACATCACCAACAACTCCGCAATGCCAACACGCCGCATCGAGATCACCGTCCAATGTGGATACAACGACGACCTCGCTGCGGTCAAAGAGTTACTGTGGGAGTTGATCCGCAGCGACGAACGAATCCTGCAAGATCCCGAGCCATTTGTGGGAGTGACCGAATTGGCTGCCAGCGGCGTCAATATTATCATTCGCCCCTGGACAAAGTCAGAAGACTTCTGGCTCACAAAATGTGATCTCACCGAACGCATCAAACTGGGATTTGACGAACGCGGCTTCACCATTCCTTATCCCACACAAGATATTCACATCCACCAAGAGACCAATCCCGAATAAGCAGGTGCACCATGAAACTCTACGCGAGATCGATTCGGCCATTCGCATTTTTGTTAGCAATCACATCGCTGACCGGATCTCTTTTGGCACAACCGAAGCCGTATCAGAAACCTGCTCCTCCCGAAGGCGCTGCCGAGTTCGCTCCCGACATCCCTGACGATGCCGGTCAACATCTCGCGTTGTCTGTCAAAAAACTGAAAGAGGGCTTCAAACCCGAGCGACCGTTCCTGATTTGGGCACTCGGTTCGAGTTACACGGCTCGATTGGGGAATGGTGAGATTCTGATCCCCATGCTGAAAGAGAAGTTTGGAGACGACCGAACATTTGAGTACAAACGAATGGTCGGCAACTCTTGCCCGTGGCAATATCTGCGCGGGTGGGCCAGACAGATGGTGATTGCCGATCAACCCGACCTGGTCATCATCAACACTATTGGCCAAATTGACGATTTGGAACAGCTCATCCAGTTGCTGCAATCGCACACCACCGCCGACATCATCATTCCCAGTATCCATTGGCGAGAACGTGGCAAACCGAACTGGGACAAGGGACTGGAGACCGCTCCCGATCAGGATGTTCCCGCCTTACGAACACTCTGTAAAAAGTATGGCGTCGAATTTGTCGAATTGCGTCAAGAATGGCAAGACTACTTAATAGCCAATAAGCTTCCTATCGAATCTCTTCTCGGCGATGCCGTCCATCAATCTCCTTATGGTTCCTGGATGGTCAACTCGATGCTGGCAGCACATTTCCGTGAGTGCCCGAAATACGCCTACGATCCTCAATCGCGAGAACAATCGTTTCTCCCTCCCGCTCCTCGCAAAGGAAAGATCGAGTTTGAATTCACTGGCAACCGCGTCGACATGATTGCTCGGGGAGGGAAGGGGAGTGTTCGTGTGCTGATTGACGGCAAACCAGCCGAAGATTATCCCGCGTTTTTGATGACCTACATCCAACCCGCCAAAACCAACTTTTCCGAACCGAGAAGCCCTTCCCGTGACCAGTCACCCCATGGCGTCATGCTCGGCAAAAACATCGAGCCACAACATTGGACGATCACTGTTATCGACGAGAGAGGGAACTACGAAATCGAGGGATCGGTCACCGGGAAAGATGGCATTGGAAACGCCTACAAATCTTTCACCAGCACTTCAGGGCAGATCATCGTCCCGCCGGACGAATGGCGACGAGCCGATCGCAACAAGCCGGGCGACAAGTTCGGCTGGGACGTAGAACGTGCGACAGTCGGTAATGTGATCGATTTCTCCAAGTTCGGTGAAAACGAACTCTTCCGATTACGGCTGGCCGAAAACCTGGAGAACACCAAACACACACTGACCATTCAGTATCTGACCGACTTCGTGGTTGATATCGAGCGGTTAGAGGTATTCACGCCGCCAGGGAAGTGATTGAGAAGTCGCTTATCATCATGACTCAAAACGGCGATGGTGCCAGAATCTCGCGGTCTCGTGACGGATTGAATTTCATCCGGGCGCGATACGTCGGGCCGTTCAGTTCCAGATAGCCGGCAGCGCGATCATAGCGTGCCTGAAATAACTGGCTGAGTTGATCGAGCGGCACAAAGTCATCGCTGTCTCCCAAAGTGGTGCCATCAGCTTGCGACAGAGCTTCGATATGCAATCGTCGCGTATTGGGAACGCGCTGCCTTGTCCGCCAACTGAGAGTCGTCAGGAACGGAGGAGATTCGTACGGCGTATGTACGACCGAGCATGAAGTCATCATGCGGCTCCATGCACGTTTCCCAGATTTTTTATCGACGGCAATCAACAAACCGACGACATCGGTGGTTGGCAAAAACGGATTAGAGGCAAAGTTCGAGAAGACGCGGTCCCCGCCAACTCCTCCCACTCGCTGATGATCGTCCACACGCTGAATATTGATGTAATGGTTCCGGGCGTCATCCATGTAATTCAATCGATTGACGCTATCCGACTCACCAAACTCGGTCGGAATCGAAACGATTTCTTTCATCTGCTCCAAATCAATCACACGCAGTTGCTTTTCACGATCAATGAGAATCAGCCGATTGTCGTCGAGATGACTGCAATAACGACTCCAATACGACGAGGAAAAGACTTCGGCACCGGTCTCCATATCCACAACCGATACACTCGGACGCCGTCCCCCTTCACCCACTTCCTCGCTCTCACCGACATACCGAATCATCACCATCAATCGTCCCACAGTTCCCATCGCACCGGTTTTTGGAACATTTTCGGAGAGCACAACATTTTGACCGGTGAAACTTCGATAGACCTCGTAATCCTCCTGGCTACCTGCTTGCCGAACAACCACACGTTCGTCACCAAATAAAGGGTGTCGGGCATTGCTTCGCGAGTCGGAGTAGGGCGCCAAGTCGTCTCTTCGCCAGAAGACACGACCATTCCGTGCATCAACGGCCAACAACGTATCCTGATTACGAAACATCACTAACTCTGTACCGAAGGGGCCGACACGCAGAATTTCTCCCATTTCGGGATCAAGAAATGACCTTGTCCAGACAGCATCACCATCTGCCGTGTCAATCAATGAGACGCCGCGAATTTGCCCCATACTCCCAAACGGAAATAGATGACCGACCACCGCGCGACTCGAATCGCGTTCGTAGTCACCCCGAATTGGTAACGGCATTCGAGCCGAAACCGCTCCGTTGGAGCGTGAGACGATTTCCAAGGTGTGATGAGTACTCATCCGTTCGGGATGTTCTTTGGCCAACAGATCAAATGCACAAGTCATCGGCGTGGGATAAATACGGCGATACCCATCATGCGACTCTTTCAAGACCGATTGTGGCCGACCGGGAAGCAAAGAAGAGATGGTGACTTGTTGCAACTCCTGATCAGGCAGCCCTTGATTGTATGTCGCTGTTTGAATTTCTGGTGTTGCCCGCAATAACTCCCATCGTTTGAATCGATCTTCCTGCAGTGAGGAGGAGTCGATTCCATCCACAGTCGCCAACAAACTGGCCGCTCGTTGATTGAGACCGAACCGCTGCCATAAATGGGCCAGGTCAATTGTGGCATCCCGAGAGAGAGTCGTCGCCCCTCGATTCATCACAGTCATCAACAGCATTTCGGCTTCATGGTATTGGTTTTCAGAAACACATAATTGCGCCAACGACAGCCGGACCGAGTCGAGAGATCTCACTCCGGGAAAATGACTCAGCAACCGCTCCATCACCTGCTTTTCACCGCCTGCGATGGCTTGTTGAATTCGAAGATTCAAATAATCATCAAATCCCGCTCGCAGAGATTCTTCCACGTCAGACTGTGACCAATCCCAGATTGACCTCAACCAGGCTCCTAATGAAACAGAGAGGCCATTTTTTTCGGGCACTTCAAACAAAGACTCCGACTCCAATTCCCCGAGCTGCTTCAACGTCGACAACACATTCTCGGCCTGTCCCTGCTGCATTTGCTGATAACTGAGATGAATCAAGAGGCGAATCTCATCTTCTGCCGATGTCTGAAACTGCTTAAGTTTTTCAGCGATCGAAACGATTTGATCGGGTTCGCGGAGAATCAATTCAAACAAGTCGCTTTGATATTGTGCCTCAACCCGTTTTTGAAGAGGCTCCTTCAAATCCTTTTTCAAAAGATTTTCTAACGCAGCAATACGTTCAACCGCGTTCATCTCGAGCTCGAGTTCAATCCGCCGAAATTGCTGCTCGGGAGAAAGTTTTCCCGTTTCTGCCAAGTACTCTAACGCATCGAGATATTGCACAGGTTCGGGCAGCGCAATAAAGGATTCAATTCCCAAAGAGATCAGATGATCGTCGGCGACCAGTAAATGCCCGAACGAGGGAGTCGGTGCGGGATGATCGTCAATCGCCCGATCTCCAGAAACCCCCGACAGATTGACAACTTCTGGAACAGACCGTTCGCTCAAACCAATGGCTTGATGTCTGCCATCGGCCAACCGAATCCTTAATATCTGACTATCTTCGAGAGGTAACAGATAATCCCCTTCCTGTTGAACACCGTGACCGGAAATCCGTCGATGACGAATCTTCCAAAGTTCTCGCCCATCCTGAGTCGAGACTCCGCGAGTTTCTCGAGACCCAACCACCAATAGCACGTTCTCCCAAAGCCCTCCCATATACTCATCACCAGCACTCTCATCCGACGACAACGTGGGCTGATTACGGCTCACTTCCCACAAGAGTTTTCCCGATTCGAGATCGAGGCAATGCAGAGACTTTGACTGACGCGGCAATAAATACAGTTGATTATGATCGATGATGGGTTCATCCAGAAAACCAAGAAACCCAACGGACTGATCGAGATCTCTCCCCCGAAACGCAAATTGCTGTCGTGCAGGAGACTCCCCTAAATAATAGACCCATTCTAAGATACGACGAACCGGATCCACGGCCACGACGAGACCCGCTTGAGTGGTGACGATCAACTTGTCACCCGCTGAACGCACGACACAACCGCGAAAACGACGACTGGAATCTTCATAGAGGGTATCATCCGGAAACCCCAATCCTTGCGACCAGAGCAAGCGACCATTGGAAGGATCGATACAAAGCAGCCTGATGGCTTCATCCTGCTCGACGACGCAGTAGAGTGCGCCATCAACATTCAGAGGTGCCGACAAGAAATAGGCTCCGCGATAGCTATCTTGCGACTCTTCCGCGGAAGAGAGTTGCCAGACTGGTTCCCATTTTTCGGTCGAGTCTGCATCAAACTTCTTAAAAGGGAGGGCGACAAGTCGGTTGAAGGGAACGGGATCGTTCAGCGGAATCCCATTTCGATCCGTTGCTCGAACTGTGATTTGCTCACCGGGGCGTGATGGGCGTGCGTCCTGCCACGAGGGATCATCCTCGATCACATAGACGTGACGGTGATCCGAGGATAGCTGTGTATGCAACGTATTCCAGATGAATGATTCATAAAATTCGGCCTGGCTCGATAACCGTCCCCAACGCTGTTGATCCAATTGATTTCGCTCGAAGTCTGAAGCCGCCTGTTTGAGATTGGGAGAGACAGCATAGTCGGCTTGCACTTCACCGGTTTGTGTGTCGATGAGCCGAATGCCGTTGTAATCTCTAACCGCCATCAGATTTCCCTGCACCACAGCCGAGCTGGCGACGCTGAGTGTTTTTCGATCCACCCAATCCTCTTGCCTCCAGTTCTCCAGAAGAGTCAGTTCAGTCTCCGACAGATTCTCCAGTCGGGAAATCTCATAGCCCTCGACCAAATGTGGAGGCTCTTGAGAAGCCCCAAATGCACTCACCGTCATCTGAGACTTCAGATAGTCTTCCAGTTTCAAACTCAATTTCCGACCAGACTCAGTGCTCACAACACGAGTCATCAGCTCGGCAGCGCGTTCGCCTTGTCCGGCAAGACGATTGGCGACAGCCGCCTTCAGGTAGGTCTGCGAAGTGACACGATTCGAATGCACGGGAGAATCAATCGCGTCGTTCCACAATCGCGATGCCGTGACGAATTGCCCCAAGTCCAATGAACGTGTCGCCAACCAATCAATGGCTTGGTATCCACTCGGTGTAAAGTAATACCGGTCGACTAATTTCAGATAATCGAAAACCGCCTGAGACTGCCGAGC
>Ga0181597_10003923_pt1 | contig 15079 bp, 13 predicted proteins | sample 041ome_5_FD_148647 | JGI IMG/M metagenome (GOLD analysis project Ga0181597, IMG submission 148647) | Coastal salt marsh microbial communities from the Groves Creek Marsh, Skidaway Island, Georgia - 041403US metaG (spades assembly) | ecosystem: Environmental > Aquatic > Marine > Intertidal zone... | reverse complement strand
GAGGCTTAAATTTAGCTTGGGATCTATTTGATTAGAAAAATGAGGAACGAAATATGAGAATAAAATCATTTCTTAGAGAAATATTAGCTGTATTTTCAATAGCAGCGTTATCCTGCGTCGGCGTTGCCAATGCTGAAACAAAAGTAGGCTTTGTTTATGTGGGGCCCATTGGTGATCATGGTTGGACATATAGACATAACGTTGGGAGACTTGCTGTTGAAAAAGCGTTAGGGACTCAAATTAAAACGACATTCGTTGAAAGCGTTAAAGAGGGTCCTGACTCAGAGAGGGTGATACGGCAATTAGCTTCTACAGGACATAAAGTGATTTATACAACGTCCTTTGGGTTTATGAACCCCACTTTGAAGGTTGCAAAGAAATTCCCTAATGTTCGGTTTGAACATGCAACTGGTTATAAACAGTCAAAGAACGTGGGAACTTATAGCGCGCGGTTTTACGAAGGTCGTTACATTGCTGGTGTGATTGCTGGCAAAGTATCCAAGTCCAATAAGATAGGTTATGTTGCGTCGTTCCCAATTCCTGAGGTAGTACGAGGAATAAATGCGTTTCTTCTTGGAGCCCGTTCAGTAAATCCAGAAATGACAATCAGCGTGGTTTGGGTGAATAGTTGGTACGACCCAGGTAAAGAGGGTGACGCTGCTAAAGCGCTGATTGATCAGGGAGCTGATATAATCAGCCAGCACACAGACTCTCCAGCACCTCTTCAGGTTGCCGAGAATCGTGGGGTAAAAGGCTTCGGTCAGGCATCGGATATGATTAAGTTTGCACCCAAGGCTCAGCTCTCAGCAATCGTTAATAACTGGGACAATTATTACGTTGAACGAACAAAAGCTGCGATCGATGGTTCTTGGAAGTCCCAGGATGTTTGGTATGGTTTGAAAGAAGGTATGGTCAAGATGGCTCCATACACAAACATGTCCGATGATGTTCAAGCACTGGCAAAAAAAACAGAGGAGGCAATCCGCAGCGGAGCATTACATCCTTTCTCCGGACCCATAAAGGATCAAACAGGGAAGATAGTCGTTGAGGCAGGAAAAGTTGCTGATGCGGGTATGTTGCTTGGCATGAATTTTTATGTTGAGGGGGTTCAAGGATCGTTGCCTAAATAGCCATAGCTGTTGTTGACGTTTTATTTGGGGCACTCTGTTTTTAAGTATATAACAGAGTGCCTTTTTACTTACTTGGAAAAACCAAAGCTTCCAAAAAGCGCTGAAGGCACAAAAAACGTTTTTTGTATGAAGGGTAATCACTACTTTCTGGACGATTTATTGCTCTAGCTTAGTATGAAATCACTTAATATAAAAAGCAGAGAGATCAATTACAACGACCAGGATTTCCAGAGGTTTAACCAAAGTTTTGAGCGCATTAAATTTAACAGAATACCTCTCATCGCTATTTTGATTTTTCCTAAAAAGCTGTCAGCTAAATTATTCATCCGTATGATGTCATCTGATCTCGATGCTGTCGACATTTGATGATTAGTAATTTATTTCTCTTACTAGTTAACATTGTTCGTTGAAAATAAAAGATGGAGTTTTACCTTTGCGCCAGATGACCTTAGTCGCATTTCTGCAAGCACAGAATTGTACAAATTTTGCTGCCTCATGGCGTCACCCTGAGTCACGAGTTGATTCTACATCACCAGACTTCTATCGCCATATAGCCAAAGTTTTAGAAGAAGGAAAATTTCATCTCGGCTTCTTTGATGATCGTTTGGCTATGCCGGATATGTATGGCGGGAACCATGAACATACGGTTGAAGGCGGCATAAGATGTGTAAAAATGGATCCAGTCACTGTTCTGATGACTATGGGTATGGCTACGGAAAATCTGGGTCTTGGTTCAACATATTCAACAACTTATTATGAACCTTTTCACGTGGCTCGCGTCTTCTCAACATTAGACCTGATGAGTAAAGGGCGAGCCGCATGGAATATAGTCACATCTTTGAATGATGGTGAGGCGATGAATATGGGGCGGACTGAAGTTATAGAGCATGACAAACGGTATGATAGTGCTGACGAATTCATGGAGGTCGTTCTAGGACACTGGAATTCGTGGGAAGAGGGAGCAATTTTAGCGGATAAAGTTAATAATCGATTTGCGGATCCCAAAAAAATTCATCGAATCGACTTTGAAGGAGAATATTACAAGTCACGCGGGCCATTTACTGTTCCCCGTTCACCACAGGGACATCCGGTACTGATTCAGGCAGGACAGAGTGGCCGTGGCCAGAGATTTGCGGCTCGTTGGGCGGAACTAGTTTTTGTTGCATATCCAAATATAGAGGCAGGTAGAAAAGAATATGCGGCTTTTAAGGAAAACATAGCTGCTCATGGTCGAGATCCAGATAAAGTGAAAGTGGCTGCTTTAGCGCATTGTGTAAGTGCAGAGACAAGATCGGAGGCTGAGGATAAAAGAGCGTTGATTGATACTTTGCCAACAGACCTCGATCAACTATCTTTATTGTCGGAGGCTCTAAATTTTGATTTTGGGAGCCGAGGTATAGATGAACCACTGAGTACTGAAGAGATAGAAGGAATGCAAGGTATACAAGGTATACGAAACCGCGTTCTCGAGGCTAGTGGAAAGACGAACCCGACACCCAGAGAGTTTATGAAATTCAGTGGAAGAGGACTGTTGCATAGCCCTTGGGTTGGCAGTGGTAAGGATGTAGCCGATATAATGGAAGAATGGTTCACAACTGGTGCTTGTGATGGCTTTGTTATTGCAGCCACACACGTGCCGGGAGCCTATGAAGATTTTGTTAAATTTGTTGTTCCAGAGCTGCAAAGGCGAGGGATTTATCATAAGGATTATGCCGGGCCAACGTTACGGGAAAACCTCGGCCTAGATTATCCCACTTCAGCGCACTGGAATATTCCTATGCCTAGTGGAGGACATTAACTCAATAATCAAAGTTAAGCCTTTGAACTCAATTTTTGAAACTCACCTCGATGGCTACCCCATAAATAGCTATTGAGTTTTAATAAGATGAAGTAGTAGGGAGTATTTAAGCATGCCTGTTGTTAAAGCCAAAATTTTAGAAGAGATAGCAGATAATTTGTTACAAGGGGCAGGGGCTCCGGAAGAAGAGGCTGCAACGGTTGCGCGTCATGTGATTGGAGCCAATCTTGCGGGGCATGATAGTCATGGAATTATACAGATTCCTACCTACATCGATCGGGTTGTGAAGAACGAGATTGTTCCTGGGGCTGATTGGGAAATCATTCAAGAGTCACCAACAACCACCGTAGTAGATGGGCACTGGGGCTTTGGTTATGTGGCTAACGAACGGGCGATGAAATATACAATAGAAAAAGCTAAAACACAGAATGTTGCAGCAGCTACTGTTTTTCGTCAGGGTCATATAGGTAGGCTCGCAAGTTATCCTCTTATGGCTGCCAAAGAGGGAATGATTGCCATGATAACAGCTGACTCGGGTCGAGGACCAAAGCATGTGGCACCATTTGGAGGAAGGGAAAAGCGTTTGGGAACAAATCCTATTTCTATCGCGATGCCTTCTAACTTAGATGGCCCTTTCTTTATCGACATGGCTTCGTCAGCGGTGGCAGCAGGCAAGATTAATCTCGCTCTAGCGCGTGGGGATGATATCCCCGAAGGCTGGATTATAGATAAAGATGGTCAGGCTACAACTAATCCCGCAGCCTTTAAAGAAGGTGGACCGCTGCTTCCATTGGGGGGTACCGAAGGGTACAAAGGTTATGGATTATCGGCCATGATTGAGATTTTTTCAGGAATATTGACTGGATTGGGTCACGGTGTTGAACCAAGTGGTCGTCATAACGATGGCTGTTTTATGGCCGTCTTTAAAGTTGAAGCATTCAGGTCCCTTGAAACCTTTAAAAAAGAAGTTGCTGATTTTGCACACTACCTAAAAAATACGTTGCCGGCAGATGGGTTTGATGAGGTACTGTACCCTGGCGAAATTGAGTTTAAAAGAGAGCAGGAACGAAGTCTTAATGGTATAGAGGTAGAAGACGCGACGTGGTCTAAACTTCGTGACCTTGCTCAGCAATATGGAATGGAAAAGAAACTGGGGTTTTAACGGACCCCAGTAAGTCAATCAGTATTCTTGAAGCTTACCTTAGCCCACTTTTCCCATAATAACGCTAACGAGGCATAATCTAATTCGCCCATATCATTTGCTTCTGCTATTTCATAAGGTGTATGGGCTGCCAGCGTAGCAAAAAGTGGTACGCCGAGTTGTTGGGCTGTCTCGAGAGCCAGTACAGAATCTTTCCTTGCATTTGTGACAGACATACCTCCCTCATAATTTCCTTCTTGCATTCTCTCCTGAACTCGATGAACTAGCGGCCTCAGCAACCCTTCTTCTCGATTTAAAATTTCGATCATTGTCTGGCTTGATACGCCGAGCTTATTGGACATGCTGAAGGCTTCTATCAGTACTACCATTAATGCGTGCATCACGCCGTTATTGACAACCTTTGTACCCATTCCTGCTCCAACGGGTCCCAAATCATGGATGCCTACTGCTATTAAATTGAGTATACCTGAGGCTAACTTCTTATTTTCATCGGCTCCCCCAAGAAAGAAAGTAATTTCACCGGCCGCCATACTAGCTACGCCGCCTGCTATAGCTGCATCTACATAAGCGATATCTTTTTCTTTACATAGATCATTACAGGTAACTGCGGTTTGTGGTGTAACTGTGCTGGTTTCAATAACAAGCTTTGGTCTTGAAGCACTGTCACAGAGAGTTTTTGTAGCAGCGATAGAAATTTCTGGTTTGGGGAGAGAAAGAATAATGTGGTCAGTTTTCTCGGTAAGTTCTTCCGTGGAGCCCACACAGTCGACACCGAGATCTCCAGCACGTAAGCATCTTTCTGGGTCAGGGTCAAAACCGACTACTTTAGTTTTCCTTGCTAAGGCTCCCGCGACCGCACCCCCGGCATTGCCTAATCCAATAACTCCTATTATTTCTGTAATCATCTTGCTTCCCTATATTTAGAAATTGTTCAATCATTATATCATTTAAACTTTTAATATCGTCTAACCCGAAAACTATTTAAGTCCGTTTATTTAAAATTATTCTTATCTCGAAGTGGAGGTTTTTAAAAATGGAAGAACCGTTACATTATTTATCTATTCTCGATTTATCCAAATTAATTAAAGAAAAAAAAATCTCTCCTGTTGAGATTACGGAACACCTTCTGGGTCGAATTGATGCAATCGACATCGAGTTAAAATCATACGCGACGGTAACGGCAGACATGGCCATGGATCAAGCACAAATAGCTGAGCAGCAAATCATGTCTGGCGATTACCTTGGGTTTCTCCATGGCGTCCCTATCGCCCTAAAGGATCTTTGTTACACTAAAGGAGTTCGGACTATGGGGGGAACAGCCGTGCTGGAGGATTTCAAGCCGGCATATGATGCGACGATTGTTGAACGATTCAGAGCAGCTGGGGCCATTCTGCTAGGAAAGCTCAATTTAACAGAAGGTGCTATGGCCGGTTATAACCCAAAAAGACAGGTCCCTCAAAACCCCTGGAAAAAAGACCATTGGCCTGGAGCCTCTTCAAGCGGTTCGGGGGTAGCTGCTGCCGCAGGCCTTGCATATGCGACTATAGGGAGCGACACTGGAGGATCTATTCGTCATCCGGCAGCGGTTTGCGGGACTGTTGGTCTTAAACCAACCTGGGGTAGAGTAAGTAGGTATGGCGTGCTCGATCTTGCACAATCGCTTGATCATGTGGGGCCATTAACACGAAGCGCAATAGATGCAGGAATAATAATGCAAACTATTTCAGGTTCAGATGTTAATGATCCTACAGCATTACTCGATCCAGTTCCTGATATGTTAATGAACATCGAATCCGGTATCAAAGGGATACGGATAGGATGGGATTCAGAATATAGTTCTAGAGATATAGAGGCAGATTTTGCTGTGGCCGTGGCGGATGGTCTAAAGGTTATGAGTGAGCTGGGTGCAGAAATAATTGAAGTGTCTATGCCAAAAAAATTAAAAGAATATATGAAAGCCTGGCCAGTATTGTGCAGTTCTGAAGCCGCATTTGCCCATCAAGAATTTTATCCCGAACGTAGCGAAGAGTATGGGCTGTGGTTCAGAGAATGGCTTCGTCAAGGTGCTGGCTTTTCTGCAATTGATTACGCTAGAGCTCAAGAAAGTAGGCAAGAGTGCAATGGGGCACTCATGAAAACAATGGGCGGCATTGACCTGCTATTATGTCCGTCGACCCCCCGGGCTGCATATCCGTACACAGAGAAAAATGCATATGGACCAATCCCTCAAAACCGTGATCCATGGGATTCAAGGTTCACTGTGCCCATGGATTTTTCTGGGTTGCCAACTATAGCTCTGCCGTGTGGGCTAAATGGCGACCAATTGCCTTTATCGCTTCAATTAGTTGGGAACCGCTTATCGGAACCGCTACTTGTGCAAGCAGGAGCAGCTTTTCAGTCCGTGACAAACTTTCACAAGCTCCGTCCTCCCCGGTGGTAGTTAATACTAGGAAGAACTAGCTATTAACGCCACTGCGGGAACTACCATAAAAACTGCTAACACTATGCGTTGAGTAATTCTTTCTCTTTGAAAGATAGATACACTGAGGATAAGTGTGAAAATGGGCGAAGCTGCAACAATTGGCACTATTTGAACAACCTGGCCTAAATGAAGCGCAGTATTAAGCGCTATAACTGCCAAACTAAAACAAGCACTTGCGCCCATAAACCATCGAGCCGGTGGGGTTCTCCAAGGGAGACTTGGAGCCCCACGCCTGAATTTATTTATACATAAAGTAATCAATGCCGATACTACAAAGCCCACCAATCCTGCAAGGTAGGCATCTGGCACTTCTTCCATGCCAATTTTCGTTAATACGTGTGCAAAAGCGCGGATAGCTGCTGCACCTATTGGTAATGCGAGGGCCCAAATAGGCCAATTAGTGGCAATTTTATCGTCTTTCTTTGCAAGGATCATAATCGCTAAAACTATTATGATAGTCCCGATTGCTATAGGTAAGGTTAAAATTTCTCCTAGACATAAAATGCCCAGAGCTACTCCAAATAATGGGCTAGTAGAGGTCAACGTAGATGAAAGCGTGGGCCCCAAAAAGCGCATCCCTGCTAGAGCTAAATTAGCAGAAACCGCTGGTCGAAAGCAGCCAACCAATACAAATATCAATACAGCCGGATGCATTAAGTGATCAAGGTTCAAAAAAAATGGTGCGGCCAGTAAGAAAAGAATTGCAGAGGTTGATATTGTGATCGCAGCACCGCTTTTAGAGTCGATATGCTGCAAACCCATGCTTTGAAACATCGCTCCCAATGCAAAAAGGAAAGCAGCTGTCAGGGATAACAAGACGGGGAATAAGTTTTCTAACACAAACGGGGCACAGTTCTCAAAGGGTGGACTAAACTTTAATAACAAATTCTGAGACGCATCGAACCAGTCGACGGAAGGCAAAATAGACTACCACTGGCTTTGCTAGGATCGCATTTATTATTGCCCGCTCCTGATGATAATTCATTTTTGACAAATATACGCCATAAAATGTAATTATTATTTTTTTCGGACGCTGCCAAACAATATTATTTGCCCTTACGTGATCATAATCACACCTGTAGAGACTGGGTGGATTGCAAAAGGTCCACGTTTGTAAGAACTTAAGGAAAAGACCAACCTCTGGATAATTATTCAATGCAATATAAGAAAATTACGATAAACCCCCTATCAGGTGCCATGGGAGCTGAGATAGGAGGCGTAGATCTAAGTCAAAGACTAGACAATCAAACATTTGATGAAATTCATCAGGCATTATTAGAAAATTTAGTCATCATATTTCATGATCAAACTTTAGGCCCAGATGAATGTAAGGCCTTTGCAAGGAAGTTTGGCTCCTTGGAACCATACCCTTTTGTTAAAGGTCTTCCTGAGCATCCTGAAATATTTGAAATCCGCAAAGAACCTGACGAAAAAAGAAATTTTGGAGGAAAGTGGCATTCAGATATGTCATTCACCAATATGCCCCCGATGGGAACAATGTTGTATGCGTTAGAAGTTCCCTCTAAGGGAGGCGATACTATGTTAACCAACTTATATTTGGCATATGATAGTCTTTCGGATGGTATGAAAGAATTATTAGAAGGCATGAATGCAGAGTATTCAGCGGCTTTAAAAAACTCTGGCGGCAGGGTCGCGAGAATGAACTCTACCCGCTTTGATGTGGCGAATTTAGACCGAGCAGAAGAAGCTTCTTTCCATCCAATAATACGAACGCATCCTCAAACCAATAAAAAGGCGCTTTATATTAGCGCTGCTCATCTGGCACGTTTTGAGGATATGACTGTTGAGGAAAGTAAGCCGCTTCTTGATTTCTTAAGAGAGCATGCATCAGGGCCCGATTTTACATGCCGTGTTCCATACCGAAAAGGCACCCTTGTATTGTGGGATAATAGATGTACGCAGCATCGGGCCTTAAACGACTATCATGGAGAGCGACGAGTGATGCATCGTTTGACTATAGGCAGTAATGAAGTGCCTCAGTAAATTTTATTTAATCACTATTAGTAAATATCAGCATAGGAGAATAGAAATGGGTAAACGGATTTTGATAATGGGAGCAGGAGCCGTTGGTGCATATGTAGGTGGCTATATGGCTCGCATGGGGGAAGATGTCATCTTTGTTGATCCTTGGGCAGAACATGTCGCTGCAATGAATAATGATGGTTTGACATTATCAGGTCTCACAGATGCAGAGTGTTTTAATACCCCAGCTAGAGCAATCACGTTAACCGATGTTCAGGGTCTGAAACGAGAGAAGCCAATCGATATAGCCTTTATTTGTATGAAGTCTTATGACACGGCTTGGGCAACTATGCTCGTTAAAGATTATCTTTCTCCTACCGGATTTTGTGTTTCATTACAGAACTGTATTAATGAAGAGACGATAGCTGATATTGTTGGATGGGGCAGAACGACTGGCTGTATAGCTGCTAAAATAGCCGTAGAACTCGTAGGCCCTGGTAAAGTCAGGCGCGGGGTCCCATTGGGGGGAAAAAAACATACTGTTTTTAGAGCTGGCGAAGTACATGGTCGTATAACGCCCAGAATTGAGGAGATAGCTAAATTATTATCTGCGGTTGATAGTGCGAAGGTCACAAATAATTTGTGGGGTGAACGCTGGTCCAAATTAGTTGCGAATGCGATGAGAAATGGCGTCTGCGCGGCTTCAGGTCTGGGAGCCAATGCTTGTGATCAAGAGACAATCACCAGGCTGTTGACGATAAGACTAGCCGGTGAAGCAGTAAAAATTGGGAAAGCACTGGGTTACCAATTAGAAACTATCAATAAGTTTGAACCAGATGACTGGGTTGCTGCGATGGATGGCGATACTGGTATGATAGCGTCAATGGAAAAAGTAATGGAAGAGAGCGCCATTGGACGGAGCGATGCCTCCAGACCATCGATGGCACAGGATATTGATAAGAAACGACGTACCGAAATTCACGCTATCAATGGCTTTGTTGTCGAAAAAGGCGCAGAAATAGGACTAACGGCGCCAGCTAACGCTGCCCTGGTTGAAGCGGTAACTCAGGTGGAGACCGGTAAGTCCAAACAAAGCCTTGATCTGGTTCGTTCAATCTAAGGTTTGTGCCTATTCCCTGTCATTTGGTTCAGCCACCCTTCCATAGATATCTTCAAAGCGTTCTATGTCGTCCTCTCCTAAATAATTGCCGGATTGGACCTCAACAATAATCAAAGGCCCTTTTTGTTTGTTTTCTAACCGATGCAACCATCCAAGTGGGATATCGATAGACTGATTCTGGTGTAAATTTATAATTTCAAGTTCATCCTGGCTGGGGCCGCGAGTAACGGTGGCGACGCCCTTTATAATGACCCAATGCTCGGAGCGCTTTTTATGCGTTTGTAAAGATAGGGTGGAGCCAGGGTTTACGGTTATGCGTTTCACCTGGTAATTGGACTCAGAAATGAGTGCTTCAAAATTGCCCCAGGGTCGGTGCACCGTTGTATGTTGCTTCGCTTCACTTCTGTTTTGGGAGTTGAGCATTTCCACAACCGTTTTCACTTCTTGTGAGTCGTCTTTGTTCATTACCAGAACAGCATCTGGAGTCTCAGCAACAACCAGATTTTTAACACCAACTGTTGCAACTAACCTCGAGCCAGCATGAACTATTGTATCTTTGGTGTTTTTTAGAATTACATCTCCAACTGCAACGTTTTGATTGGGATCTTTTTCTAAAATCTCCCATAACGCTGTCCAGGACCCTGCGTCATTCCAGTCAGGTTCAACTGGTACAACACAGGCCTGACGCGTTCGTTCCATCACTGCGTAATCAATGGATATAGAGGGGGCTCTGGAGAAAGCTTCTTCGTCCAATCTTATGAAGTCTAAATCGGGTTTGGCGTTATTAAGTGCTACTCGGCATGCATTAACTATTTCCGGTTCAAAAGTAAATAATTCTTTTAAGTAAGTATCTGCTTTAAATAGGAAAAGACTACTGTTCCACAGATAATTCGCGGACCTTATGTAGTCTTTAGCGTTTTCAAGGTTAGGCTTTTCTTCAAATTTATCGACGGTGAAGCAGTTTTCTGCAGCTTTAATGGGCTGCCCCATTTTGATGTATCCAAACCCGGTTTCTGGATGATTGGGTTTAATTCCAAAAGTTGTAAGGTGGTCCCCTTTTGCCGCTGGTATTGCTGACCGCACTGCTTCTTGCAATAGGTGAGGCTTATTTATTTTATGATCGGATGCGAGAAGAAGCACGAGCCCATTGGGGTCGCTCTCACTAACTTTCATAGCCGCTATGGCGGCTGCGGCTGCAGTATTTCGACCAACGGGTTCGAGAATGATATTCGAAGGTACGATATCAATATCTAATAATTGCTGGGCTACGATAAAACGGTGTTCAGAATTACAGATAACCGTTGGTGCTGCAAAGTTCTCTTGTCTATTGAAACGGAGTGCCGTTTCTTGAAAAAAACTATATGGCCCATCAATAGCCAAAAATTGTTTAGGAAACAAAGGCCTTGATATGGGCCATAAGCGAGTTCCGGAACCACCTGAAAGTATCACGGGATAAATAGTTGACATTTTTTTTCCGGGTTGACCATTTGCGGGCTTAGTCTCAGGCTCTAGCAGGTATTAACGTTTGTTGGAAGACCCCATTATGATTTTAGTTTTTGGCTCATTGAATGCAGATTTATTTTTTAATGTAAATAACCTACCTAAAAAAGGGGAAACTGTTCTTTGCTCTGAGTATAAATTTCAACCAGGGGGTAAGGGAGCGAACCAGGCAGTTGCTGCTGCCAGTCTGGGGGGACATGTTGAAATGATAGGCAGCGTTGGAAAGGATATTTTTGCTAGCCCTGTGATAGACGCACTCAAAAACTCTAATGTTGGAGTAAGTGGGATAATTCAAAGACAAGTTACCACCGGCACAGCCTGTGTGATGGTTGAAAATCGGGGGGAAAACCAGATTGTTGTTGCAAGTGGAGCCAATTTAAAGACGACTTCTGACCAGATAACTGATAATCAACTTAATGAGGATACGATACTGGTGCTTCAAATGGAGGTAGCTATCGCTGAGATCCGAAAAGTAATTTTTCGGGCCCGAAAAGCCGGTTGTAGAATTGTCCTTAATTTGGCACCAGCACTTAAAGTAGATGATGACGTTTTGAAACTTTGTGATTACCTCATCTTAAACGCGGGAGAAGCAAAGGTCTTGGCCGGCAAGAAGGAGTCAGCCGAAAATTATGCCAGGGAATTTTTTGAAAAATATGATGTGGAAGCCATTGTTACACTCGGTGAGCAAGGTGCAGTTTTAGCTAACGGTAGTGGTGTATATCGGACCAAAGCACTTGATTTAAAACCCGTAGATACGGTTGGTGCTGGTGATGCTTTTGTGGGTGTTTTTGCCGCTTGCTTGAGTATTGGGAAGAGTAGTTTGTCGGCCCTGAGTTTTGCTTCTGTAGCAGGTGGTCTCACTTGTTTAGCTGAGGGGGCGCAAACCAGCCTGCTCTCTTCCCAGGAAATAGAAAGAAATATGGAAAGGCTCTCGATCCCAGAAATAATCGAATAGTGGACGTGACCAGGGTCTATTTTCGACACGTCGCAGTATAGACCCAACTATCACCGCGGCGTCGAGCATAAACATCAATAGAGCGATCTGTTTTTGTATAACAAGAAAATAAAGGTAGTGTTAAATAATTGGTTAGTACAAATGAAACTGTGTTGGCTCCGTACAGCTCCCCGCTTAAACACATTTTATAGCTTTCATTGTGGGATAATCGGAAACTAGATCGTTCGCGTGATTTTAACTGTATTCTTCCAGTTATGCTGAAAGGTGCTTTATTTCGGACCAAAAGGCAGATCTCGCCAACATAGCCATTTCCGGGTGGAGGTTTTAGCTCTCGTTGATTAGAGGATAAGGGCATAGTTTCCTCACATCCAATAATGGGAAGAGTGACAAAACTAAAAGCAAGGATATAAAATATGCGTTTCATAATCTCAATGTATAACAGACTTTATTTGGTTTTAGTTAATGATCTGAATAGATCTAGTTCTAAAAGCTCTTTGCAAGGAATCTCCAAGAAAATTGAATGTTATGACCGTTAAGAATATTAAGGTGCCAGGCCAAATAGCAAGCTTTGGGTCTTCGTATATTAATTCCTGGGCGCCCGTAAGCATATTGCCCCAGCTGGCTACTGGAGGTTGAATCCCAAGGCCAAGAAAACTCAATACGCTCTCAAAAAGGATGATATTACCGATACCCAATGTAGTTGCCACAATGATTGGCGAAGTAACATTTGGCAGTACATGTTTAAACATAATACGTATTGGGCCGTATCCTTGAGCTAATGCCACCTGAATGAAATCATCCTCTCTGACTGTTAAAGTGGATGCTCTCACTAGACGAGCTATTGTGGGCCACCCAACTAAAGAAATTATTATTATTATCTTGAAAGTACTGAAGAAAGGCATGTCAATATACGTTTGTGGAATGCCAAGTTTACTTAAATCTATTGCCGTTAAAACAATCAATAGAGGAAGAAGAGGAAGTGAAATAATAGTATCGGCAAATCGCATTATAATAGAATCTATTTTTCCTCCGAAATAACCTGATGTTAGCCCTAGCACAGTTCCTATTGAACCAGCGATAATTGAAGCTATTAAGCCGATTGAAAGAGAGACTTCCCCGCCGTTTAATAGGCGTAACATTAGATCTCTACCCAGTTCGTCGGTTCCAAGAATATAGGTTCCAGTCGGTCCCGAAAACCGATTAAATAAATCAACTCGGGTTGAATCTGCCGCCCTTAAATATTCATAAATAGGACCCAAAAGAATTATCAAAATCATTAATGATAGAAAGGAAAGACTAATAACAGCGGTGGGCGTATTAAAAACCTTAACGAAAAAGGCACTTTTTTGTGTTTTGAAGATTCGCTTTCTCATCTAATTTTTCTTTTGATAGTTTATACGCGGGTCCAAAGTGGCGTAGGCAATATCAGCCATTATGTTCGCTGTTAAGGTCAGTACTGTGGCCAGCAGAAGGCCAATTAACGCTAAATTATAGTCGTTACCAATTATGGCATCATAAATGGTCTTTCCCATTCCAAGCCATGAAAACATTGTTTCTGTAATTAGTGCTCCAGAGAATAAAGAACCAAAGTCTAACGCTATAATTGTCACCACGGGAATTAATGCATTCTTAAGGGCATGCCGCCATAAGACAGATTTTTCCAATAAGCCCTTTGCTCTTGCAGTTCTTATATAGTCATTTTGCAGAACCTCGGTCATAGAGGCACTCACGTGCCTTGTGTACCCCGCAATCGTTGCCATAGACAAAGTTGCCACCGGTAATATCATATGGTGAACCCGGTCGATTAGGCTACCATCACCAATTGTTTCCATTCCACTTGCCGGTAAAATTCCAGCGAATACCGAAAACAATAAAATAAACAAAAGCGCCAACCAAAATGGGGGAATTGAAATTCCAGCAAAACAGAGAAAGTTTATGGCTTTTTCTAACAGAGAATTTGGATGGGTCGCCGCGTAAATACCAGTCGGTATCGCAACTAATAAAGCCAAAGCCAGAGAAACGCTCATAATTGTTATTGAGTTGAATAATCGGGGGCTGAGAATATCCATAACGGGTTGAGCAAATAGTCTGGAATACCCAAAATCACCCTGCACAGCATTAGTGATCCAGGCTAAATATCTTTCAAGTACGGGTTTATCTATATCGTAAAGCTCTTTTAATCTCTGTAAATCTTCGCTTGATATCGTAGGATTAGATCCAACCAATAAATCTATGGGATCGCCGGGCATAAGACCCAGAAGTAAAAAGATAAAAAAGCTCATTACGAGTAGAATTATCAAGGACTGACAGGTTCGGTTGATAATAAATCTAATCATTTACTATATTCATAGTCTATTTCTAAAGAGTTGCTACTTTAGATAATTGGATATTATTTAATAACGTGCCAATCCTCTACCCAGTTAGTGGATGTAAACATGTGACCAGTTGGTCTGATACCCTTAAGCCATTTAGGAACAATGAAACTATTTGCCTTAAAATACAACGGTATAGCAGGAATTTGCTCTGCATATAATTTCTGTAACTTTCCCCAGAGCTTTTTTCGTTTCTCTTTTTCTAGTTCTATCTCTATGGAGTCAATCAACTGGTCCATTAATTGGTTCTTAAAACCTGTATAATTTTGCCCAGACCAATTGTTTTCTTTTGTTGGTATTGATTGAGAATGAAGCGTTGTTCGCGGTAATGACTCAGGGGCGGATAACCAAGCGAACATTGCCAGTCCTGTAAATTTTCTTTTATTAATAGTCTCTCCAAATAGCACACGAGCAGGTTGGTTTCGGATCTTTATCTCAATACCAACGGCTTTCCAGTAACTTTGTAGCACCTGTTCTACCAGTTCTCTTGATCTATTTCCAGCAGTTGACATTAGTTCTAGCTGAAGTTTCTTTCCAGCTGAGTTGTATCTAATACCCGTTTTAATAATATTCCAAC
>Ga0181597_10003913_pt1 | contig 15101 bp, 10 predicted proteins | sample 041ome_5_FD_148647 | JGI IMG/M metagenome (GOLD analysis project Ga0181597, IMG submission 148647) | Coastal salt marsh microbial communities from the Groves Creek Marsh, Skidaway Island, Georgia - 041403US metaG (spades assembly) | ecosystem: Environmental > Aquatic > Marine > Intertidal zone... | reverse complement strand
GCCTCAACACAACGCAGACGATAAATGCGCTCCTCGAGGTCATGAGGCTTTAAGATATCTTCAAGCGTATAGACCCCCGGCTTTCCCACCTCGCCTGCAATTTCTACCGACCAAGGGTCTGCTTTAAATTCGCCGGAGTTGGACGAAGGATCGGATTTATCCATGCCGAATTCGTAAAAATTGTTGTAGCGCGTTACGTCATCATAAGGCGTAAGCGCCTCGTCGGTATAAAAAGGGGCGGTATCTGGTGCGGGCGAAATCGAGGTGAATTTATTTTGCAGCCATGGTGCAGCTGGGGAGGTTTTGAGCCCTGCCGGCGCTCGCGCCTTGAGTGCATCGCCAGACTGAGCGGTAGCGACGCCCGACAAAAGAGACCCGCCAACTAATAAGCCCGCCCCCTTCATGAATTCCCGCCGCTGTTTGTAAATACTCTGCGGTGTGATTTCCGAACTTGCTATATCACTAGACTTCTTGATTAGCATGTCTGCGCTCCTGTTATTTTATTAGGTATTGAGACGGAACAAGGCAGTGGCTCTCGAGCGCTGCCCTGCTCTGTTATTTGTTTCTTAAGCCCTGTTGTTTGCGGTAAAGCCACATAAGAGGCCCTGTTGTAGCATACGCGAGACTCATCAACAGCAGCGTCTCGTGCGGATTCTGAGCAATTACTACTAGCAAAACGACCGCCGCAACAAAGAAGAGGTAAGGCACTGTGCCTTTGAAATCAATTTCTTTGAAGCTTATATAACGGTAGTTTGAAATCATCAGCATACCGATAAATACGGTCGCAATAGCAAGTCCGATTGCCAGCGGCTGAGTCATCGCAACCTCGTATTTATACCCAACCCAAGGAATGAAGGTAATTACACCGGCAGCAAGCGGCGATTGCAGACCAACAAAAAATCGCTTGTCTGTTGTACCAAGTTGGACGTTGAAGCGCGCAAGACGAAGCGCAGCGCAGGACATGTAGATGAAGCTCGCTGCCCAACCAAAACGCCCGATATCTTCGAATGCCCAGCTGAACATGATAAGCGATGGCGCCACGCCGAAGGACACAAGATCGGAGAGACTGTCGAACTGAGCACCGAATGCACTCTGAGTGTTCGTCAGCCGTGCAATACGCCCGTCAAGCCCGTCCAGCACCCCAGCGATAAAAATAGCCCAACCCGCCTCGTTAAAGTCTCCGGCCATGCCGGCGATGATGGCATAAAAGCCAGAGAACATTGCTCCCAGCGTTAACAGGTTTGGGAGCAAAAAAATCCCTCGACGGATGATCGTCTTACCTCCTTCGGACACAATCTCCTCATGCTCATCGATTGGAAGGAGTGTCTCGAGGCTATCTTCTTTCATTTCCGCAGACGAATCCTCGGTTGACTCCTGCGCAGCACCCTCAGCTAAATTCGGTGCGGCGGCCTCCTCGAGATCTGCTGCCCCGCGATCAGGGTAGTCGCCTTGCATCGCAGCATCCTCACTCGATGCTTGATTCTCTTCTGACATAATCTCCAAACCTTCTAAAACACCTAATTGCAAGGGTGTAGCTACGTTGAACGACTCGCTTAATAGCTTCTGTGAATTCCACCACGAATCGACTACTGGAGAGTATAGCGCTCATCGGCGCCGACTCTAGATCTATTTGATTCCCCAGTTTAATCCGCAGTGGAGCCTCTAACGGGTTGAGGAGGCCGAATAATCTTCATTTTACCCTCGCAAGCAGATGCTATATTATCCCGCCTCACATCGGTGAGCCCATACCTGCCACTACATCGCTTTAGACTGGCGCTATGAACTCATCTCAATGCCCTAGCAAAATACCAAGTTAATACCGGAGCCTAATCCATGAACTACTTTAACACGCTGCCTCTTCGCCTGCAGTTAGATCAACTGGGCAAATGCCGCTTTATGGATGCCAGCGAGTTTAGCGATGGCGTGACAAAACTACTTGGCAAAAAAGTAGTCATCGTTGGCTGTGGAGCACAAGGTCTTAACCAGGGCCTCAATATGCGCGACAGCGGCCTGGATGTCTCTTTCACGCTGCGTGCAGCTGCGATAGCCGAAAAACGTGACTCCTGGAAAAACGCTACAGAAAATGGCTTTACCGTTGGCACGTACGAAGAGCTTATCCCCACTGCCGACTTAGTTCTCAATCTAACGCCAGACAAGCAGCATACACAGGTTGTCGAGCAGGTGATGCCTCTAATGAAACATGGCGCCTGCCTCGCTTACTCGCACGGTTTCAATATAGTCGAGGAAGGCATGCAAATTCGCGATGATCTTACGGTCGTGATGGTGGCACCTAAATCACCTGGTTCGGAGGTGCGCGAGGAATACAAGCGCGGATTTGGTGTACCCACTCTGATCGCAGTTCACGCGGAAAACGATCCGAATGGAGAAGGCATGGCGATAGCCAAAGCTTATGCAGCTGCAACGGGCGGAGACCGCGCAGGCGTTCTACAGTCCTCGTTTATCGCCGAGGTCAAATCCGACCTCATGGGCGAGCAGACCATCCTCTGCGGAATGTTGCAAACAGGATCAATTCTCTGCTTCGACAAGATGATAGAGAAAGGAATCGATGCTGGTTATGCATCTAAACTCCTACAGCATGGATGGGAAGTCATTGCCGAAGGCCTGAAGCATGGCGGTATCACTACCATGATGGACCGTTTGAGCAATCCAGCTAAGCTCGTTGCGAACGAACTAGCTGAGGAATTAAAAGACATTATGCGCCCGCTTTTTGAGAAGCATATGGATGACATTATCACCGGTGCGTTCTCGGCCGGCATGATGGAAGATTGGGCCAATGACGACATAAAACTCCTCACTTGGCGTGAAGCAACTACCGAGACTGCCTTCGAGAAAACACCCGCAGGCGACATGGAAATACCTGAACAAGAGTATTACGAAAACGGAATCCTTCTGGTAGCGATGGTTAAAGCAGGCGTCGAGCTCGCTTTTGAGACCATGACGGCAAGTGGGATCATTGAAGAGTCTGCCTACTACGAGTCTCTCCATGAAGTCCCTCTGATTGCCAACCTAATCGGTCGCAAGAAGCTTTATGAGATGAATAAAGTAATCTCGGATACCGCCGAATATGGGTGCTATCTGTTTTCACACGCCTGTGTGCCAATGCTCGAAGACTTCATGACCAAAATCGACGTTGACGTTATTGGTCGTGGCCTCAACGCTAGCGACAACGGCGTCGACAATGCTGCGCTAATCGAAGTTAACGACAGCATTCGCAGCCACCCGATTGAGGTAGTCGGTAAGCGTCTGCGTCGCTATATGACAGCGATGAAGCGTGCCATCTAATAGTCCAAAAACTAAAACTGCGCCCAAACTTTGAGAGCAGTAAAAAAAGGCCCCATTCAACAGAGAGACGTGTTGTTGGGGCCTTTTTCTATTTCGCAACGTGTGCCTTGCTAAAGCGTAAGAACTTTATCTCCACGTGAAATACCACATACCCCTGTACGCACCACCTCGAGCACAGTATTTTCCGCCTGGGCGGCGATAAAGGCATCTAGCTTATCGCTCGTCCCGGTTACCTGAATGCTCAGCGCGGTCGCTGTGATATCGACGATCTGCCCGCGGAAAATATCAGCTAAGCGCTGAACTTCAGCGCGCTGCGCACCCACCGCTTTCACTTTTATTAGCATAAGCTCTCGTTCAATATGCGCGCTCTCAGAAAGATCGACGAGCTTTACTACGTCGATGAGCTTGTTTAAGTGTTTCGTGATCTGCTCGATCTTGCGTTCATCACCGCTGGTCATTACCGTCAGGCGAGACAGAGAATTGTCCTCTGTCGGAGCAACTGTCAGCGAGTCGATGTTGTAGCTACGCTGTGAAAAAAGACCAACAACACGAGAGAGAGCTCCGGGCTCGTTTTCCATTAGTAACGATATAATTCGGCGCATCTTATGTTCTCTCCGTCTTACTCAATATCATGTCTTTCATAGCCCCACCCTTGATAGCCATCGGGTACACGTGCTCTTCAGGATCAACCATGACGTCAACGAAAACGAGTTTATCTTTCAGTGCGAATGCTTGTTCGAGCTTCGCGTCGAGCTCGCCTAAGTTTTCAATTCGAATACCAACATGGCCATAAGCCTCGGCTAGCTTTACGAAATCAGGCAGCGATTCGGCGTAGGTGCTATGTGAATAGCGCCCGCCATATTGCATATCCTGCCACTGACGCACCATGCCTAGGGACTGGTTATTCAGGCAGATTATTTTCACCGGCAAGTTATATTGCATGCAGGTAGCAAACTCCTGCAGGTTCATTTGAAAACTACCCTCACCTGTGATGCACACCGAAACCGCCTCTGGGAAAGCCAACTGCACCCCCATGGCTGCGGGAAAACCAAAACCCATGGTGCCGAGCCCGCCCGAGTTGATCCAGCGCCTTGGTTTATCAAAACCGTAATATTGGGCCGCAAACATTTGGTGCTGACCCACATCTGTTGAGATATAAGCATCCCCCTTTGTAATGCGATGAAGCGCTTGAACCACCTGCTGCGGTTTTATAATGCCGTTAGTATGCGGCGTCACGCCAAGCGAGTCTTTCTCGCGCCACTTCGCGATTTGCTGCCACCACGTCTCCAATGCCTCGGCGTCAATCGCTTGCTGCGACTGCTCGAGACATTCCAGCATTTCTTCGAGAACAGCGGTTACAGAGCCTACTATGGGCACGTCTGCCGCAACAGTCTTGGAAATCGATGCAGGATCGATATCAACGTGCAGAATAGTTGCATCAGGACAAAATTTACTCGTATCTGAGTTGGTCACTCGATCGTCAAACCTCACGCCAATGCCTAGCAGAACATCACAGTAATGCATTGCCATATTGGCTTCATAGGTCCCGTGCATCCCGAGCATCCCCAAGAATTGGGGATCAGACGCGGGATAGGCACCTAAGCCCATTAGCGTATTTGTGATCGGATAACCGAGCTTCTGCGTGAGTTTAGTCAGCAGTTCCGCTCCCTCCCCCTGAATAACACCGCCGCCGGCATAGATCATGGGGCGCTTTGCGCCAAGCAACGCCTCGACCGCTTTTTTAATCTGCCCACTGTGTCCTTTCCCTGGCACAGTATAGGAGCGCATCTTAATATCCTTCGGATACTCGTAGGGATGCTTAATTTTAGGGTCTGTCACGTCTTTGGGAATATCAATCACGACGGGACCCGGACGACCTGTCGTCGCTATGTGAAACGCTTTCTTCACGATCATAGGAATATCAGCGGGGTCTTCGACCATAAAGCTGTGCTTCACGATAGGACGCGAAATACCCACCATGTCAGTTTCTTGAAAGCCGTCGGTACCAATGAGTCGACTTTCAACTTGTCCTGACAGGATAACCATCGGAATCGAATCCATGTAGGCGGTCGCAATACCAGTCACGGCATTGGTCGCTCCCGGACCTGAGGTCACGAGAACCACTCCCGGCTTGCCTGTCGCTCGCGCATAGCCATCAGCGGCATGCGTTGCTGCCTGCTCATGACGAACAAGAATGTGCTCGATTTTATCTTGCTTGAAAAGCGCGTCGTAAATATGGAGTACCGCGCCACCAGGATAGCCGAAAATAAGGTCTACACCCTCGTCGTGTAGCGCACGAGTCAGCATGTCGCCACCGGATAGTTGTTCCACTTGAATCGCCTCTTAATTTGCTTCTGCACTATTGCAGTCGTTTAGTTAACGCTCGATTAGTTCGCGCTGATCACCCATCTAATTCTGCTCATTACCCTTGAGCCGGACAGTTAGCTTAGGAGACAGTCAGAGGACAATCTTTCTAACGCAATACTCTCCGCACGAGGCGAATGCACCGAAATTAAAGGTTGGAGCGCGAGCACTCAGAGCACTAAGCATTCTCGCTATTTAGTCGGCCTCGTACGCGATAACGTGATAGAGACCTTAGGTGGCTGTGTTTAACACCTAGGGGGTCGATCTGCAGCTTAGCCGGGTGTGGCAAGCAGATCGAGTCACTAGCCACAGGGTTTCGCCTGAAGCTACGACATAGAAGGCGAAGTCTGACACTTTGCTGGGGAAAGTCAAGGAGCACGCGGCTTTCAGGTGCGAGGCCTGCCTCGAGCCTGCACCTGATTTATCAAATTACTTAATGTACCGCCGCAGAGCCAAAACTAAGACCACCGGCGGGATTCGCATCGACACTAATCACACTGCCCGGCGCGAATGATCCCTTCAGCACTTCTTGTGCTAGCGGGTTCTCGATATGATTCTGAATAGCTCGTTTTAGCGGCCGCGCCCCGTAGACGGGGTCATAGCCAACCTCTGCAAGTCTGTCGAGTGCGGCATCAGACACCTCTAACACCAGTTCTCGCTCACGCAATCTGTCGTTAAGTAGCTCGATCTGGATCTCTGCAATAGCACGGATCTGCCCAGCCTGAAGAGGATGAAAAACGACTGTCTCGTCTATTCGATTAACAAACTCTGGTGAGAAGTGGTTAACGACAACTTTTAAAACATTCTCTTTCACTGCTGCGTAAGCCTCGCTGTTGGGAGCGACGCCTGGCAGCGTACCGTACTGCATGGACTCTTGAATTTGGTCAGAACCGAGATTTGAGGTCATAACAATCACCGTATTTCGAAAATCGACTGTTCTCCCATGACCATCAGTAAGCCGCCCATCGTCCATAACTTGCAGAAGAATATTGAACACGTCGGGGTGCGCTTTTTCGATTTCATCCAAAAGCAACACAGAGTAAGGTCTGCGTCTCACCGCTTCTGTCAGATAGCCGCCCTCTTCGTAACCTACATAACCGGGAGGGGCACCGATAAGGCGCGCCACCGAATGACGCTCCATGAATTCGGACATATCGATACGTACCATCGCCTCTTCTGTATCGAACAAGAACTCGGCCAACGCCTTGCACAACTCGGTTTTTCCGACACCTGTTGGGCCGAGAAAGAGGAACGAACCATTTGGCCGATTCGGATCTGAAAGACCCGAGCGCGAACGGCGCACGGCGTTCGCTACTGCCGATACCGCTTCGTTCTGCCCAATAACGCGCTCGTGCAACCCTTCTTCCATCTTTAGGAGCTTCTCACGATCACCTTCGAGCATTTTGCTCACAGGTATACCTGTTGCACGAGCAACCACCTCAGCAATTTCTTCATCTGTCACACGACTACGCAGCAATTGTTTTTCCTGCGCTTCAGCTGATGTTGCAGAAGCGAGTTTTGCTTCTAATGCAGGTATCACACCGTATTGTATTTCTGACATTCGACCGAGATCTCCGGCTCTCCGAGCATGCTCCATGTCGCTGCGCGCCTGCTCGAGTGAGCTTTTAATACTCTGCACTCCCTGTACTGATGCTTTCTCCGCTTTCCAAATTTCCTCGAGATCAGAAAATTCACGCTCCAACTCATCGATCGACTCGGCAAGCTTTTGCTTCCGAATCTGAGTCGCGGGCTCCTCGTCCTTCTTAAGCGCCTCGCGTTCGATTTTTAGTTGAATTAAACGCCTTTCGAGCCTATCCATTTCCTCGGGTTTCGAGTCGATCTCCATGCGAATAAGGCTTGCCGCCTCGTCAATCAGATCGATCGCTTTATCAGGCAACTGGCGATCAGTAATGTAACGCTGCGACAATTTAGTCGCGGCAATTATTGCACCATCGGAAATTGCAACCCCATGGTGAACCTCATAGCGCTCCTTGAGACCGCGCAGTATCGCGATTGTGTCTTCCTCGGTCGGCTCATCCACCAGAACCTTCTGAAAGCGACGCTCTAATGCGGCATCTTTCTCGATGTACTGCCGATATTCATCGAGTGTGGTCGCACCAACGCAGTGTAATTCCCCGCGAGCAAGCGCCGGCTTGAGCATATTGCCCGCATCCATCGCGCCCTCACCTTTACCCGCGCCAACCATAGTGTGCAGCTCATCGATGAACAAAATAACACTACCCTCAAGCTTGGCTATTTCTGCTAAAACAGACTTTAGTCGCTCTTCAAATTCACCACGAAATTTCGCGCCCGCGATGAGAGCACCCATATCTAAAGAGAGAATTTTCTTGTCCTTCAGACCTTCCGGCACTTCACCGTTAACAATACGCTGAGCTAGCCCTTCAACAATCGCAGTTTTACCCACGCCTGGTTCACCGATAAGTACGGGGTTGTTCTTAGTTCGACGCTGCAACACTTGAACGGTACGTCTGATCTCAGCGTCGCGGCCGATAACAGGATCCAGCTTACCCTCCGCCGCACGAGCAGTGAGATCCAAGCAAAATTTTGAAAGCGCCTGCCAGCTGTCTTCGGCATTAGACCCATCAACACTCGCACCACCGCGGAGATTTTCAGCTGCGGTCTCCAGTGCCTGGGCGGAGACGCCGAAGCCATTGAGTAACTTGCCTAAAGCACCGGTATCACGCATGGCCGCAAGTAATACCAGTTCGCTAGAGACGAAGCTGTCTTGCTTCGCTTGTGCAAGCTTATCTGCCTGATTGAGCAGTTTTGACAATTCTGGCGACACGCTCACTTCACCGCCATTATCAGCCACGCGCGGCAAGTCATCGATAAGTCGCGACAACCCTGTCTGAAGTTGATTCAAATTAAAGCCCGTCTGAGACAGCAAAGGCCGCACAGAACCATCTCGCTGCTCAACAAGTGCGTACAACAAATGTGCCGGCGCGATCATATTGTTCTCTTTACCAAGCGCTATCGACTGCGCATCAGCAAGAGCCGATTGCAATTTACTTGTTAGTTTATCCATTCGCATAGCAGTGTCCTCTGCAATTAATTGGCGGTGCGTCTCACGGCAACACTCGCCCTATGCGATGTTAAATTGGGGCGTTAAAAGAAAAACAAAGGGGGGGTACTCTAGACAGGGGCGGCTCGCGGGTTTACTTGATGAAAATCAAACTTAGCAGCCTCCCAGAACGCGCTTCTCTTCGGAACGAGAAAAACCGCTCGGGCTCGCAGGCTGTGCAGAGCTTGTTTCCCGCAATAGACTTCACGCCCATCTTGCGAAGTCTTGTCTCTGCGAGCGCATAGATGTCTGCAAAGAATTTGTCATTTTCCGCAGCCGGTTTAAACGCGGCGTGAACAGCCTCTTGTTCGTCTAACGAGTCGGTTGCCGACGAAAATCGCTCTCGAACCTCGTAACCAACTTCGAAATGACAAGGGCCGATTGCGGGACCAAACCATACGTTGATATCAGAGGCATCTCCCCCCATAGCCGAAAGGGTGTTTTCAAGAATACCGTCTGCTAGGCCGCGCCAACCTGCGTGGGCAATAGCAATTTGCGAGATTTGCGGGTTGTAAAAAAATACGGGTAAGCAATCGGCGGTCATGATGCAGCATACCTGCCGAGGCAGACTAGTGAGCATCGCATCAGCCTCTACTGCCGGTCGGATCAACGCTTGAGCGGGGCTCACCACTTCATGAACAGCTGTACCGTGAACTTGATTCAACCAGTGCCATGAAAGCGTTTGCGGCGCGATCTTGCCTTCAGAATCCACATCGGACATCGGATACGCGACAAGATCATCATTTATCTGCGCTGCCAGCAGCGCTCGGTGCTTTGCAACTCGCGCGTAGCTATCGCCAACGTGCTCAGCAAAATTAAAACCCGCGTAGCCGCCTTCGCCCTCGCGGGCACCACGGAGTGTCACTCCCGCGAATACTTTGCCTTCCGCATTCCAAGGTGACTGAATCAGGTCGATAACCGGTTTCATTGGCGCTCCCAAAACAACACTCAATACTCGCGCTCAGATTGCACGAAAATCTGCATCGAGAACGGTCAATAAATGTTGAAAATCTTGCGGCAGCGGCGCTTCCCAAGTCATCGGCTCGCCGGTTACCGGGTGCTGCAGGCTGAGCCTGCGTGCATGCAGCGCCTGCCTTTTGAAGCCTCGCAGACATTCGGCAAGCCCAGGCGAGCAACCGGCCGGCAGCTGAAGCCTGCCAGAATAGAGAGGGTCTCCGACTAATGGGATATTGATATGCGCTAAATGTGCGCGAATCTGATGTGTCCGCCCTGTTTCGAGTTGAACATGAATATGTGTGTGTGAGCGAAAGCGATTCAATACGCGGTAATGCGTCACCGCCTCCTGACCGTCTTCGACTACGGCTCGCCGCTTGCGATTAACCGGATGCCGTCCGAGTGGAGCATCAACTTTGCCACCGCCAGTTAATACTCCTTGGGCTACCGCTTCATATTCTCTCTTTATCTCTCGGAGCCTGAGTTGCTCGACCAATTGCGCGTGCGATTCCAACGTTTTTGCGACCATAAGCAGCCCGGTAGTGTCTTTATCCAGGCGATGGACTATTCCTGCTCGTGGTACTTCTTTTAACGCGGGACAATGATTCAACAAGCCATTCAATAATGTACCATCACGGTGCCCCGCTGCGGGATGCACTACCACATCGGTTGCTTTGTTCAGAATAATGAGGTGTTCGTCTTCGAACACAATATCGATTGGCATAGCTTGAGCCTGCCACTGCTGCTCTGCTTGCAAATACACATCGATACTCAATGCGTCTCCACCATAGACGATATCCCGAGGCCGTGCGGCGTTAGCGTTGACCTTGAGCTGCCCGTCTTTTATCCATGTTTGGAGACGAGCACGCGAATAATCTGGAAACAATTGCGCTGCAACGAGGTCTAAGCGTTGGTTAGCGAAGGTTTCGGGTACTATCGCACTGAGTACAATATGTGTCATGGAATTCAGCTTTTACAACCGTTAAGAAATGAAGCTGTGCATAATACTCGATATTCGCCGACTACACAGGCCAAACCTCGCCGCACACCCTGAGCTGTGGTTAAATAGGCAGCAATAACACCGATAGAGCTTAACTCATGAAATTACGCACCATTACCCTCTTACTCCTGCTGGGCTCGTTTCTCTCTGGCTGCGGCCTGTTTGGAGGCGACGAGGAGAGAGACGAATTTGCTGGATTAACCAATGAGGAGCAATTCTATCGCCGCGCGCTCGACCAGCTGAATGCGCAGAATTTCACCGGAGCGATCGCAACCTACCAGGGGCTCGAGTCACGCTTCCCTTTCGGACGCTTCGCCGAACAAGCTCAGATAGAGATTGTTTATGCATATTACCGCAACAGCGACTTGGAGGCTGCACGAGCCGCGGCCGATCGGTTCATTCGCTTACATCCCGACAGCGAGAATATTGACTACGCTTACTATATGAAGGGTCTAGCCTCATTTAGTGAGAATTCCGGTTTCCTTAACCGCTTCTTACCCGTCGATCAAACGAAGCGAGACCCCGGCAGAGCACAGGAGTCGTTTGCAGACTTTGCGCAGCTCATAGCACTTTACCCTGATAGCCCCTACGCCGCGGATGCTCGTTCGCGCATGATCTATCTGCGTAATAATCTCGCTGCCTACGAAATCCACGTCGCCAACTATTACCTCGAGCGTCGAGCCTATATCGCGGCGCTACGCAGAGCTCAGTACGTGGTAGAAAATTTCCAAGAGTCACCTGCTGTCGCCGACGGTGTCGCGATAATGGCCGAATGCTATTTGCGTTTAGGACTTGATGATTTGGCGGATACTTCACTGGCGCTTTTGCGCAGCAATTACCCAGAGCATAGATCATTAACAGAGACCGGCGAGTTTAACGTTCGGACAGAAATTACAAACCCCTCGCTTCTTTACACTGTGAGTTTCGGACTGATCGGGGACAATCGCGTTGAGCCTCCTCTCGCACCTACACGACGTCCCTACACCTCAGGCAGTCAGCAGATCATAGACGATCAGGGTCAAGTGCCTGAAGAGTCAGAAAAGCGCTCCTGGTTGAGCATTCTCACGCTAGGCATACTCTAGCGGAAACCTGACCTTAGTCGCCAATCGGCCACGCGTTGGTAATGGGGTAGCGGCGGTCACGGCCAAAACCTCGCCGTGTTAGACGAACGCCGGTCGGGCTCTGGCGCCTTTTGTATTCATTCACATCCACTAGACGCAAGACCCGCCTGACGACTTGCTCGTCAAACCCCTCGGCAATTATCGCTGTTGCACTCGCATCTTCCTCGATGTAGAGCTCCAGTATCCTATCTAGGACATCATAGGGCGGGAGGTTATCCTGATCTACTTGCCCTGGCGCCAACTCGGCCGACGGGGGTCGGTCGATTACAGCCTGAGGAATTACCTCGAGCTGGACGCAGTTTTCAGTATCTTTGCGAGCATTTCGATATCTTGAAAGCGCATAAACCAATGTCTTGGATACATCCTTGAGCACATCAAAACCACCGGCCATATCACCGTAAAGTGTCGAATAGCCAACCGCTATTTCGCTCTTATTTCCTGTCGTGAGAACCAAGTAACCTTTTTTATTAGAAATCGCCATAAGTAGCACACCTCGGCAGCGCGCCTGCAAATTCTGCTCAGTAACATCGTCTTCCATGCCTTCGAACTCTGCGGCTAGCGCCTGCACAAACTGCTCGTAAATTGGCTTAATAGAAATCGACTGATAGGCTACTCCGAGTGCTGCCGCTTGCTGCGCGGCAGCATCGCGACTTAGTTGAGAGGTGTATTCAAACGGCATCATGACCGCATTTACGGCATCCGGACCGAGTGCATCGACCGCGATAGCAAGCGTCAAGGCGGAGTCAATACCGCCCGACAAGCCAAGAATCACTCCTTTGAACCCATTTTTCACAACGTAGTCACGTACACCGGTGGTGAGTGCTGTGTAAACCTGTGCGAGATCATCAAGATCCGGCGCGAGGAGACCTCTTGCCGGCTCGTAGCGTCCGGCACTCGACTGTTCGAAAACAACCGGAAAAAGACCGGCTTCGAACTGCGGTGCTTGGACCAATGCAGTCCCATCGCTATCGACAACGAGAGATCCGCCGTCGAATACCAATTCGTCTTGTCCCCCTACTAAGTTCACATAAGTAATCGGCGCCCCGATAGCGCCCGCTCTTCGAGCGAGGAGTCGGCGACGCTCCATCGCCTTTCCACGGTGGAAAGGTGAGGCATTGATATTCACGAGCAGATCGAGAGATTCGCTTGCAAGCTGCGACGAGGGACCTTCATCCCAGAGATCCTCACATATTGTAAACCCTAGCCGAAGGCCATTAACCTCCGCAATACATGGCTGATGACCGGCTTTGAAATACCTTCTCTCGTCAAAAACTTGGTAGTTGGGCAGGCATTGTTTTCGGTAATTCGCAATCAGTTTTCCCTGATCCACGACTGCAAGTGAATTGTATAAGCTGCCTTCATGCGTCTCAGGATAACCAAATACAAGAGTTGCCGGGAGCTTTGCAGTAAGAATACGTTCCATTGCCTCGTCCATTCGGCGAGCGAGGCTAGGTCTCAATAAGAGGTCCTCGGGCGGATAACTCGTTAATGTGAGTTCGGGGAACACGACGATCTGCGCATCAAAATCCTCAATCGCTTTTCTAGCCGAATTGAGGAGCAAGGTGGTGTTATCCTCCGTCGCGCCAACTACAAAATTGAGCTGCGCCATGACTACGGTGAATGACTGTGTGGTCGACATAATTTTCTCTGTATCGTGGGCCCGAACTAAATGCTTCGCGCGCGGCGGCGGCAATTGTAGCGAACTCTGGCTTTGAAGACATCGCCCCGTTTTGCCAGTCATGCCAGAAGCGTTACGCTCTTTTCCTTATCTTTGGACTACGATTTCATCCATTAATCTCTGACAACAAACTCGCTGAGAGCAAGAATGGGATTATTCAAGGATCAGGCTATACTTGTGTCGTTCCATTAGTTAGCCATCGGCGTCGGTTGCGCTCAGGAGAGCAGCGGTTACATTTGAGAGAGTATTATGGATATCGACTTGCCTAGCATTGCGCTGCTCTGCATCACGGGCTTTTTCGCCGGTGCAATAAATACAGTCGCAGGCGGGGGCTCTAATCTGACCCTGCCCGTGCTGATGATGCTGGGTCTTCCGGCCGACATCGCCAATGGAAGTAATAGGGTTGCGGTAATGCTTCAGTGTCTCGTGGGTTTGCGGGGATACGATAAGAATAACGCGCTAGATAGGCCCGCTCTCATCCTTATACTTATACCAACAATATCGGGGGGGATAATTGGCGCTTTGATCGCTGCGCTTTTGCCCAACCTCTATTTAAAACCCTTGCTGCTTGTCAGCATTCTTTGTATGAGCCTAGTTATCTTGCTGCGTCCGAGTATGATCGCGCATTCGCCAGACACTATTGCTCTCACCCCGAATGAGAGCAGAATGGGCTGGTGGGGGCTATTTGCAGCCGGCGTTTATGGCGGGTTTGTCCAAGCAGGCGTAGGATTTATGCTCATCGCGGCGCTTGCTGGTGGACTGCGCTATGACTTGCTGCGCGCGAACGCGCTAAAGACTTTATGCGCGCTCGCATTTACAAGCGTTGCGCTTATCGTCTTTATAATTTTTGGCAAAGTAGCGTGGGCGCCGGGACTCATTTTAGCAGTAGGATCGATGTCTGGCGCACACCTTGCTGTAAAACTCGCGGTTCGCGCATCACCGAATGCAATCAAATGGTTTCTGTTTTTGATGACACTTTTTGCCGTAGCCGGAGGACTATTGCTTTAATTCTCACTACCCGAGTCATCCTCTCTTAGAGAAAACGCAGTAGCCTAAAAGCGTGCTTGATCATTTGCGAGTCGGTTCAGTCTCGGGCTGCGGGAAGGTCAACACAAACTTCGCGCCACCCAAATCACTGGGCTCTATCGTTACGCTACCCTGATAGCTCGCCATAATGTCACTTACCACTGCAAGCCCTATCCCTTGCCCCTGAGCAAGGGTATCTGCTCGTGCGCCGCGCTGGAGAACAAACTCTCTTTGTTCTACCGAAATTCCCGGCCCGTCGTCCTCGATAAAAAATTCGAGCGCACCGTCGTCTCCTTGCTTTGCTATGAGTCGAATACGCGCAGCACCGTATTTAAAGGCGTTGTCTAACGTATTGCCTAACACTTCGAGAAGGTCGCGCTCATCTCCCCTGAATTGCAAGCCTTCGTCGCACTGACTTTCTACAATAAACCGGCGACCCGCATACACTTTTTCTAATACCGCCAAAAGTTCTGATACTGCGGTGGCAACGTTGACTCTCAACGCGAGAGTCGCATGATTCTGTGTCGACACGGCTCGCTGCAGTTGGTAAGCAACGATCTGATCCATCCGCTC
>Ga0181597_10003912_pt1 | contig 15101 bp, 15 predicted proteins | sample 041ome_5_FD_148647 | JGI IMG/M metagenome (GOLD analysis project Ga0181597, IMG submission 148647) | Coastal salt marsh microbial communities from the Groves Creek Marsh, Skidaway Island, Georgia - 041403US metaG (spades assembly) | ecosystem: Environmental > Aquatic > Marine > Intertidal zone... | reverse complement strand
TGCGCCCGATATTGGCGGTGAAATGGACGCGCCGAACTGGCTGGATAAACGCCAGGCAGCCCAAGCGTTCGATGGCCGTGACCCGACTGTCCTGATCGTCGGTGGTGGCCATGCTGGGTGCACAGCGGCGGCAGAGCTTGGACGGCTCGGCATCGATACGCTTGTTGTCGACCGTATGGAGCGGATCGGCGATAATTGGCGCAAACGCTATCACAGCCTTAAACTGCACAACCGCACGCCCATCAATCACTTCCCGCACTTGCCCTTCCCGGAAACGTTCCCGGCCTATATCCCGAAAGATAAGCTCGCCAATTGGATTGAATTCTATGTGGACGCCATGGAAATCAATTTCTGGACTGAGACAGATTTTCTGGGTGCGGAATGGGATGCGGACGGTGCCTGCTGGCAAGCCCGACTAACACTGGCTGATGGCAGTGAGCGCACGCTTCGCCCCCACCATATCATCATGGCGACCAGTGTATCTGGCACACCGAATATCCCGGACATCCCGACACTGGATCGATTTGGCGGCACCGTGCAGCATTCCAGCCAATTCAAAGGCGGTCAGGATTGGGCTGGGCGGAATGCGCTTGTCATTGGCACGGGCACCAGCGCCCATGACATCGCGCAGCACCTCCATGCCCACAAAGCCAATGTGACTGTCGTACAACGCAGCCCCACGATGATCGTCAATATTGATCCCTCAGCGCAACTTTATGACGACGTTTATCTGGGCGACGGCCCGCCCCTGGCGGAGCGGGACCTGCTTAATTCCGGCATGCCAATGCCTGTCGTGAAACGCGCCCACCAGATCATCACGGCGCAGGTGAAAGAGATCGACGCGCCCCTGCTGACCGGCCTGGAAGCCGCCGGATTCCGCCTGGAATATGGCGAGGACGATAGCGGTTGGCCGATCAAATACCGCCAACGCGGGGGTGGATATTATTTCAACGCTGGCGCATCGGACCTGATCGCCGCCCGCGAAATCGCCCTCATCCAATATGCAGATATTAAGACCTTCACCGCCGATGGCGTGCAGATGCAGTCTGGCGCTCACATCAATGCTGATCTCGTGGTGCTGGCAACCGGCTACAAAGGCCAGGATTACATGACCCGTCAGCTCTTCGGCGATGCTGTCGCGGACACTGTCGGCAAAGTATGGGGCCTGAACCCAGATACCCAGGAACTAAACAACATGTGGACGCCGACGGCTCAGCAAGGCCTTTGGTACACCGCAGGCTCCCTCTCGCAATGCCGAATTTACTCAAAATACCTGGCGATGCAGATCAAGCGGCTGGAGATGAATAGCTAGGCTCAGGGCCAATTCTATGTGTCCTGATCCTGGAGCTACCCGCCAAGTTCTGCCAGTTCATCCAGCGCTTGTAGGAGAGCCTTGCGGACGGCGGCGATTTTGGCCTCCTGCTCCATCTTCAGGCCGAATACGTCCTTCACATAAAACACGTCCACCGCGCGTTCGCCATAGGATGCGATGCGGGATTGGGCAATGCGGAGGCCCTGCTGGTTCAAGGTCCATGCGATTTTGTTGAGGAAGCCGGTGCGGTTGCGGCCGACCACTTCGATCACGGTGTGTGTAGCACTCGCCTTGTTATCGATCACGACCTGTGGGGGAACAGAGAATGCGTCTGACCGACGGCGCCACGCAGGCGCTTTTGTCAGTTCTTCTGATAGCGTGATTTCACCCATCAGCGCGCCAGATACGGCCTGTTTGATCCGTTCTGCCCGGCTTTCAGTCGCGAATGCATCTGATCCAGGCTCATCTGGAACAGTGAAGACATCGAGCACGTAGCCATCTGAAAAGGTCGTTGCCTGCGCCTGCACAATATCGGCCCCGGCTACAGCCAATCCACCTGCAATGCGCGCGAACACACCTGGATGATCCAGTGTTGCGACAACCACCTCACTTGCATCGCCTTCAGCCGCGGGGCCAATGTCGATCACAAGCACTGGGTCGGCCTCAAGCGCTTGCGCATAAACGCCGAGCCATCGCGCCAGATCCACCGGCGGCGCAGAGAGCCAGAACCCTGGCGGCGCGTTGGCGATTGCGGCGTCACGGGCATCAACCGCCCAATCAGTCATCACTTCAGCGGTCGCTTCTTTGGCATAGGTGATCCGGCCAGCAAGGCTACGGTCACTATCATCACCGGCGATTTCTTCTTGAGCGCGGAAATATAACTCCCGCAACAGCGAGGCTTTCCATTCCGTCCATGTATTGGGGCCAACCGCACGGATATCGCAAACCGTCAGGACCAACAGCAGCCGAAGCCGTTCCAATGACTGCACGACACCGACGAAATCTTTAACCGTCTGCGGGTCCGCCAAGTCCCGTTTGAAGGCGACATGGCTCATCACCAGGTGATATCGCACCAGCCATACGACGGTCTCAGTATCGCTCTCATCCAGCCCAAGGCGTGGGCAGACTTCTTCTGCGACCTCCGCCCCCAAAATTGAATGATCGCCGCCACGTCCCTTTGCTATGTCGTGGAAGAACAACGCCACATACAGCGCCCGCCGCGAGGCCGCTTGCCCAACCACGGATGACGCAACCGGTGCCACATCCTTCAGCTTGCCAGATTCAAGCTGACGCAGCATGCCGACTGCACGGATCGTGTGCTCATCGACAGTGAAGGTGTGGTACATATCGTACTGCATCTGCGCCACGACGCGGCCAAAATCTGGCACGAAACGGCCAAGCACGGCGGCTTCATTCAAGCGGCCTAGCGCCTTCGCCGGGGTCTTGTCAGATGTCAGCATTTCCAAGAAAAGCCGGTTCGCTTCAGGATCATCCCGGATTGTATCTATGCGTTTGATATCCCGCCGGATCAGGCGAAGCGCACCCGGATGGATATCCAGATCATGCTGTTCAGCAACAGCAAAAATCCGCAATATCTCAGACGGGTTCTCGCGAAACGCATTGTCCTCTGTCGGCTCCAAGCGGCCACCGGAAAGGGTGAATCCTTCCAGTTCCCGCTTCCATTCGACCAACCTGGAGAATGAGAAACGGCTTGGTTTCTGTTGCTCTGCCTCAAGCGCCGCACAGATAATCCGGGTAAGGTCCCCAACCGTCTTCGCGGTCAAATAATAGTGCTTCATGAAGCGCTCGACGCCGCGCACATGGGGGCGGTCGGCATAGCCCATCCGCTCTGCGATTTGGACCTGCGCATCGAATGTTAGCCGCTCTTCCGCCCGGCCAGCCCAATAGTGCAAGTGGCAGCGCGTTGTGTAGAGGAAATCGGCTGCCTTGCGGAACCGTCGCCGCTCACCCTTGGTTAGAACCCCAAGCTTCACCAGGTCCTCAACGTCACCGACCGCGTAGTGGTGCTTAGCGATCCAGTAGAGCGCATGCAGGTCCCGCAGGCCGCCTTTGCCTTCTTTCACATTGGGCTCAAGCATATAGCGGCTATCGCCGAAGCTATCGTGGCGGACCTGGCGTTCTTCCAGCTTGGCGGCCATGAAGGCACCCGCGTCATTCACGACGTCCGTCCAGAAATGCTGGCGCAATTCATCCCAAAGCGGCGCCTCGCCCCATACCAGGCGTTCTTCCAACAGGCTGGTGCGGATCGTCATATCCGTTTTAGCAAGGCGCACGCATTCATCGACGGACCGCGTCGCGTGGCCAACCTTCATACCCATATCCCACAGCAGATAGAGCGTATGCTCCACCATCTGCTCGACACGGGATGCGCGCTTGTAGGGGGTCAAAAACAGCAGGTCGATATCGCTATAGGGTGCCTGAAGGCCACGGCCATATCCGCCAACGGCGATCACGGCGAACCGCTCTCCGGTCGAAGGATTGGCCGCCCGAAACACTTTCTCCGCAGCGTGATCTAGCAGGGCGCTGATGATCGCGTCCTGGGCAGTTGCTCGCGCCTCCATGGCTTCAAAGGCCGACCCGCCGGCCAGAAACCGCGTCTCCAGTTTTTCCTCAACATCCGCCCATGCTTGCTTTGCAGCGGCGAGCAAACCTGCACGATCATCTGCCTCCGCCGCGCGGATTTCAGATATGTCTGCAATGACCTCTGTAACTGGCGATAAAGCATCCATGATCAAAGCGTCCCGAAACCCGTGCGAATTGGCGTAGATCAGCGTACCATGTTTTGAAATAGCGCAATTGAGGAAACAATCGATGACTGACGCCGCCCTCGTGACATACATGGACATCCCCGACGCCATGGAGGATGAGTATAATGACTGGTACACGAACGAGCATGTGGCCGAACGCGTTGATTTGGCCGGTTTCTGGTCCGCCTTCCGCTATGTAGCGATTGACGCGCAGCCCAAATACTTCGCCTGGTACGAAACCCGAGACCTGAACGCGCTAACCGACCCAACCTATAAGGCGATCCTGGCGGACCAATCCGATTGGTCCAAACGCGTGATGGGTGAGTTTCAAAATTTCGGGCGCATGTGCGGCGAACGCATCGCCCGCGTTGGTCGCGGCCATGGCGGTGTATGCCTCGCGGTCCGGGTCAAAGGCGGCCCCGGCCTTGATCCCTGGCTGACAGATGTACTGACCGCCATGGCAGCCATGCCCCGCGCCACTGGCGGCTCCGTCTGGCGCGCAGATGTAGACGCAACCGGCGACGCCAATGTCGAAGGCCTCCGCCTGCTTGTGCTGGAGGCCCTAGACGAACGCACCATCCGCGAAGCCGCCGCCACACACCTGCTGCCCAACGCCTTCGGCGCAGCCGGTGCCACCGAAAAACCCAATATCGGCTTCTACCGCCTAATCAGCAGCATGCAAAAAATTCCGAGGGATTGACACATCAAAACGTAGTTACAATTTAATGGCGGATGATATAGTATTCGAATGGGATGAGGCAAAGCGGCGTGCGAACATCGCCAAGCACGGCATTGATTTCACCCTCATGGCGCTATTCGAATGGGGGACAGCAATGATCATTCCTGATGATCGCCACGACGAAAAGCGTTCTATCGCAATTGGTATGTTGCAAGACCGGGTGCATGTTGCTGCAATTACATATCGTGAAAGTAAGGTCAGAATTATAAGCCTTCGGAAAGCCAATCGTCGGGAGCAGAGGAGATTTGAGAATGCCCAAAGCTATAGCGGCCACTGATGACCTAGACGAAGTACCTGAACTCACTGAGGCAGATTTCGCCAAGGCACGGCCCGCTCGCGAGGTATTCCCCGATTTAGTGGACCGGTATCTTCGGAGCCGAGGCGCGCAGAAAGCGCCAACCAAACGACAGGTTACGATCCGTTTGGATCAGGAAATTATTGAACATTTCAAAGAAGGCGGCGCTGGGTGGCAAACACGCATCAATGATGCTCTCAAACGGGAGATCGCGAGCAAGTCCTAAGCCTGGATTTCCTCGATCCCGCCCCCACTCAGCTTGAAAATTCTGTCCTGCGGCTCCGGCAACTGCATCAACACATCCCGATCCATCCCGGCATATAAGCCACGCATGACGCGGGCTATGACGCCGTGGCAGATGACGACTAAGATTTCGGCTTCGTCTTGTTCTGCGAGCCAGGCGCCGACGCGGTCTGCCACCATGGCGTAGCTTTCACCATCGGTGGCGGGAACGTTCCATTTGTCGGCAAGGCGGGCGGCGAGGGCTTCGGCGTGGTCGCGTTTTAAGTCTGCCTGGTTGAGGCCTTCCCACGCGCCGAACGCGTGCTCGACCAAGCGCGGCTCTAGTTCGATATCACTGGGGTTGCGCCCCATGCCGGTTACGGCCAGCACGGCGGTTTGCCATGCGCGGCCTAAGGGGCTGGCGATAAGGCGGCAGGCGTGTGGGTCAGGCAATTCCGTCGCCAACGCTCGGCCAAAGGCCTGGGCTTGGGCAACACCTTTGGCTGTCAGTGGCGTATCCTGGCGACCTTGCAGGCGCTGCTCTGCGTTCCAGACAGTCTCGCCGTGGCGCATTAAATAGATCACGTGTTGTTTCGCTTTCGGTTTTCCATGCTGAACGATCCACCCTCTCCCTGATCCCTCTCCCTCCTGTGGAGGGCGAGGGGACCCTCACATAGACTTTCTTCTCTTTGGAATGATCGCTCGTTGCTACCGCGCCGCCAAAATCGTCTCAACGATCTCCTGCACCGCCAGCGCCTCCTCTAAAGTCGCTAGATCATGCGGCTCACCCGCTGTCATCGCGGCGAGCTTATGCAGCTGGCCTTTCAGGATAAGCGGGCGCGCTTTGGTATGGGGCATCGTATCTGGCGCAGTGCGCCACACACCCTGGTCATCCAGCCGCTCTGCCGTGGACCAATTGCGGAGGCGGATTGATCCCGCATCACCTTCCAGCAGCCAGAGATTGCTTTCCATTTCAGCAATGGTACCCACACCACCCGTGACGGAAACCGGAACATCGCCCGCCTGCATGTTTGCTGTAATCGCCGTTTCCGCGAGCTCGCCAGGAGGGTAGTTCGCATGGGATTCTAGCAAGCGCATCTCACCGCCAAGCCGCCCTGTGAGGAAGAGAAAGTGGGAGAGGACTTCACGGGTGAACCCGCCTTCGGCCCGCTTTGCCAGCCAAGACACAGCATCCATCTGCCATTCACGCGGCCAGGCGGAGAAATCTGCCGCGACAGTGATCGCCGAAGGTTTGCCGACCGCGCCGTCTGCGACCCAGGTTTTCAGTTCAGCGACAGCAGGGGATGAAGCGAAGACGAAATTGACGGCGGCGCGCGCCCCCGCTGCTTCCTGCACAAACGCCCGGCTGTCCGCCAGATCAACCCCAAGCGGTTTCTCCGTGAATACGGCTTTGCCTGCATTCAATGCTGCGCGCGCGTGGCCGAGATGGGTTTTTGGCGGGGACGCGATGTAGACGCAATCGGCCTCCGCCACGGCAGCCTCAGCGGAAGCGAGCTTCGGGGCGTTCGGTAGCTCTGCGCCCAATCGCTCCATTTGTGTGGCGGACGGATCCCACACGCCAGCGAGTTCTACAATTGCCGGATCAAAATCCAGCGCCGCCCGCGTTAGGCGCTCGCCCATTACACCGAAACCGATAATCGAGAGCCGCATGAAGGTTCGCCTTTACAATAAATCTCCGGCAGCCAAATGCGCCTGGATCGCCCCATAATCATCAAATACTGCTTGAGCGCCAGCCTCTAGCAACCGCGCCGCCAAGCCAGCATCCCCATGACCTGCGCCCGTGAACCCCCAGACGCGCATGCCTGCAGCCACCCCCGCTTTGGTGCCGTTCGCACTATCTTCAATCACCGTGCAGGCGGCTGGGGGAAGGCCAAGTTTTTCTGCCGCCATGAGATACACATCCGGCGCGGGTTTGCCCCTGCCAGCCTGCTTGGTGGAATAGATATGGGGTGCGAAATAACCTTCCAGGCCCGTGAATGCCAGTTTCTCCGCCAATGGCCCCGGGTTGCTGGAGGATGCAACGGCGCGGGGGCCAGAATGCGCTTCCAGCAACGGCACGAGACCCGGCACAGCCGCAAGCTCAACCGCAAACCGACGCTCGACCTCAACGGTATGCTGCGCCTCAAAATCTTCTGGGAACGCCAGCCCGCGCGCATTCGATTCAGCCCTGAGCGCCAAAAGCAACTGGTCATGGGGAATGCCGACAAACTGCGCCTGATAGTCTGAAGCACTGATATCCATGCCAGCTTGGCGCATAATCGCCAGCTCAACATCAATATAGATGCCTTCAGAATTGATCAGGACACCGTCACAATCAAAGATAATGGGCAGCGCCATCAACTATTCAGACACGCCGACGATGCCTGCTGCCGCCAGCCCGTCCACAATATCCCCTGAAACGCCGAGCCATTCTTCCAATATCTCGCCGGTATGCTCGCCCAATAACGGGTTGACGACCCATTCGGGCTCAGGCGACCCGTGGAAACGCAGAGGACTGCCCGGCACCGTGACTTTGCCAAGCTCCCGATGGTCTACATCGAACATGGCGCGCCGGGTTTTCAAGGGTTGGTCCGCTGCGACTTCTGGCAATGTGCGGACGGGTGCGGCTGGTACGCGCTGTTCCTTACAGATGCGCGCAATCTCATATTTTGAGAGCGTGCGCGTCCAAGCCTCCGTCATCTCGTCGATACGGGCTTCGTTTGTGGCGCGGGCATGGGATTCAGCGAAATCCGGATGCGTCGCTGCTTCCGGGCGGCCCATGGCGCGGGCAAGAGCTTGCCAATGGTTATCCCGAACGCAAATGATTGCCACGTGTCCGTCCGTGCATTCATATACGTTATAAGGCGCACTGGTCCCTGCGGGATGATTATTGCCGCGCCTGGGCGGTTGGGCACCGCCTGCCAAATGCATGGCAGTCATAGAGGTCGCCTGTGCCGTCAACGCCGTTTCCTGCATCGCCACTTCGACAACACGGCCTTTGCCCGTGACGGAGCGCTCATACAGCGCCGTCATCAGTGCCGCATAGAGGTGAACGCCACCGAGGAAATCAACGACAGCCAGCCCAGCCTTCAGCGGCGGCCCATCCGCAGGCCCATTGGTGGACATGATCCCGGCATAGGCCTGGATCGTCAGGTCCATAGCGAGGTTATTTTTCTCTTCGCCCCAAACGCCGTAGCCGGTGGATGAGCCGTAGATCAGCCGGGGATTGCGCTTCAGCAGCACATCAGAGCCGATGCCAAGCCGGTCCATGGCACCCGGTGCGAAGTTTTCCAGCAACACATCCGCTTTATCAACCAGATCAAGGAACAGCGCCTTGCCATCATCAGACTTGAGATTGATAGCAATGCCGCGCTTGCCTGCATTCAGCATCACATGGGCAAGGGGCACCTCCCCGCTAGAGCCGCGGGCGCGAATGGCCTCACCCTCCAGTGGTTCAATTTTGATGACATCGGCACCCGCCTGCGCCATCAGAAAACCGGCATAGGGGCCGTTATAAACCTGCCCCATGTCCAGCACTTTCAGGCCTTGCAGTGGCCAGCGGCCAGCTTCATCAAACGGTGCCTTGTCAGCCATTTAGCGGAGCCCCTGGCCAAGAATATCGCGGGCGATGACATGCTTCTGCACCTCACTCGGTCCTTCGCCGATACGCCGGATGCGCATTTCACGGAACCACCGTTCAAACGGCAGGTCTTTCGCGACGCCAAGGCCACCATGGATCTGCATGGACCTATCCACGACCCGGAACGAACTTTCCGCCGATACATATTTAGCGATGGCGGATTCCGTGCGGAACGGCAAGCCTTGATCCGCTTTAGATGCCGCTTCCAAGCACAGCAACCGCGCCTGACGGATCTCGATTTCATTTTCCACCAGCATCCACTGAATGCCTTGGCGGGAGGACAAGGGCGCGCCAAAGGTTTCGCGGATTTTGGAATATTCAATCGCGCGCTCATGGGCGGCAATGGCCGCGCTCACGCATGTTGCGGCATAGGGAATACGCTGGCGGGCCAACCGATCATTGGCGATCGCAAAGCCACCACCGACCTTGCCGAGGATATTCTTATCCGGCACGCGCAGGTCCTCAAACCCAAGCTCCGTCGCGTAACGGGCAGAGCGCAGCGTGTGCACGACCCGGCGCACATGGAAGCCCGGCCAATCCGTCTCCACAATAAAGCAGGTAACGCCATCACGGCCGCTACTGGTATCTGTGCGCGCAAACACAAGGCCATAATCCGCCTTATCCGCGCCACTGATCCAGAGTTTCTGGCCATTGATGACCCAATCGTCGCCATCGCGAACAGCACGGGTTTGGATGGCGCGCGCGGGATCAGAACCGCCAGAGGGTTCGGAAAGCCCAAAGAAAGTTTTCTTCTCGCCCCGGAGCATCGGGTAAAGATATTTCTCTTTCTGGTAATCCGTCGCTTCAAACAGCTGCGCCTGCCCTGCCCCGCCGAAAACATTGTATGAGGGCGCATAGATGCCGGCGCGATGCTGCGAAATCTCCAGCGCGATTAATGTCCGCGTGACAAGGTCGATATCCGGCCCGCCATATTCAGGCGGTGTATCGAGGCCATAGAGGCCCATTTCCTTGACGATGCCGACAAGCCGTTCATGATCCTCCGGCTCAAGCTCGTCCGTATCCGGATCAAGCTTATCTTCCAGCGGCAATATCTCTTCCCGCACAAACCGCCGACACATATCGACGATCATTTTCTGCTCTTCGCTCAGATCAAAATCCATCAGAACTTTCCTTCTTTCTTGCCGCCGTCTGCCTTCGTTGCAACACCCCCCTCACCCTGTCCCTCTCCCCCCGTTGGGGAGAGGGGAGAATGCGTGGCGGTGCCTACTCCGTAACTCCTCGCCCCCCAACGGGGGGAGAGGTTGGGTGAGGGGGGCGTCTCCGCCAACACGGCGCCCCTTACCCGGGACTCAGCCGCCCCAAACGCGATGCATCGACATCTGTATTAGCGACGGGCAAGGTGCCGTGATCGAACATGTGGGCCGCGAGCAATTCGCCGTGGCGGGTGCGGTAGGCTGTGTTGACCTCAACCCGGAACTGCGTGGCACCTGTTGGCGGCGCATCGGCCTTGGCCATAACTTCGCCGCGCAAACCAAATTGGCTGAGACCTGTGGCAGCACCGATATACAGCACCTCACCCGCATCATTCGCCAACTGGTACACGCCAAGATTTCCAGAAAGCCGCTTTGCTTGCTCTGGTGTTAGCGGCTGCCATCGCTTCGTCATTCGAACTGCCATGGATTATTCCCCTTTGAAAACTGGGTCGCGCTTTTCAAGCCGGGCGCGAATGCCTTCTTTTCCGTCATAGCTAGTGCGCGTTGCGTTGATCAGCTTATCGACATCGCCGTGATAAACCCCATCCCGGAAAGCCATTTCCCGCACCAAGAGTGCCTTGATCGCACGTAGGGACAACGGCGCGTTCTTAGCGAGTCGGTCAATCACGGCACTCGCAGCACCCTCAAGCCCGTCTTTGGACGCGATGGAATGGATGACGCCCATGTCTTTCAGGCGGGATGCTGGCAATGGGTCACCCAACAGCAACACTTCACGTGCGCCGACCGGCCCAGCGACCTCCATCAGCTTTTTGGCCAGAAACCAGGTGGGTGCCAGGCCGATCTGCGCGAGCGACATACCGAAGCGCGCTTTTTCATCGGACACAACAAAATCGCAGTGCAATGCGAGCTCGCAGCCACCAGCGATGGCGTCTCCCTGGACGACAGCGACTGCAGGCAGTGGGTGATTTTCCAGCGCGTGCAGCGTCGCCTCAATCGGGCTTTCGTCATTTGTGATTGGGCGCTCAAGGCGCTCCTTCAAATCCATACCTGCACAAAAGGCTGGGCCTTCGGCGCGGAGGACAAGCACGCGCTCGTCGGGTGTGGTCGGCTCCATCAGTGCCTCTTCCATCTCCGCCAACATGGCAATGGTTAGGGCGTTGCGTTTATGGCCGCGCGTCATCGTGATGGTGCGAACGGGGCCTGATTTTTCTACGCGAATGAATTCCAAAGGTCTGGTCTCTCTTGGGGTTTAGGGATGTCCAGCGCCGGGCACGCTGACATGGATGGTTTCAATTCTGCCATTTCGCCGCTCCGCCGCATGCGGCCCGGAGCCTGTGCAAGTGCAGATATACAGCGTCTGCCGGTCTGCGCCGCCAAGCATGCAGGCGAAGGAGCCACGGTCGCCGGTTGAAAGGCGTTCCAGCACCTCGCCGCCTTCTGCAACCCGAATGGTTTCGTTATTGCGCGGATCGGCAACCCAGATCGCACCGGCTGCATCCAGGCAAATGCCGTCCGGGAAGTTTTCGCCCAAGTCCGCCCAAATGCGACGATTGGAGAGGCTGCCGTCTCCCGCGATATCCCAGGCGCTTAAGCGCTTGCCTTGGGTTTCGCCGACGACAAGCGTTTTGCCATCTGGCGTTATGACGGAGCCGTTTGGGAATGCCAGTCCGGCAGCTGCGACGCTGACTTCGCCATGGGTGGATACCCGGATCAGGTCTGCGTCGCGCGGGTCTTCGCCCGCATGGCGGTTAAAGCCAAAATTGCCGACATACGCCCCGCCTTCGCCATCGACCACCATGTCATTACAATAGGATGTTGCCAGGGCTGATAGGTCGGCATGTTCGGAAAGGCTGCCATCCGCTTCTTGGCAGAGCAGCTTGCGATCAGTCATGGAGACGATCAGCATCCGCCCGTCCGGCAGCCAACCGAGGCCGGAGGGTTGATTGGGAACCTCGGCTACCGTCTCCAGCGCACCGGTCTGGCCAATACGGAATACGCTGTGCTGATAAAAATCCGAGAAGTAGAAAGCGCCATCATGCCAACGGGGGCCTTCGGGGAAAGACAAGCCTTCGGCGACAATTGTAAGCGATGACATATTCAGCAGCCCTATAGCGTCTAGGTCTTCGATTGTGAAAGCTTGGCACAAGTTCATGGCAGATGCGAAGAGGCGGGATTTTCATGGAGGCCTAGCTGTTGCTAAGCTCAGGAGATGATGCGGCTGACAGGGATGGGTGTGATGCAGGTTAAGAAGCAATCAGGTGCAGTGGGTGCTGAGATTTCTGGCATTGATTTACGGGATGTTTCAGATGGGCTGGCCCAGGATTTACGCGGCAAGCTGGCTGAACATGGGGTGTTGTTCTTCCGCGACCAGACGCTGGATACGGACCAGCACAAGGCGCTTGCCCGGCAATTTGGCGAGATATTCATCCACCCGAATTTCAATACAGGTGACCACGATCCGGAGGTCGTGACCATCACCCGCGCGCCCGGTGATACCCGGATTGTCGGCGAGGAATGGCACACGGACACAACGATGATGGCGGAACCACCTATGGGCGCGCTGCTCTATGCCATCGAAGCGCCAAGCGTCGGCGGTGATACACTCTTTGCGAGCCAGTGGAAGGCGTATGATGCGCTGTCTGACGGCATGAAGGACATGCTGGCTGGCCTGAAATGTGTGCATTCCGATAGGAAAGTCGCCGGCCCTTCTAACGCTTTGAACGCCAAGCGCGCGACGGTCGTGCGGGAAGACGCTGACTGGAAGCCAACGGAAAACGTGCACCCCGTTATTCGAACGCATCCAGAATCAGGGCGGAAATGCCTGTTCGTGAATGCATCATATTCAATTTGCTTTGAGGGTTGGACGGAAGCGGAATCCAAACCGCTGCTCGACTGGCTGCTGGAATGGGGTCACCGCCCCGAATTTACCTGCCGCTTTCGTTGGACGCCGGGTGCGATGGCCTTTTGGGACAACCGCTCCACCAAGCATCTCGCCATCCATGACGCTGGGCCTGAGCGCCGCATTATGCGCCGTATTCAGATCGCTGGTGGGCCGGTTGCTTAGATCATCTCGTCAATTTCAACAAGATTGAGCGATGGATCGTATGCATAAAGCTGGCGCATGCCGGCCATTGCGTAGGGGCCGGCCTCTGTATAGATCACGCCTGCTTTATCCATGCGTTGCTTCACGGCATCTAAGCTTTGCACCACGAGGGCGAAGTGGCCGCCGACTGTAGGATTGTGCTTGAAGCCATTGTCCCAAGCGAAGGCAGGGGTTGGTTTGGCGATATGCAGGCCGCGATTTTGGTGCCCAAACATTGCAAGGCTGTCTGGATTTGATGTGTAGGCGGCAACAGGCGAATCTGCTGCTGGTTCCCAGGCCATTTCTTCCAGGCCAATCAAATCCCGGAAGAACGCCGCAGTCGCGCGCACGTCATGGGCTGGCAAGTTTACGTGATGCAGCGCCCATTCGCCTTCGTATATCCCAGGTTCAAAGCGGAGATCATTCGTCTCCTCCGCGCCAGGTGCCGGGCCGCCTGATGGATTTACGATCTGGTTGATTTCAATCACGTTATGGCTTGGGTCGTAGCAGTAGATCTGGCGCACGCCAGACATCGCGTATTCGCCAGCGTCTGAGACAGCAATGCCCGCCGCCTCCAGCCTGGCCTTAACGACCAAGATATCCGGCACATTAAAAGCGAAATGGCCGCCGATGGTTGGATTGTGCAGGAGCTTGTTATCACGCGGGAATGTTGGAATCGCACGCACCACATGAATGCCGCGATTCAAACTGCCGAACGCAGCGATGCTGTCGGGATTGTGACCAACCTCACCCACAGTGGCTGGATACACCCAGGCACCGTCCTTCAGCCCAATGATATCCCGATAGAATGCTGCGGACTGGCGCACATCGTGCGCCTGAACGTTTACATGGTGAATAAACCAACCCATTCGACTCTCGCCTTAATTCAGAATTAACAATAACCACCGCCAATTCAATGGCCTAAAACTATCCATGCCGTAAAAGACGCCTGGCCGCAAACTCAAACGACGCGAGTAACAAATGTTATTCGCATATTGCAATACATCAATACGTTAGAAGCTGCTTGGGCTTCATAGCTTTAGGTGTTAACAAGTGTCTGAGCGTTGGGCGGCGCTGTATTGTAACTAAGGTCTGGGCCATATGTTTACGATTAATCTCGCCAATCTGGATGGCGCTAGCGGGTTTTCGATTCAGGGCATCGACGCCCAGGATTTAAGCGGATTCTCCGTTGCCGGCGCAGGTGACTTTAACGGCGACGGGTTTGAAGATCTGATCATCGGCGCTTATGGCGGCGACGCAACCGCATCTTTGAGCGGCGAAACCTATGTCGTTTTTGGCAAAAGCGGGTCATTCGGTCAGTTTTTCAATGTCGGCAGTCTTGATGGTACTGATGGTTTTCGGATCGACGGCGTGGCCGCCAGTGACTTATCTGGCAGGAGCGTCAGCAGCGCTGGCGACATCAACAATGACGGTTTCGACGACCTTCTGATTGGTGCTAGCAGCGCAGCGGGTATCGGCGGCGCCAATTCGGGCGAAAGTTATGTTGTATTCGGCCAGGCTGCCAGCCTTGGGCCTATAGTCCAGCTCGCTGGCCTAGATGGCGCAGATGGTTTTACGCTTGAAGGTGCCGCCACTGGTGATCAGACCGGAACCACCGTTAATGAAGCTGGCGATTTCAATGGCGATGGCATTGACGATTTCCTGGTTACGGCCCCCAACGCTAATCGCACGGCTACAACCGACGGTGCGGTATTTGTCGTCTTTGGCGGCGCGGCCTTTGCGGCGACGGCCAATATCGATCAGCTAGAGCAGATTCCCATCATTCTGGTTCATAGCCTGCAGCTGTGAAGTAGCTCCTGCAGTCGTTTGGCGTGAGGTCGTCGATGGCGTCTCGGATGGCGTCCCAG
>Ga0181597_10003910_pt1 | contig 15105 bp, 25 predicted proteins | sample 041ome_5_FD_148647 | JGI IMG/M metagenome (GOLD analysis project Ga0181597, IMG submission 148647) | Coastal salt marsh microbial communities from the Groves Creek Marsh, Skidaway Island, Georgia - 041403US metaG (spades assembly) | ecosystem: Environmental > Aquatic > Marine > Intertidal zone... | reverse complement strand
AGTAAGAGACTTTTTACCTAAATTTGGTGTTTTGAGTAACTCATTTTCACTCCTTTGCACCAAATCTCCAATATAATAAATATTTTCCGCTTTTAGACAATTAGCGGATCTGACAGTAAGCTCTAAATCATCTACGGGTCTCAATAAAACTGGATCAATTTGAGGTCCTTCGTTATCTTCGACCATTTCCTCTTTAACTTCTAAGTAAGTAAAGACTTCTAGTTGATCCCTAAGGATCTGGCCTGCTTTTCTGATAGCATCTTCAGGCTCAATAGTTGCATTTGTTTTTAAATCAATTATCAACTTATCTAAGTCAGTTCTTTGTTTTACTCTTGCAGTATCAACATTATATGTAACTTGTACTACTGGGCTGAAGGATGCATCTAGTTGCATTTTTCCTATACCTAGATCCTCTTGTTCATTAAACTTCCTTTTTTGAGCTTGTTGGTAACCTCTTCCAGTTGATACTGTCATGTTTATAACAAGTTCAGTTTTTTCATTTGTAATATTAGCAAGACAAAAATCTGGATTTTTTATCTCTAGATCAGGATTGGGTGAAATGTCAGATGCAAGAACTGGTCCTGAGCCCTTTTTTCTGAGTGTAACATCTATGGTTTCTTTGTCATGTAATACTAGCGCTAGTTTCTTTATATTAAGTAATATTTCAAGTACATCTTCTTGAACACCTTCTATGGTGCTATATTCATGCAAAATATTATCAATAGTAACCTCTGTAACAGCGCTACCCGGAAGAGATGATAGTAAAACTCTTCTTAGAGCATTACCTAGAGTATGACCAAACCCTCTTTCAAGCGGCTCTATTGTTATTTTTGCATGAGAAGTATTTAACATCTCTATATCTACAAGTTTTGGTTTTAGAAAGTTGTTTTTAGTCATGTATCACCTATTTTGAGTATAATTCTACGATTAACGATTCATTTATTTCAGAAGGCAATTCCTTTCTTTCTGGATTTCTCATAAATGTTCCCTTAAGATTCTTTGTATCTACTTCAACCCAATCACTAAACCCTCGAGTTTCAGCTAAACTTAATGCTAGCTTGATTCTTAGTTGATCTTTTTTGTTATCTCTAACTGAGATTTTATCATTTGGATTCACTTGATATGATGCAATGTTCACAATATCACCATTAACCTGGATATTTTTGTGATTAACAAGCTGTCTTGACTCAGATCTTGTTGAACCAAACCCTAGCCTATAAACAACATTATCCAACCTTGATTCCAACATATTGAGTAGGTTCTCACCTGTAGACCCTTTTTTACTAGCAGCCTTTTTATAATAATTTCTAAATTGTTTTTCTAGCACACCATATATTCTTTTAACTTTTTGTTTTTCTCGAAGCTGCAATGAGTAGTCAGAGTTTTTTGCTCTTCTAGCATCGCCAGTTTGACCTGGTTTTTTTTCTAAATTACATTTTGTATCTAATGCTCTCGAACCAGACTTTAAATATAAGTCAGTACCTTCCCTTCGCATTAATTTACATTTTGATCCTGTGAACTTAGCCATAAACTATACTCTCCTCTTTTTAGGTGGTCTACATCCATTATGAGGAAGCGGTGTTATATCAGTTATATTTGTAATCTTGTATCCTGAGCTATTCAGAGCTCTAACTGCTGAGTCTCTACCTGGACCTGGACCTTTCACAAGAACCTCCAAACTTTTAACCCCAAACTCTGCTGCCTTTATTCCAGCTTTTTCAGCTGCTATTTGAGCAGCAAAAGGAGTGCTTTTTCTTGATCCTCTGAAACCTGAGCCACCAGATGTAGCCCAAGATAACGTGTTGCCCTGTTTATCTGTGATTGTCACAATAGTATTATTGAATGACGCATATATATGAGCTACGCCTTCATTAACTACTCTTTTTTCTTTTTTCTTTTTTGGTTTAGTTGTTGTTACCATATTACTTTGCCTTTAATAATTTTCTTGGTCCTTTTCTAGTCCTACTATTATTTTTTGTTTTTTGCCCTCTCAATGGCAGACCCTTGCGATGTCTGATACCTCTATATGAACCAATATCCATCAATCTTTTGATATTAATTGAGTTCTCTCTTCTAAGGTCACCTTCTAATTGATATTTTTCTACAAAGTTTCTTAGCACTTCAAGATCTTTTTCATCTAAATCTTTAACTTTTTTAGTTCTATCGACACCCGAATCTGAGCAAATTTTATTTGCCCTAGTGGGACCAATACCATAGATTGCGGTCAATGCAATCCATATGTGTTTGCCATTTGGTAAATTTATTCCTGCAATTCTAGCCATTTATTCTCTCTCGAACGATGATTCTATATTTCATTTACTATTAATACAACCTATTTAACCTTGTCTTTGCTTATGTCTGGGATCTTTACATATGATCCTAACAACTCTATTTCTTCTTATTACACGACAATTTCTACATAATTTCTTCACTGATGCTCTTACTTTCATAATATTACCTCATTCCCCCGCCTATACCCTTTAAATTAGCCTTTTTCATCATACCTTCATACTGATGAGAAAGCAGATGAGATTGTATTTGTGCCATTAAATCCATTACTACAATTACAACGATCAATAATGATGTTCCACCAAAATAGAATGGTACATTAAAGTAAAGGATCAAGAATTCTGGTAGCAAACAAACTGCAGTTATGTAAATAGCTCCGATTGTTGTTAATTTTGTAGTTATATCATCAATATACTGAGCCGTTTGATCTCCAGGTCTGATACCAGGGATAAATGCTCCAGTCTTTTTAAGATTATCTGCTGTCTCTCTAGCATTAAAAACTAAAGCAGTATAAAAATAACAGAAAAATATTATAGCAAATGAATAAAGCAAGATATATAAAGGCTGACCTGGTGATAGCGATAATGCAATATTCTGTACTAAACCGGGTTCGCCGCCAGTTCCGCTCCAACTAGCAATAGTTGCTGGGAAAAGAATTATAGCAGAGGCAAATATTGGCGGTATAACGCCAGCCATATTTATTTTTAATGGCAAGTGTGAACTCTGTGCTGCATACATTTTTCTTCCTTGCATCTTTCTAGCATAGTTAATCGGAATTTTCCTTTGTCCTCTTTCAATAAAAATCACAAAAGCTGTTATCAAGATAACTAACAAGAATATAAGAATTACAGTAAATCCTTGTAGTTCCCCATTTCTTGCTAAATCAATTGTGTTGCCAATAGCAGATGGCAGACCTGCAACAATTCCTGCAAAAATTAAAATTGAAATTCCATTTCCTATTCCTCTTTCAGTAATTTGTTCACCAAGCCACACTAAAAACATAGTACCTGTAACAAGCGTTATTACACCTATTGCTAAGAATGTAAAACCTGGATCTAGCACTAATGTTGTTGATGATGAATTTTGGTTTTGGAGAGCATTAGCTACACCAAGTGATTGCATGAATGCTAAGATTAAAGTGAAATACCGTGTGTATTTAGTAATTTTTTTTCTTCCACGCTCACCCTCTTTTCTCAATTGAATGAGAGGCGAATAAACATGAGTCATCATTTGTATAATTATAGATGCAGAAATATAAGGCATGACACCTAGTGCAAAAATAGACATTCTCTCTAGAGAGCCGCCCGAAAACATATTGAACATATCAAGAATACTTCCTCTTTGTTGCTCAAATAAGAATTTCATTACAGAGGGATCTATACCAGGTAAAGTAATAAAACTACCTAATCTAAAAATTATCAAAGCAAATACTACGAAAAATATTCGTTGCCTCAATTCGGTGGATTTTGTTAGACCACCTAAACCACCTGATATATTATTACCTGCTCTTGACATAATTCTCTATTTCTTTAAATACTCTGTAACTGATTTAGTACAAGTTATATCTTTTAAGACTTTTTTACTCTTGATGGTACAAGGGCCAATAACTTTCACTTTTTTAATTTTTGTTTTAATTAATTTATATTTCTTTAATAATTCTATAGTGATTTCGTCTTCTGTAACTTTTTCAAGACGATCATATTTTATTTCTGTTGAAAAATTATTTACCCTAGAGCTGAACCCTACTTTAGGTAACCTTCTTTGTAACGGCATTTGCCCGCCTTCAAAACCAACCTGAATCGTACCACCAGTTCTTGATTTTTGACCTTTATGTCCTCGACCACATGTTTTGCCAGTTCCAGAGGCAATACCCCTTCCAACTCTTTTCTTATTGGATTTACTTGCAGCATTAGGTTTTAATTCATTTAATAAACTACTCATTTTTTTACCTTTTAATTACTAACTTCAACCATATGGCGTACAACTTTTATCATGCCTCTTATTTCTGGCGTATCCATAAGAGATACAGTATGATTTATTCTTCTTAAACCAAGACCTTTCATTGAAGATATTTGCTTCTTAGTGCTTCCAATCAAACTCTTGGTTTGCTTAACTATTATAGTTTTGTTGTCTTTCTTAACCATATTATAACTCGCTTGTTTTCTTACCACGTTTAGCAGCTACATAAGCTGGATAAAACATTGACTCTAATCCTTTTACAGTTGCTTTAACAACATTAATTGGGTTTGTAGAGCCAATACTTTTTGCCAATACATTATGAATGCCAGTCGCTTCAAATACCGCTCTCATTGCACCACCAGCAATAACACCAGTACCTTCACCCGCTGGCTGCATATATACTTTTGCTGATCCATGAGCGTGGGTAACTGTATGATGAAGGGTACCATTTTTAAGAGCAACAGATATCATGCTCTTTTTTGCCTTTTCCATAGCTTTTTGAATGGCAATAGGAACTTCTTTGGCTTTTCCATATCCATATCCCACACGCCCATTACCATCGCCGACAACTGTAAGAGCTGTGAAACCAAATTGTCTGCCACCTTTTACAACCTTAGCTGTACGGTTCACAGAGACAAGTTTTTCTATATAATCTGACTTCTTATCATCATATGCCATTATATTTTTACTCCATTTTCACGAATAGAATCAGCTAATGCTTTAATCTTTCCATGATATTTATAACCTGACCTATCAAAGGCAACTTTTTCAATTTTTTCTTTTTTAATATAATCTGCCATCAACTTACCAATTACTTTTGATGATTCAATATTATTGGATGGTGCTGTTTTTCTAACATCTTTTTGATTAGTAGATATTGTTGTTAAAACTTTACTTCCATTTGAATTTAATAACTGTAAGTAGATATGTTTAACAGATCTATAGACGCTCAATCTATGAGCATTAGATTCGCTAATTCTCATTCTTGTTTTTTTTGCACGTCTTAAACGCGAATTTTTTCTATCTCGATTTACTCGGATCATTTCTTTTTAGCCTCTTTTTTAATTACTATCTCATCTTCATATCTTATTCCTTTGCCTTTATAAGGTTCAGGTGGTCTATATGATCTTATTTCAGCTGCCGCTTGACCTACTTTTTGTTTATCAATTCCTGTTATAACTATCTCTGTTTGAGCTGGAGTCTCAATTTTTAATCCTTCAGGAATAGGGTATTTTACTGGATGAGAGAAACCTACATTTATCTCTAGATTTTTAGCATCTGCTTTAGCTCTGTATCCAACACCTATCATTTTAAGTTTTTTGACCCAACCTTTGGATACACCATGAATCATGTTGAATAATAATGCTCTGGTTGTTCCTGAGAGCGCTACTTGCTCTTCATTATTTGTTTTTACCAAAATTGATCCTTCTTCCTGATCTATAGAAATATTTTCATGTTTAGTAAATGATAATTTACCCATTGGCCCTTCAATATCAATCATATTGGCATTCATTGAGAACTTAATTCCCTCAGGTATAGCTATAGGTTTTCTTGCAATTTTAGACATTTTTAATTACTTATGAGACAAAACAAATTATCTCTCCTCCATAGTTATTTTCTCTAGCTTTCTTATCAGTCATAACACCATGAGATGTAGATACAATACAAATACCAAGACCATTTTTCACTGTTGGCACTTCTTTAGATGATTTGAAGATTCTTAATCCAGGTTTGCTGACACGGTCTATGTTTTCTATAACAGGCTTGCCTTCATAATATTTAAGCATAACCATAAGATCTTTTTTAACATCTCCTACTATTTCCGTAGACTCGATATATCCTTCTTCCTCTAGTACCTTACATATAGAATGTTTCATTTTTGAAAAAGGTATAAGCACCGAAGATTTATTAGCTCTTTGGGCATTTCTTATCCTTGTTAATAAATCTGCTATTGTATCACTCATACTCATAATTTTTTACCAACTTGCTTTCGTTAAACCAGGAATATCTCCCCTCATAGCTGCTTTTCTCAACTTAGATCTTCCAAGACCAAACTTTCTATACACGCCCCTAGGTCTCCCAGTTAATGAACACCTATTTCTCAATCTATTGGGCGCTGAATTGAGTGGAAGCTTCTGAAGTTGCTTTCTTAATAACATTAACTCATCCATTTCTAGTCCAGGATTTTTTAATTTATCTTTTATACTCTGTCTCTTTTGAGCATATTTTAAAACCAATGTTTCACGTTTTTTTTCTCTCTGAATTATTGATAGTTTAGCCATATTTATTTAAATGGAAAATTAAATTGTTTAAATAATTCCATTGCCTCCTGATTATTTTTTGCACTCGTTGTTATAGTGATATCAAGCCCTTTGATCTTGTCAATTGTATCAAAATCAATCTCCGGGAAAATTATATGCTCTTTAACACCAAGAGTATAATTACCTCTTCCATCGAAAGAGTTTGGATTTAATCCTCTAAAATCTCTTGTTCTTGGTAATGATATTTTTATTAATTTTTCAAAAAAATCATACATCTTTTCTTTTCTAAGAGTTACTTTGCAACCAATGGGCATACCTTCTCTTAACTTAAAATTAGCAATTGATTTTTTTGCATATGTTAATACTGCTTTTTGCCCAGTAATTTGTGATAGCTCTGCCTGAGCAGATTCTAATACTTTCTTATCGCTAACAGCTGACCCTAGTCCCATATTTAAAGTGATTTTTTGCAACCTAGGAACCTCCATGGGTGACTTCACTTTTAGAGCGTCCATTAGCGCAGGCACTACATTTTCTCGATAATATTCATTATATGTATTCATACTAAATATCTATAACCTCTTTATTAGATTTATATACTCTAACTTTTTTCCCATCCTCTAGGTTCTTGAAACCAACACGGTCACCTTTTTTAGAAATGGGGTTTAAAATCATTACATTTGATATATGCATTGGCATTTCTTTCTCTATGATGCCACCACTCTCACCTTTATTCGGATTACCCTTAACATGTTTCTTTGCAAGATTGATATTGGATATAATTAGTTTATCGGGTTCAACTACTTTCAAAACCTCACCTTTCTTACCTTTATCTTTGCCTGCAATAACAATTATTGAGTCTCCTTTCTTTAACTTTTTCATAATCTCTCTCTATAATACCTCTGGTGCTAATGATATTATCTTCATAAATGTTAATGCTCTTAACTCTCTTGTCACAGGGCCAAATATTCTCGTTCCTAGTGGCTCAAGCTTATTATCCAATAAGACAACGGCATTGCTATCGAATCGAATCGCAGAACCATCAGGCCTTCTAATTCCTTTTTTTGTTCTTACTATCACAGCATTGTAAACTTCACCCTTTTTGACTTTACCTTTTGGCATCGCATCTTTTATAGCTACTTTAATAACATCCCCAATAGTTGCAAACCTTCTATGTGAACCGCCGAGGACTTTAATGCACATCAATTTCTTTGCTCCGCTATTATCTGCTGACTGTAATGTAGTTTGCATTTGTATCATTTTTTACTATTCTTCCTTAAATAAAGACCAAAATTTTGTTTTTGATATTGGTCTACATTGTTGTATTTTAACCTGTTGGCCTACTTCACATTCATTATTTTCATCATGAATATGATACTTGCTTGTTCTTTTAATAAACTTACCGTTAACTGGATGCTTAATTTGCCTTTCAACAATAACAGTTGCAGACTTATCCATTTTATTACTAAGTACTTTTGCTAATATTGTTTTAACTTTTTTATTTTCCATCTATTTTTTTCTCATTTAATATTGTTTTAATTCTTGCTATATTTTTTTTGTTTATAGAAAACAAGTGAGGTTTAGGATTTAATCCAGATCCTCTTTGGATTCTTAAATTAAAACGTTCTTTAACAAGTTTATTTAACTCTTGTTTAAGCTCATCATTATTTTTTTTTCTGTATTCTTCAATATTCATCACATTATAGCCCTTGTAACAAATGTAGTTATTATTGGTAACTTAGCTGCCGCAAGTCTAAAAGCTTCTCTTGCGACTTCTTCTGAAACTCCTTCCATTTCATATAATACTTTTCCTGGTTGTATTTTAGCTACCCAATATTCAACATTACCTTTTCCTTTACCCATTCTTACTTCGACGGGTTTTTTTGTAATAGGCACATCAGGAAAAATCCTTATCCATACTTTACCGCCACGTTTAATGTGTCTTGTCATAGCTCTCCTGGCCGCCTCAATTTGTCTAGCAGTTACTCTACCTCTAGTAGTTGCTTTAAGACCAAACTCGCCAAAACTAACCTTAGCACCTGATGTAGCAAATCCTCTTAATTTGCCTTTTTGTTGCTTTCTATATTTAGTCTTTTTTGGTTGTAACATTTTTATTTACCACTATTATCTTTTTTAGAAATCTTTTTGTCATTTGTTTTATCATCAGTATTCTCGTCCGCATGATAAATCCAAACTTTGATACCTATGATTCCATAAGTCGTTAAAGCTTCTGAAAATCCATAATCTATATTTGCTTTTAATGTATGTAAAGGAACTCTCCCCTCTCTGTACCATTCACTTCTAGCAATCTCTGCTCCATTTAATCTTCCAGCTACATTAACTTTTATCCCTAACGCACCTAATCTCATTGTGTTTGTAACAGCTCTTTTCATAGCCCTTCTATACATAATTCTTCTTTCTAATTGTTGAGCAATACCCTCTGATACTAATTGTGAGTCTAATTCTGGTTTTCTAATTTCTACAACATTTAGCTTTATTTTATTTATCGGCAAACCTATTATTTTAGAAATTTGACTTCTATATTTTTCTATATCTTCACCTTTTTTTCCTATCACTATGCCTGGTCTTGAAGAAAATACAGAGACAACAGCTTCTTTCGTTGGGCGCTCTATTAATATTCTACTTACTGATGCTTGTTTTAACTCTTTGCGCAGATAATCTCTAACCTTAATGTCTTCCATTAAGAATTTAGGAAACTCTTTGGCGTTAGCATACCACTTTGAATTCCAATCAGTAGAAATGCCTAACCGTATACCTGTTGGGTGTACTTTCTGTCCCATATCTAAACCTCTTTTCCATCAGAAACAATAACTGTAATATGACTGCTTCTTTTTAAAATTTCATTTACTCTTCCACGTGCTCTTGGCATATGTCTCTTACCTGTTGGTCCTTCATCTATTAATATATTTTTCACCATTAAATCATCAATATCTTGAGAATTATTATTTTCTGCATTAGCTACTGCTGACTCTAAAACTTTTAGTATCAAGCCAGAAGCTTTCTTGTTATTAAATTGCAAAAATTCAAGAGCTTTTTCAACCTTCAAGCCTCTTATAGCATTTGCCACCAACCTGCATTTTTGAGCAGATATTCTTTGGTATTTTAAAATTGCACGAGTATCCATAATTATCTATTTAGCCTTAGCTTTTCTATCTCCAGAATGTCCTTTAAAAACTCTTGTAGGTGAAAATTCGCCTAATTTGTGACCTACCATATTCTCACTCACATACACTGGTACATGTTGTTTCCCATTATGTACACCTATAGTCAACCCGACCATATCAGGTGATATAACAGATCTTCTAGACCATGTCTTTATAGGTTTTTTATCATTATTCTCAACAGCGTTATCAACTTTTGACTGTAAGTGATAATCTATAAAAGGCCCTTTTTTAAGTGATCTTGTCATGCTTATTTCCTTTTCTTGTTAGATCTTCTTCTAACTATCATGTTGTTTGTTCTTTTATTAGATCTTGTCTTGTATCCTTTTGTCGGAGTTCCCCAAGGAGAAACTGGGTGTCTGCCACCAGAAGTTTTTCCTTCTCCACCACCATGTGGGTGATCAATAGGGTTCATGGCTACACCACGAACTGTTGGTCTTACGCCTAACCATCTTTTAGCTCCGGCTTTTCCATGAGATTGTAAACTATACTCACTGTTTCCAACTTCACCTATAGTGGCTTTACATTTTGAGAATATCTTTCTCATTTCTCCAGATCTTAGTTTTACAGTTACATAATCTCCATCTATCGCAGCAATTTGTGCTACTGTGCCAGCGCTTCTAGCTATTTGCGCACCTTTACCTGGCTTCATTTCTATACAGTGTACTTGTGTTCCTACTGGTATATTTTCCATAGGAAGAGAGTTTCCAACAGATATGTCAGAATCTTTCCCAGACATGACAGAATCGCCTGCTTTTAAGTTTTTAGGAGCAATTATGTATCTTCTTTCTCCATCAATGTACAAAAGAAGAGCAATGTTAGCATTTCGGTTTGGATCATACTCAAGTCTTTCAACTTTAGCTGCAATATTATCCTTGTCACGCTTAAAATCAATTATTCTATAGCTTCTTTTATGTCCACCGCCAATATGTCTTGTAGTAATTCTACCTTTATTATTTCGACCACCAGTTTTACTAAGTTTAGCTATTAATGATTCACACGGTTTCCCTTTATGAAGTTCTGGGTTACTAACCTTAACTCTAAATCTTCTTCCTGGCGAAGTTGGTTTTGATCTAATTAATGCCATTATTAAGCCTCTGTTTCTCCATAGCTTATATCAAAACCGTCTTTAAGTCTGACATATGCCTTTTTCCAATCTTTTGTTTTACCATATTTTCTACCAACGCGTTTAAGCTTGCCTGAACAATTTAAAATTCTAACTTCTTCTACTTTTACTTCAAACATTTTTTCAACAGCTTTTTTTACTTCTAATTTATTAGCATCTTTTAAAACTGAGAACACATGTTGATTTTCAGAATCTGCCTTAATTGTTGCTTTTTCTGATACCCTTGGCGACACTATTATATTCATCAATCTTTCATCATTCATGATGCCATCCCCTGAACTTTATCAATAACTTTAGAATCTATGATGACATTGTCATATCTCATCAGATTATGAGGATTTACTCCTAACGGACTCACTATTTCAATATTTTTGAGATTTCTACCTGCTAAAAAAACATTTATTTTTTCTTCGTGCACAATTAATAGAGTGTTATCTATCTTTAATTTATTAAGCTCAGAAATAAATGCTTTTGTTTTTGGTTCTGTAACATTAAAGTCATCCACACAAACCATTCTATCCTTTCTAACTAATTCAGATAGAATACAATTCATAGCATTCTTATACATTTTTTTATTAATTTTTTTATTGTACTGCTTTGGTGAGGCAGCAAAAGTAACTCCACCGCTCCTCCATATAGGTCCTCTAGTAGTTCCAGCTCTAGCTCTCCCAGATCCTTTTTGTGGTCTTGGTTTTGCGCCACCCCCACTAACAGCAGATCTATTTTTTTGTGCTTTTGTTCCAGATCTTTGATTTGACATATAGTCAGTAGCCACTTGATGCACAAGAGACTCATTGAATTCTTTATTAAATATTTTTTTAAGGTCAATAGCAGACATTTTATTCTTTACTCTCTTTAGCTATTTCTTGCTCAGTAGTTTTCTCTACTTCCTTTTTATTATCTTGGGCTGATGGATTAGCTGCTTTTGTTTCATTTATCTCTTCGTTTTTAATACTCTGTTTCGTTAGAATTTCTTTTGGGGTATATTTTTTTCTTGTAGGCTTAATTATTACGTCAGAACCATCATGACCAGGAATTGAACCTTTTACCAAGATTGTATTTTCTTCTAGAAGTATTTTTACTATAACTAAATTTTGTATTGTATTTTTAACATTGCCTAATTGTCCAGGCATTTTTTTACCTTTAAAGACTCGTCCTGGGTCTTGACATTGACCAGTTGAACCCAAAGCACGATGTGACAATGAATTACCATGTGTTGCATCTTGTGTTTTAAAGTGATGTCTTTTAACTCCACCTTGAAAACCTTTGCCTAAAGTTGTTCCAGTTATATCAACATGTTCGCCTTCTTTAAATAAACTTAGATCTATTGATTTGCCTACTTCTAGGCCATCAATTTCTTTATCGTTTAACCTAAACTCCATTAAACCCTTTCCAGGAGTAGCTGAAGCTTTTTTGTAATGACCTAGAATGGCCTTGCTAACTTTTGATTCTTTTTTTTGGCCATATGAAACTTGTACAGCTTTGTAGCCATCAGTCTCTAATGTTTTGATTTGTGTGATTTGATTTGGCGTGACACTTATTGCAGTAACAGGTACAGATATACCAGTACTATCAAATATTCTTGTCATCCCAGCCTTTTGGCCTATCATACCCAAACTCATTTTATTATCCTCAAAATGATAAAGTTAGTTATATTACTGTTTTTTTACGTAAAATGTGCTGAATCTTAACATATATTCAACAATTTATGTATGATTTTTAAAGAAAAATACTAATTTAATTCTATTTGAACATCAACACCTGCGGCCAGATCCAGCTTCATCAATGCATCCACTGTTTTGTCTGTTGGTTCTACGATATCCATTAATCTTTTGTGAGTTCTTATCTCATACTGGTCCCTAGCATCTTTATCTACATGAGGAGATACTAATATAGTAAATCTCTCTTTTCTTGTGGGTAAAGGTATTGGCCCAAGCACTCTTGCCCCAGTTCTTTTTGCTGTTTCAACAATTTCTTTAGCTGATATGTCAATCAGCTTATGATCAAAAGTCTTTAACCTGATTCTAATTGTTTGTGTATTCTTTTTCTTACTCTCTACTGGATTTTTTGTTACTACAGTCTTTTTGGTCTTTGTTGTTTTAGCGGCTGTTTTTTTAGTAACTGCTGACTTCTTTTTAGCAGCTGTAGAATTAGCAGCAGTTTTTTTTGTTGCTGTTGCTTTTTTCTTTGCTACTTTATTTTTCTTATCTGTATCTGTATCTTTTTTAGTAACCATTATGATGCCTGCTGAATTAATGCTTCTGCTACATTAGATGGTAACTCTGCATATTTTGTAAATTCCATAGTATACGTTGCTCTTCCTTGTGACATTGATCTCAAAGATGTTGAATACCCAAACATTTCTGATAATGGGACCTCGGCTTTAACTATATTCCCCATTACAGTATCTTCCATTCCAAGAACAATCCCTCTTCTTCTATTCAAATCTCCAGTTACATCACCTAAATAATCTTTAGGAGTTACAGCTTCAACTGACATTACTGGTTCCAGAATAACGGGTTTAGCTTTTTTTGCACCTTCCTTAAATGCCTGTGAACCCGCAACTTTAAAGGCTACTTCACTAGAGTCAACATCATGGAACGAACCATCGAATAATGTAACTTTTACATCAACTACAGGAAAACCACCTATAACTCCATTTTCCATTTGTTCAACGATACCTTTCTCTACTGGATTAATAAATTCTCTTGGTATAGCACCACCAACAATTTCGTTTACGAATTCAAACCCTTTTCCTGATTCTTGAGGCTCTAGTTTAAGCCAAACATGTCCATATTGGCCACGGCCACCACTTTGTTTTACATATTTAGCCTCTTGCTCTATAGGAGTTCTGATTGTTTCTCTATATGCCACTTGTGGCTTACCAACATTAGCTTCAACTGAAAATTCTCTTTTTAACCTATCTACAATTATCTCCAAATGTAATTCACCCATACCTGATATAATTGTTTGGTTCGACTCTTGGTCGGTTGCCACTTTAAACGATGGATCTTCCTGAGCTAACTTACTTAAAGCTAAGCCCATTTTTTCCTGGTCTGCTTTTGTTTTAGGTTCAACAGCTATGGATATTACTGGTTCTGGAAATTCCATTCTTTCTAATGTAATTATTGAATCAGGAGTACATAATGTATCACCTGTTGTGACTTGTTTCAGTCCTACAGCTGCAGCTATATCACCTGCTCTTACTTCTTTAACATCTTCTTTAGAGTTAGCATGCATCTGAAGTATTCTACCTATTCTTTCTTTCTTTTTAGTAACGGCATTGTAAACAGTATCTCCAGCCTTTAATACTCCAGAATAAACCCTGAAGAATGTCAAAGATCCAACAAATGGGTCTGTAGCGATTTTAAATGCTAGAGATGAAAATGGTTCGTCATCTGATGATTTTCTCTCTGCAGTTGTCTCATCTTTATCATCTAGAATACCTGTGATAGCAGGGACATCCAATGGTGATGGCATAAAATTGATAACGGCATCAAGCATAGCTTGTACACCTTTATTTTTGAACGCAGTACCACACATAGCTAATACAATTTCGTTTGCTAAGGTTCTTGTTCTTAAACCAGCAATAATTTTTTCTGCTGGTAAATCTCCATTATTAAGATACTCATCCATAAGTTCTTCGCTTGCTTCTGCTGCAGTCTCTAATAATTGTTCTCTTAATTCTTTAGCTTTATCCAAAAGGTCTGCTGGTATTTCTTGAGTATCAAACTTCATTCCCATCGTCTCTTCATCCCATATAATTGCTTTCATTGATAATAGGTCAACTACGCCTTTGAATGTATCTTCTGAGCCAATCGGGACTTGTAATGGGACTGGTGTTGATCCTAATCTAGTTTTTATTTGATCAACAACTCTAAAAAAATCTGCTCCAGCCCTATCCATTTTGTTGACAAATACCATTCGAGGAACTTCATACTTATTTGCTTGCCTCCAAACTGTTTCTGATTGAGGTTCAACACCACCTACTGCACAAAATACAGCAACTGCACCATCTAAAACTCGCAATGATCTTTCTACTTCAATAGTGAAATCAACGTGACCAGGAGTATCAATAATATTAACCCTATGTTCAGGGAATTGTGCTGTGCTTCCACTCCAAAAACATGTAGTGGCAGCTGATGTAATGGTGATTCCTCTTTCTTGTTCTTGCTCCATCCAATCCATTGTTGCGGCACCATCATGAACTTCACCTATCTTATGAGAAACACCAGTATAGTATAATATTCTCTCGGTTGTAGTTGTCTTACCAGCATCAATATGAGCCATG
>Ga0181597_10003889_pt1 | contig 15153 bp, 8 predicted proteins | sample 041ome_5_FD_148647 | JGI IMG/M metagenome (GOLD analysis project Ga0181597, IMG submission 148647) | Coastal salt marsh microbial communities from the Groves Creek Marsh, Skidaway Island, Georgia - 041403US metaG (spades assembly) | ecosystem: Environmental > Aquatic > Marine > Intertidal zone >... | reverse complement strand
GGCAATCACACCGCACGATAGTGAGTGACTATAGCCCTGGCGCATCATTGTTGGTAAAGCGAGCGCAGTCATCATTGTTACAGAGGCACCAATAATTCCGGTCATTGCTGCAAGGATAGTTCCCATCACGGTTACCGCGAGCGCGAGCGCGCCTGGAACGCGCTTTAATAGAACCTGCACACAATACAGCAAGTCGTTCGCTATGCCGCTCCGCTCCATCATAACGCCCATAAAAACGAACGCTGGAACAGCCACCAAGACGAGGTTCTCCGCTGCCTGTCCCCAGATTCTGGGGATGAAGTTAAAAAACTCAATTAACGAGAACGAATCCAGGAAAAACCCAAGTAGGCCAAAAAGCATAGCTAATCCGCCCAAAATGAAAGCAACCGGGTATCCTGAAAATAATAGAAGTGCCAAGGTGACAAACATCACCATCGAAATATATTCCTGTCCAACCCACACGAGCGCTTCACCCCGAGAGATTTCTTCCTCAATCATTAAGGATCCTGACATCGTGTAAGCACCGAAAGTACACAGCACTACAACTAATGCCAGTAAGCTGAACATTAATATCGCGACTTTTGCCTCACCAGACCGTGTCTCTACGCTTGAGTCATCCATTTAATAATCCCCGTCCCGTATTATTTAAATTCTTTGTATCCCTTATCTTGGAACATCTATTATGCTGATATTTTAGACCTTCATATACCAGATATACATTATTACCTTATACTCTCCCCCGCGGCAAATGAAGAAATGTTAAAAATGACATTTCCATTCGAAGTACCGAGATGGTTACCACATTGGCGATATACTTTTTTCTAGGTGAACCAGTCCTTCATGTTTCTCAGTCATAGGCCGCGTGCATGAGCCAGAGCGCAACTTCCGGAAATGCCATAACAGTAACAACACCCAGCGCCTGAAGGATCACAAAGGGTATTATACCCTTATAAATTGACTGAATCCGGATCTCTTTTGGTGCTATTCCCTTCATGTAAAATAGTGCAAAACCGAATGGCGGCGTCAGAAATGAAGTTTGCAGGTTCACCGCCAAGAGAATTATAAACCAGAATTTTATATCGGCATGAGCGAGATGATCACCAAAATCCATTTGAATTATTAACGGTGTAAAAACGGGAAGAACAATTAATGTTATCTCTAAAAAATCGAGGAAGAATCCAAGGAAAAATACGATAACCATTACCAGGATCAGCATTCCCCACGGCCCTAGACCAGCTTTTTCAATGATGAGATGTTCTACGACATCGTCGCCCCCCAATGATCTATAAACATATGCAAAACAGGTTGCACTTATGACAATGAAAAAGATCATTGAGACTGTTCGTGCTGCGGTATGGCAGACTGAAACCAGTGTATTTTTGCTCAACCGGCCGTTTGCTGCTGCCAACAATGTAGCGCCAAATGCCCCTACAGCGCCTGCTTCTGATGGTGTTGCAAACCCAAAAAGAATTGAGCCTTTTATTAATGTAATTAGAAAAACAGGGGGCAAAAAACTCCTTAAAACCAGCGGAACCATCTCACCTTTAGGAATATTTAATAAATTAGCAGGCAACGGAGGCGCCAGACTGGGTTTGATTGAGGCCAGCGTCGCTACATAAATTAAATAGAAGGCTGCCAGCGTTAACCCGGGAACTACCGCAGCCATGAATACATTACCAACTGAAATAGCCATCAAGTCTGCCATTATAATCAGCATAATACTTGGAGGAATAAGTATTCCAAGCGTCCCAGACGCGGCAATTACACCCGTTGCAAGCGCGTGACTATATCCCTGTCTCATCATTGTTGGTAAGGCAAGCGCGGTCATCATAGTGACCGAGGCGCCAATAATGCCGGTCATAGCCGCCAATATCGTTCCCATTACAGTCACTGCCAACGCGAGAGCTCCAGGAACCCTGCGCAATAGAACCTGAACACAATAAAGTAAATCATTGGCTATCCCACTGCGTTCCAACATCACGCCCATGTATACAAAAGCTGGCACCGCAACGAGAACGAGATTTTCTGCCGCCATCCCCCAAATTCTGGGAACAAAGTTAAAGAATTCAATCAGGGAGAACATGTCCAGATAGTAGCCAAGTATCCCAAATAACATCGACAACCCACCAAGAATGAATGCCACCGGGTACCCAGAGAAAAGAAGAATAGCAAGGGTCAGGAACATTGCTATGGATATATATTCTTGCGATACATAGAAAATCGCTTTGCCGCGGCCAATCTCCTCGGAGGCCATAAGATTTCCTGACTCGAAAGCCACGGCAACGGCACCAATAAAAACAATTACACCAACAAAAAAAAGCAAAATCATCGCTACTTTGCGTTCAGATGATGTTTTGCTACTAACCTCCTGGCTCATTCGTTCCTATCCTTCGAGTAGTTTGCGCTTTTTATATCAAACCGTAACTTAAAATTGAAAGCCTTAACAATTGATTATCACACGCTCGATCAAAAAAGTTTGAAAACTTTTTCTGGCATAAAACAAAAATCGGGGGCCAGATGGCCCCCGAAATCTATACCAAAATCACTTAAGATTAAGTGATTATCTAAAACTAAATTATTTTAGATATGTTGGCTTAAGAGACTGAGCTTCACCCCAGATCTTGTACTGTTTACGGAATGAATAGTAGCTGTCTGCGAACTCTTTAAAAGTTTTGTCCTTTGCAGACTCTTCTTCAACCACTTCCATCCATGCTTTTTCGAAAACAGCTAGTTGATCATCAGTCCAACGACGGTTAGTAACACCATATTTAGACTTCATTTCGAGCATAGCACCAAAGTTTTGGGCTTCAGTTTCTGCATACTCATAGATCATGTTTGCTTTACAACCAATGCTAATAAGTCGCTTATTCTGCTTGCTCAAAGCATCAGTCATTTTCTTGTTAGACAAGAACTCTCCAACTGACACCTGTTGATGCCACCCTGGGAAGTAGTTGTTTTTTGCGATTTGGTAAAAACCAAGAGAAATATCCATGTTAGGCATGGAGAATTCTGTCGCGTCAATAACACCACGCTCTAGAGCTGGGTAAATATCAGCACCAGCGAGAAGCTGTGTTGAAACACCAATCTTGGTCATAACTTTTGCACCAAGACCAAAGAAACGCATTTTAAGACCACGAAGGCTCTCTAGATCTTTAACCGGCTCTTTGAACCAACCTGATGTTTCAGGACCAATCAAACCGCATGCTGTTGATGTTAGATTATGTTTTGAGTAGATTTTTGTAGCGATATCTTTCCCGCCACCGAACCATTGCCAAGCCATAAATTCGCCAGCTCCGGGACCAAATGGAACAGCGGTCATGAATGCTAGCCCTGGGTATTTACCTGTATGGTAACCCGGTGTTGTATAACAAGATTCAACAGAACCTTTTGACACAGCGTCCCAGCACTCTAGCGGCGGGATCAATGCGCCCGGCTCAAAAAACTTAACTGAAAATTTTCCCCCAGAAGCAACGGTAATGTGATCTGCGATACGCTGCCCTGCAGGACCTAAATGCGCAAGTGTACTGGCAAAAGCTGCCTGCATTTTCCACTTAACTTTTTTAGCCTGCGCTTCCGAAACTGGGCTAAGCGCGAATGCACCAGCTACAGCAGCGAGAGCAGCAGTTTTTAGAAGTGTTTTACTCATATACTAATTCCTCCCTGTTTATATTCCCACCCTGTGTTTCAAGGTGAACTCATTAGCCCAGAAGTTACTTAAAATCTTCTGACACCACCTAACGTTACGAAGTTAAACTTTAATTACTGACGCAACAAACGTGGCATAGACTACGGGAAGCCTAACCGACTGAATAGAAGATGACAATGCTGTGACTAGCCGTTTAATACTTTTTTTGGCATTTTTATTACAGATTTGCACAAAATTTTGGCAAAAAAGGAAATTCTATATGTAAAAAAAGGAACTCTATCTGTAATTCGGGCAGTGAGTGTTCAAAGAATCGGGTTTATATCCGATCGAAGACTTTCACATGTTCCGTTTGATTATTGAAATTCCGCGCGGATAGAATCATTATTTTCGCCAACCTCCGGCACGGAAAGTAATGGCATCGCTTCTCCCTTCACACTGGACGGTGGAGCCATTACATCTATCGTTCCTTTTGGAGTGTTTATTTTTATAGTCTTGAGTGCTGGATGATCACTGACGTCCTCAATAGTATTAACAGCGCCAAAAGCAATTTTTGCGGCTATCAAGCGTTTTCGAACCTCGTCTCTTGTAATCTTATATAAAACGTCCTTTATTTCTTTATCTAAAAACTCCCTATTCGCCAAACGAGCGACGTTATCAACAACCCTTTGATCATTTGCTAAGCTTGGCTTTTCGAGAACCTCTTCACACAATCTTACCCATTCTCGCTGATTCTGAACCGCTATTAAAATTAAATCTCCATTGGCACATTCATACGCGCCATATGGAGCAATGGCCGGATGGTGTAACCCTATGCGTTGCTCGCTCAGTTCACCATAGGCCTGATGTAACAACCAGGGCGATAACCATTCCACCATTCCACCAAACATCGAGGTTTTAATTGTCGAGCCTGCCCCGGTTCTGCCACGTTTAATCAGTGCTTCCAAGATCGCTATTTTCGAATACATTCCCGCTGCAATATCACATACCGAGGCACCCACGCGTCCCATCACCTCTGGAGAGCCTGTGACCGAAATCAAACCGCTTTCTCCTTGAACCAGAAAATCGTACGCCTTCATATCGGAATATTCTCCGTCTTCCCCATATCCCGAAATATCGACAGTAATCAGCTTGGGATAGCGTTGACGCAAATCCTCCGACCCAAATCCGGCACGCTGCGCCGCTCCCGGTGCTAGGTTTTGAACGAATACATCTGCCTTGGCTAAAATGCGTTCAAGAAGCGCTGCATCATCTGGCTTTTTTATATCTAAGACTAAACTTTCCTTACCCCTATTAAGCCAAACAAAATAGGCCGACTGTCCCATTACCTGATGATCGTAGCCGCGGGCAAAATCTCCCTCGGCGCGTTCGATTTTTATGACCCGTGCCCCGGCGTCTGCCAACCTACTGGTGCAATATGGCGCGGCCACGGCCTGTTCCAACGCTACAACTAAAATACCCTCAAGTGGTTGATCCATAAATTACTCCTCAATAAGAGCGTGGGAGTCCAAGAATGTGCTCCGCTAAATATCCCAATATTAAATTAGTTGAAATAGGGGCAACTCTGTAAAGCCGAGCTTCTCTATACTTGCGCTCCACGTCGTATTCTTCAGCAAACGCGAACCCGCCAAATGTCTGCATGCATGTATCCCCTGCTTCCCAGGCAGCATCAGCGGCGAGCATCTTAGCCATATTTGATTCTGCCCCACATGGCTCCCCAGACTCAAACAAATCAGCCGCTCTCTTAGACATCAGTGCGGCTGCTTCAGTATTCGCATAGGCTTTTGCTATCGGAAATTGGACGCCTTGGTTTTTGCCGATAGGACGACCAAAAACTTCTCGTTCATTGGCATAGTCAACAGCCTTTTTGATAAACCAACGGGCATCACCAAGGGATTCGTGACTAATTAAAATCCTTTCGGCATTCATTCCGTCCAGGATATATCTGAACCCTTTACCTTCTTCCCCAACTAAACTATCCGCGGGAATTTCCAGCTCATCAAAAAATATTTGGGTGGTAGAGTGATTTATCATCGTCCGTATTGGACTTATCTCCATGCCCTTGCCCAAGCTCTCTTTCATATCAACGAGGAAAACGGACAAACCATCTGTTCGCTTCTTAACTTCTTCTACCGGGGTAGTCCTTGCAAGCAACAGCATCAAATCTGAATGTTCGGCCCGCGAAGTCCATATTTTCTGACCATTGATAACGTATTTATCATTCCCTTTCTTCACCGCAGTGGTTCGCAAGGACAGGGTGTCGGTTCCACTTGATGGCTCAGAAACCCCGAAAGCTTGCAAACGAAGTTCGCCAGAGGCAATTTTTGGAAGGAACTTTTTTTTCTGTTCCTCACTACCGTGGCGCAAAACCGTTCCCATAATATACATCTGAGCATGACAAGCCCCACCATTGCAGCCAGACTTGTGTATCTCTTCCAAAACAGCAGCGGCGGCAGAAATAGGGAGGCCGCTGCCTCCATATTCCTCAGGGACTAAAACCGCCAGGAAACCAGCATCCGTCAGGGCCTGAACAAATTCTGTAGGGTATGCTCTATCCCGGTCTTTCTCACGCCAATATTCACCTGGATAATCTTCACAAAGAGCCGCTACTGATCTTCGGATTTCTCCGATGACTTCATCCATTTCAGCGGATGCATCTGACATAATCAATTCCTTTCATCTTCTGGGATCTAGTCCCGGCGTGTATCTCGTATGGAACACCCTCGAGGTGGTACGAGTTTATATAAACAACTTACGAGTTAGTACTTAGATAACTTGCCTTCAATTTCAACAAACACAAGGATGATTTATTTTATTGTCGCAAATGTAGGGGAGATAATTACTTGTTTAATAAGAGGCTTTACCCTTAACCCCACAGACGAGGTTCGGGTGGATGAATGATACTGCCTGTAAAACTTAATCCGGGGGCCCTGTCTTCGGCCAGAAGCAATGGACCATCTAGGTCTACCATAGCCGCGTCTTGAGCAACTAAAATACCAGGCGCCATCGCTAAAGACGTTCCAATCATGCAACCTACCATAATACTCAATCCTTGTTTTAAAGCCGCATCGCGTAAATTTAGCGCTTCTGTCAACCCACCCGTTTTATCCAATTTGATGTTAATCATATCATATTTGCCTACCAAGGCTGGTAACGTAGCGCTGTCGTGACAGCTTTCATCTGCACATACCGGGATAGGGCGCTCGACGCCGCGTAACTGCTCATCATACGTCGACGGTAGCGGCTGTTCGATCATCTCAACACCAAGATCTTTAAATTGAGGGGCATATTCAAGATATTGTTCGATACTCCATCCTTCATTTGCATCAACGACAAGTCGAGCATTTGGAGCATTTTTATGGATATTTCTAACGCGCTCGAGATCCGCGCCATCACCAGTCATTTTTAGTTTGAGACGCGGCCGGTCAGAATTTTCGCGAGCACGTTCTCCCATTATAGCAGGCTCGTCTACTCCCAAGGTGTAAACGGTTGTCACTGGTTCTGGTGCAGGTAATCCAGCTAGATCCCATACTCGTGTGCCAGCTCTTTTTGCCTCGAGATCCCACAGCGCACAATCCACTGCATTTCTGGCGGCCCCAGGCGCCAAAACATTCAACAACGCCTGTCGATCCAAGCCATCTTCAATTTCTGACCGAACGGAATTCAACTGTTTTTGAACACTTTCTGTATCTTCCCCATACCTCGCATACGGGAAACATTCCCCGCGTCCCACGTAATTACCGTCGTTCACCTCAACCATCAAAACGTCCGACACTTTGCGCGTTCCTCGGGAAATCCTGAATGCGCCTGCCAGAGGCCAAGCCTCTATATGAATATGAAGAGAATATGGCATTTAGTTATCCAACAATTATATTATATGTTATCGACCAATGCCTTCACACCATCACGCAATGGATCGACTGCAGGCAAATTTATTTCCTGGGAAACCTGATCACAAAATTCCCGGCCCTCTTTTTCATTAAGATTTGATGTGTTTATCGAAGCACCAATGCATTTTACATTTGGGTTAGTGAGACGAGCCGCATGAAGATTTGCTTCTATACATGTTGGCAGGTCTATCACCGGGAAATGGGGCATACTTCGCATATGGGGGCGACCAGCCTCATGACAGACCACAATAGAATCTGGTTGCGCCCCATGAATTAAACCAATGGTTACACCAGCATAAGAAACATTGAATAAAGAGCCTTGTCCTTCAACCAGGTCCCAATGGTCATCATCGTTTTGCGGGCAAAGCCATTCTACGGCACCAGATATAAAATCTGCAATTACAGCATCTATAGAAACGCCGCGCCCGGCTATGAATATCCCCGTCTGACCTGTAGCTCTAAAATCCGCTTTTAATCCTCTACTTTTCATCTCCCTCTCAATAGCAAGCGAAGTGAACATTTTACCTACCGAGACATCAGTACCGACAGTCAATAACCGCTTTCCACTTCTTTTAATGCCATTTCCCACATCGAATTCTCGCGTTGGATGTCTAACATCATGAAGAGAGCGTCCATTTTGTTCTGCCGCTGTCACCAGCTCAGGAATCTGAGTAATTCGCGTATGAAGACCGCTAGCTATATCCATACCCAATTCCAAGGCCTTAGTAAGTTCAGAAATCCAGTTTGGAGGGATCACGCCCCCCCTGCTGACAACGCCTAAAATCACTGTCTTTACACCTGCAGCGGCTGCTTCCTCTATACTCATATCAGGCACTGAACAATCTGCTTCGCAGCCATCTAGTCGGAATTGTCCGAGGCACCATTCTGGTCGCCAGACACGAACACCATTTGCCGTTTTAGCTGCAAGTTGATCTCGCGCGTCACCAAGAAATAATAAATATGGCGGATGAAATTCCATACTGACCCCCAAATGAATTAAATTAAAGCTCTAGAAGATAAGCACTTTCCTTACCACTATCGCAACAAATAATGATCAACCTGACGTTTGAGCAAGCCTCTTCTTGACCCGTAATATCATTTCTGACCAGTCGGCCGTCAAGTTTTCGAAATACTGTGTGTATGAGTCAGGATCAAGGAACATAGTTTTCGTATAAATTTTCCCCAATCTCCCCTCCAGGTCTGAATCTTCCGAGGCTTTCCTGAATCTTTCCATCAGTTTTTCCACAGTCTCTGGGGGTGTATTCGCTGGCGCAAGAATTCCTCTATCGACTCCGAAGGACAAATCTATCCCTTGTTCTTTAAGTGTCGGCACCCCTATCAATCTTGAATTTTCAAGATTATCCGTTAGGGCCAAAACTTTCAGTTGCTTTAGATCCATTCTTCGTTTGGCAGCAGAGGCTGGAATAATTCCCAGATCGAGTGCACTACTTAGTAGCTGCAAAAAATTCTGTCTAGCCGTTTCGAAGACGCTTACATTAAAAAGCACATCACTTGTATCCTCGAGGCTCATTCGGAACATGCGCTCCAACGGATTATCGGTCTCACCTATTTTGATTACGTTTGGGTTTTGCGAAGCTACCTCCATAATGTTGGATAGATTTGCGTCTTTTAGGTTTCCTCTAGCGACAACCGCAAGTGGAGTTCTACTAAGCATCGCTATAGGTGTGAATTCTGACCATTCAGTCTTATTCTTTTTATCAAGATAATTTGAAACGACTGACTGTGTGATCGCCAAAATTTGACAACCGTCCGGCCTCCCCTTCATGTTTTTTTCAAGTACCGTCTTCTGGGTTTTATTTAAGACTTTCAATAGTGGACCAGACTGCTGTCTATTTATTGTCTCCGCATAAGCTCTTACTATCAGATCGGTAGCTGTTCCGACTGCATAGGGAACGATAACCCGAATATGCAAACATTTTTTTGATGCAGCCCCTGCGACTTGGTTCAAACCAACAAAACACGAGAACATCAAAAGCGCTGTGAAAAATGTTCGGACCATTACCTTACCCATTCTCCGGTATATTTTAATAAATACCTTTGAATTTTCTTCAAACTAATAGAGGCTTACTTTAAACCAGATAACGAGAGATTATGGAATTTTTTTTGGAGAGTAAAGCAATGAGCCAAAATCTAAAAGTCGGTATAGTGGGGCTCGGTGCCATCGGCCTCGAAATTGCCAAAACAATTGACTCAAAAAAATTACCAAACATGAGCCTGGTATCAGTTTCAAGCCGCGATCTTACTAAGGCACAAAACAAACTTGACAAGCTACAGTCTAAACCCAAGCTGACGAATATCGATGAAACGGTGATGTTATCAGATATAATCATCGAAAGCGCACCCGCAGCAATTTTTGATGAAATAGCGGGAGCTACAATAGAAGCAGGAAAAATTTTTATTCCGGCAAGTGTTGGAGCGCTGCTGCCAAGGATGCATCTCATTGATAGAGCAAAAGAAACAGGTGCAAAAGTTATCGTACCTACAGGCGCCCTGATAGGCCTAGATGCCGTTCGGGCAGCGGCTGAGGGAAAAGTTGAGAGTATCACCCTAAAAACAAGAAAGCCGCCAACAGGGCTCGCGGGCGCGCCTCACCTGTTAGAAAACGATATCTCTGTAGAAAATCTGACTGAACCAAAGCTGGTCTTTGAGGGAACTGCCCGTGACGGCGCGAGAGGTTTCCCTGCTAATGTTAATGTAGCAGCGGCCCTAAGCCTTGCTGGGATTGGGCCAGATAGAACTACACTTCAGATATGGGCTGATCCTTCCGTAGACCGCAACATGCACACTATTGAAGTCGAGGCCGACAGCGCCCGTTTCACAATGACAATTGAAAATATTCCAACAGAAGAAAACCCCAAAACTGGAAAAATTACGGCGCTCAGCCTCATCGCAACATTAAGACGGTTAACCGCCCCCCTTGTATCTGGCACATAGATCCAGAAATGGTAAGACTACACTAGATTAGGATAAAAAGTTAACGCTTAAACCTAATCCTTTGGACGGTGCTATATTTTTTATAAGTCCTAGGGCTAATGCGTTGTTGTTTGTTGGAACAATCGAGTTTCCAGCAACAGCTAAGTCCTGCATTAAGAGATATTTCTCGATAAATTTCATAGCATAGTCAGTATTTTTAAGTGGTTTCAAAAACTCCGTGTCCACCTCAGGTTCGGTATTCAATTGCCCGTTTACACGTGATAATTCTATATCGAGCGACACCCGCGCCGCTTTTAGTTTTGAAAATGCTCTATCAACTAAAAGTTTTGCGTCTGTGATAAAATTCATACGATCTGTTACTTTTGAAACCTCAACGCTGGAACCACCGGCAGAACCAGTTGCGGTTGCCGCCGTGTCAGCATTTACGGTATAGGCCCCATTCGATACTCCGGTAATTAAGAACGTTTTGTTTAAATCGAGCCCATTTACATTTTCTCCAGCGATCGAACGGAAAGAAACAAAATCATTTTCTTTGAAAGTGTGACTGGCTTGAGTCACCGTAACCGTATTGCTATCTTTGACAGTCGCAAACGGAGAAGAACCAAGGGTTGTTATTGACGCCCCTTCCCCATTTAAAACTGCATAATTATGATCCGCCAGGATATTCTCTAATGATGTCTTGATATTATCTTGAGCCTCTATGGTCACTTTCTTCCCAAGAGAGCCCAATTGTATTGAGATATCTTTAGCAAAGTCGGCTATTAAATTTTCCCCATCTTTTTTTGCGTCAGCAACTAATTTGCCCAATTCTGACTTTAGTTTCCGTAACTCGTTATCAATCGCACCCTGCGGATCAGCGTCGTTTGCATAAAAATCAAATTTCGTTTTATCTATTTGAAGGTTTTTCCGAACCGTTTCAGCATTTTTCTTAAACGTGTTTGCACCCGTAACAATATCAGATGCGTTGCTAGAGTTTAACGCGGACGGCAGAAGAGCGGCAAGCCGAGTACTATCACTTAATCCGTAGGGGCCACTGGAGTCTATGTCTCGTAATTCTGTATTAACAGCTAATTGCTCTGAACCATCGGGATTTGGGCGTATATTATAAGTTTGCTTTACAGTCACAGCAGAACCACCACCAGTAGCACCCGCTGTAGCTAAGACTGCTATTGTACCGCCGCCTTTTGCCGAACTGCTAGCCGAACTTCCAGAAAAAAATGTAAAATGGTTTTCATTCGTAACACCCGTTACAGTGAATGTGCCATTTAAGGTTAAACCACCAACAGCTGATCCTCCGCTAAACGTCACGGTATCGTTGACACTAAAGCCATGTCCTACAATCTCAGCACTTACCGTGCTGCTGCCTGCTGTAGTAGTAAGCGGATCGCTTAATGCAGCGGCCGTAATTGTATAATGGTTTGAATCGGTGACGGTTACCGCAAAATTCCTTTGATCTCCAATACCTATTCGCAATCCATTTATTGGGGAACTAGCGACATTATCAAACGTCACATAATCACCAGTTGAAAAACCGTGACCAACATGTTCAACAGTTACGGTCGCGCTACCTGAAGTCGTTGTGAACGGATTAGATCCAAGCTTATCAAGAACAAGAAGATTATCCAAAGCATCGGTAGGAGAGGCGACGAACGCGACGGAAGATCCACCGCCGCTCGCATCACTATTAGCTGCACTACTGGCCGTAAATGTGTAACTGTTCGTCGAAGCACTGGCAACAACGAAAGTTCCATTTAGATCCAAACCGGCAACACCCGATGCGCCACTAAATGCAACGCTGTCTCCAACATTCAACTGGTGTCCACTATGTGTTACGGTTACGGTCGAACTCCCATTACTTGTCGCGAAAGGATTGCTCCCTAGCGTACCTTCATCGCTACCGATAACGATACCGGGTGTTTCAAGTAAACTCACTATATCCGCTCTTAGATTCAAATATTCTGTTTGATTTGCACTCGTAATAGCCTGATTGCCGAGCTCTCCTATCTTTTTAAGGTTTCCCTCTATTTTTGCGACCCTTGAAATTGCATCATTAACTGAAGCTTGACCTCTCGACAAACCAGATGTGTTTAAAGAAGCTCCCCAATTTACTTTTCCTGTCTCCCTTGTAAATACTGAGCTGTTGGAAGAGATAATACGATTTGCATTTGCAAACTCGGTCTCAGCATCAGTAAAAAAACTTTTCGCAGCGTCACTATCTTCCAGTGCATCGCTCAAAGTTGCCGAAGCAATTGCGGATGCAGCCTCACTTATTTTTCCTAAAAAAGTACTGGTATCATAGTATGCTGCGCTAACGCTGGTTGCAGCGGAATCTACAATTGAGGAAAGCTCGTTTGGAATAAAACCCACCGAAGTTCCTCCTCCACTAACTGCACCGGTAGCATTGCTTTGTGCCGTTATCGTGTATGTATCAGAATTTGAAACTCCACTCACTCGAAACGTTTCATTGAGATCCAACCCACCGACTGTAGAACCGTTACTGTAAGTTATGACATCGCCAACAGATAAGCCGTGACCCTTGTGCGTTACCGTTACCTCTGGGCTGCCATTGCTCGTTGTGAAGGGGTTATTATCAAGACTATGACCATAACCGACCGTATTTCCTCCTCCGTTCGCCGCTTGTCCTTTCGATGCAAAGGTAATCGTGTAAGAATTTTCAGCAATGTTGGTGATTTCAAAAGTACCGTCCAAACTTAAACCACCGACTGCTGAGGTGTTGTTCAAAGTGACGTGATCACCAATCGCAAATTTATGGCCTGTATGCGCTATTGTGACCTGATCGCTCGCATTAACCGTAACAGAACCCCCGCCGCCGCTTCCAGCCTGCCCCTTTGAACTCGCCGTAATCGTGTAGGAGTTAGAAGACTTATTAGCTACCGTAAAACTGCCATTGAGACTCACTCCACCAACCGATGCGCCGCCGCTGAAGGTTACTGTATCGCCATTATTAAACGGGTGCCCTGTATGCGCCACCGTTACCTGGTCGCTCGCATTAACCGTAACGGAACCCCCTCCCCCACTTCCAGCCTGCCCCTTTGAACTCGCCGTAATCGTGTATGAGTCCGACGACTTATTAGCTACCGTGAAACTGCCATTAAAACTCACTCCACCAACCGATGCGCCGCCGCTGAAGGTTACTGTATCGCCATTATTAAACGGGTGCCCTGTATGCGCCACTGTGACCTGGTCGCTCGCATTAACCGTGACGGAACTTCCACCGCCAGTGGCGGTAGCAGTAGCCGGGGACCCTAACAAAAATTCATATGCATTCGTTGACTGATTCTGTACCGTGAAAGAACTATTCAAGCTCTGACCGCCAACAGTAGATGCACCGCTGAAACTTGCAGTATTACCATCGCTAAACGGATGCCCGTTGTGCGTTACTTGGACCCTATTCGATTTCAAAACACCTCCAGATCCGCCACCAGATTGTGTCGTTCCTGTGGGAGCTGGAAAGTCAATTCCTACGAGAGCTATCCGGAATTGATTATCTCCCCGGACCGAGTGCACCGAATAAGTTCCGTTGACATCCACGCCTAAAAAAGCACTTGTTCCACTAATAGTGATTGTGTCCCCAGCCTCAAGTCCGTGGCCAATAGACCTAATACGAATTACAGCATTTCCAGCACCATCATCAGTAACCTCACCTGTCCTATATCTAAAGGGTGGACTACTTAAAGACCCCCCCTTTACGGTAAATGGATTAGAGCCCAAGGTACCACTCTGAACAGTAAATGGATTAGAGCCCAGCGTACCACTTTGAACGGTAAATGGATTAGAGCCCAGGGTTTCTGATTGCACCGTGACTGGGTTACTTCCAAGCGATCCAGATTGATATGCATAATCAAGCTTCTTCGCCTCGTAAGTATTCGGCTGACCCGCGTCTATAACACCTCCACTCGGTTTGAGTAGATTAATGTTTTTACCAGAATTAGGGTCATTAAAACGTGGCGTGTGATTAATAAGGTCAGGAACGAGAGCAGCAAGCTCCGCAAAGCTAGTTTTCTGGGCATCAAATTTGCTTTGAACCGTCTCAACACGCATATCAGCCAATAAGTCATTCATTTGTTTGATAATAGGATCCAGTTCGTCAATCGCTCCTTTTGCGGCAGAATTAGCTCCAGCTATTTTTTTTAGCTGTTTAACCGAACTGGTTTGCACAGCAATTTCTTTTTCGTTGGCACCGCTTTCGCTCGTATCCATATGGCCGGGTAAATTAAGTTGCAAACTACGGAGATTTTTCAATCTGTTATTAATGATTGATAATGCCGACTCGGCACTTGCAACTTGGCCTTTTGCTACTTCTATGGCCTGAATGTCTTCCTTTATTTTCGATTGATTATCAATAGTTGAGGCCGTTTGTGACCCATTAATAGCAGCTTTTTTTACATCAAATTTCGATTCGATTAATTGTATCTGTTTTTCAAGTGATTGAGACGCTATTTGCGGTGGTAATCTCAAAGCCGTTGTTGCGATAGTCCTAAGTTGCATATTACCCAAAAGCCCGGCAGTACTGGTAATCGAGTTGATATTGCGCAAGAAGAAAAATGCTTTAGCAATTTCGCCATTCGCACCTCCAACATCGGACTCAAATCTATTTTGAAGATATTTATCTATTAAAGACTGCTGACTACTAGCCGTAGTCAA
>Ga0181597_10003888_pt1 | contig 15153 bp, 11 predicted proteins | sample 041ome_5_FD_148647 | JGI IMG/M metagenome (GOLD analysis project Ga0181597, IMG submission 148647) | Coastal salt marsh microbial communities from the Groves Creek Marsh, Skidaway Island, Georgia - 041403US metaG (spades assembly) | ecosystem: Environmental > Aquatic > Marine > Intertidal zone... | reverse complement strand
ATTTGGCTGGAGATTGGATTGATTTGTTTTCTGGGAACAGCAATGGGAGTGGGCTGGTCGTGGTTTTTTGGTCGCACGGTGCTATGGATGCTAAACGATGTGTGGGGGGCTGCAGTCGCTCAGTTGCAGATATTGTATGCTCCCCAGTGGGAATCTGTACTTTGGGGCATTTTAGGATCTTTTCTTGTGGCTCTTTTTACCTTGGCACTAACTACTTATGGGCAGTTCAAAAGAACCCCCATGGAATTGTTACAGTCGGGAGAGTTTGTCCGATCAAAAAGACTTTCCCCAGACAAGCACCATATTCTTCCTGTAATCATGTGGGTAGAGCTTTTGTTATGGTTTGGAGTGATAGGCCTAATGGTTTACACATTAAGCATAGAGAGCTTGCCAGGGCCCAGCTTTTTTGGAATCGGAGCGTTGGTTGTATCTGCAGGAATCCTTGGGTTGATAAGGGCAAGCAAACGCAAGACTTCCAAAAAACCTAAAGATATTTTGTTTAATTTAGACTTTAGGTTTGGGAGAAAGGTGGTGGTTGTCGGGCTGCTTGCCGTGGGAACTTTTCTGGTGTTGGGTGCAGGTGCGTTCAGGCAGGAATTACCCCAAGACTTCCAGAAGTGGAGATCAGGAACAGGTGGATTCTCCCATATCATTCAAACCAGTCTGCCCCTTTATGATGATCTTCTAAGTAAGGAAGGAATTGAACTTTTGGATCTTGATTCTAATTTACTTAAGGGATCCAAAATTGTTTCTTTAAGAACCCATGGAGGCGACGATGCGAGTTGCCTGAATTTACATAAGTCCACATCGCCTCCTTTGTATGGTTTACCAGTAGATTTACTGGTGGGCAGGTTTGCTTTTGCGGAAAGCAATTGGGCAAATCTAAAAAAAAGGTATCCAAGCAATGTTGTTCCTGCAGCGGTTGATCAAAATACCATGATGTGGTCCCTCAAAAAGGGAGTTGGGGATCGAATCACTTATTTTGATGGAAAGGGAGAGAAGTTTGAGGTGGAGATATGTGCAGTGTTAAAAGGAAGTTTTTTACAGGGGGGGCTCTACATATCAGAAAAAAATTGGCTTAGTAAATTTCCTCAACGTGGGGGGTACCAACAATTTTGGCTGGGAGGTGGTGGAATGGAAAGTGCGGTTATTGATCATATCGAGGACAGACTGCTTAATTATGGTATATATAGCGAAACAACTCTCGATAGGCTTGGGAGGTTAAAACAGGTGGAAAATACCTACCTTTCAATTTTTCAGGCCTTGGGTGCTTTGGGTGTACTTCTCGGTACAATTGGACTATTGATCGTAGTGATCAGAAACTTATGGGAAAGAAGACAGGAACAAGCGATTTTATCCGCTCTTGGTTACTCCCTTAAGCAACTTCATAAAATTTACTTTAATGAAAACAGGAGAGTCCTTTTTTTGGGACTCTCCTTAGGTTTGCTTGCTGGTATTACCGCTCTTTTTCCTAGTTGGATAAATAATGCATATAACTACTCTTGGTTTCATATTTTTGGATTTGGAATCTCCCTCCTCCTTTTCGCTTGGGTAAGTCTGTATTTAGGCGTGCGAATAGGATTAAGGAGTGTTCCGATTGATTCTTTAAGAAATGAATAAAAAAATGCTCATACTGACCCTGCTTTATTTCATGGGCACTTGGATTTTTCAGCCCATTTTGCATGCCAAAGTAGAAAGTGATGAAAAGTGGACGACGGTTTACGAGGAAAACTTTGAAAGCCAAGAGGAGGGAACGATTCCGAAAGATTTCTTTGTTTTGGACGGAGAATTCAAAGTAATTTCCAAAGAGGGAAGAAAGTGCTTGTCCCTGTCGGGAAATCCAGTTGGCGAACATGGGTTTCTCTTTGGACCAAGGTACAGAGAAGGGGATATCAACCTTTCTTTCTCTTGTTTGGGGGCCTTTAAAAGCAGAAGGCACAATGTTTTTGCCGGTGCACTTGGAGGAATGCGAGGGTTCGCTTTTCGGATCAATCCAAGTTCACAAAAAGTCCTTTTTTTCAAGAGTGAAGAGCAGATCCTTGAAGGAGATATTAAATGGTCTTCCAGTAAATGGATGAAAATTCAACTGAAGGCGATTCCCGACCCTACAACCAAGCAAACCTTGATAAATTTGGTAGTTTCGGATGAAGTGTCTTCCGGTTCCCTCGTCCAAAAATCCAAATTTATTTTGGATGAACCACTTTCCAGTGGCAGGAGTATATTGTGGGGTTTTTCTTATGCTGGAGAACAAATGTTTTGGGATAATTTGCTTATCCGCTTCAGGAATTAATTTATTAGATAATATGTGTTTTAATCATAAAAAGATTCTCTTGCCATAAGAACCATCTTTGAAAAGCATGAAGATGTTTTTTTGACGCTATGCATGCCCTCTGTAAGACGCTTTTTTTTACTACCGGAACCGTCGGTCTATTGGTTTTGGTGTTCTTATGGTCTGCCCTAAATTATGGGCTTTTAAAGCTGAATTACTTAACAGATACTTTTTTAAATTATAAATTTGCCGGCTTTTTTCTGACGGAATTCATCTTGTTGCCAAACCATGTAGACCCTGGGTTAAAAATACATCTACTCAAAATAGTTATCAGTTCTGTCATCGCAATCGGATCGGTATACTTAATTATTATAAGCTATTTACCTAGGCTATCATGGCAGTTGAGGTCATTGAGCGTTGGGCTCGCATTGCCAGTTTTTACAGCCCTTGCACTCTTCTGGTTAACTTTGATTAATGGGCATGAGGTTATTAAAAATTCAGAAAAAGCGGCAATTTTTAGTTTTACTGCTCTTACCTACATCGTTGGAATTTTTACTCTTTGGTATGCGATGAGGTCAAAGCCTGCCAAAAACATTTATCAGCACAGAGATGCCTCATCTTCGATAAAAGTTCCTGCCAAAGTCGTTCCCATAAAAACAGCGAATCCGACCAGTGATGAACTTGCACTGAAATCTTCCGAGTCAAACGAAATTGTAGAAACTAATTCTGCTGAGATTTCGGAGGGTGAGGGAACGGAAGACTCTGAAAGCATCGTATTACCAAGTTCAACAACCTCGGAAGAGGCTGACAGTAATTTGACTGAATTTGTGCAGGAGCATGAAGATAATGACAATACAGATGTAGAGGAAGAGCCATTACCTGATCATACAGAAGGCAAGAACGAAGAAGAGAAGATTGATGCAGCGACTCCCAAGGATGATTCATCTGCAGAAATAGAAATGAGTACAGACCATGTTTCTGCTGAACCTCCTGAGGAACCTAAAGAATTAGTGGTCTCGGAGGATTCCGAACCGAAAGAGGATGTTCTCAAATAGAGCCAATGGCGATGATCCAAAAAATCGTAAATTATTCTCTATCTTTTGTAGTGTTTGTGCTCTCACTTTATTTGATTGAAGGTGCATGTTTTAGGTTGGTTGAGCCCTACGCAAAATGGCGGCTAAATTTTGCATGGGGGGAGCCTGATTTGGCCAAGCTGAATTCCATTTTTAAATCATTACCTTCAGATCACTCTTTAGCACCTCCAAAAGAATCAAATCATTATGACGGGAAAAGAAGTGCCATGGAGCAAGAATTTGAATATGCACAAAGAATTACCAGTTTTAATCGTCCTACTCGTGATCGTTATTACAACTATTTACTTCAAACAGTAAACCCGTTAAGAAATTTTGAAATTGTAGATTTGGGTATGATAAAAGGGCTTGTTGTCCCTGGAACGAGACGTCCTGCAAGCCCAATGGATGTCAAGTTTGGTCTCGCTCGCAGAGAAGGTCTGCCAGTCCCTTTTTCCGATGGTTTGTTTATATATTTAAGTCCGCATGGTTCTCGGGATATTTACGAATCTCAGTTTTCCCACTTAGAGGGCCCTTTTTCATTCTTGCTCAACCACGGCATTGCTTGTCTTTTGCTTGCACCAAAGTCTCCTAGTGAATTTTTATCCGAGCTCAAATATTTAAAGTCTCAACATCCCAATTTTGCAGAAAAAATATTTCTCTACGCGGAAGGGGATGCTGTTTCCTTAGCTACTGAAGCGATCGTGGGCGAAAGTGGTTTGGTAACCTCTTTCGCGGCGAAAGATCCAAGTCATGTGCTCAACAGCCATACAAGCACATCTATTCCCTGGTTTATTGGACTTTGGAGCGAAAAAGCAGATAATACTGAAATCGAGCAGTCTCTGGTGGATAGGGTCCGAGCTAATCGAGATAACCCAAACATTTATTATTCCAAGCTTTCAGGTCTTCTTTTTAAGTACAACCAATCTGAACAAATTGCCCTTTCATCTGATGTTGTTTCTTATTTTTTAACCTGCCTGGAAGTTTCTGGAAAGATTCCATATTCCACGAACCAAGCTTCAAACAGTGCGGAAGCCATAGATGGTGAAATTACTCGGGTAGATTACCCAAATGATACAGAACAGAATGTTTCCGATATTCGGTCAAAGCCAGAGGAGGAATCCATATCTTATGAGGAGCCTACTTTTGATTGTGATGTAATTCGTGAATACCGCCAGCTTCATGCAGAAGATCCTGAAATTGCCAACTTAAGCAATCGAGAGCTAGTTTTAAGCATAGGGTCGTCCTTCGAATTTATGGGAGAAGAGGTTCTTGCAGAAATCGCTGAAAAGGATCCTTTGTTTTATCGCTTTTATCTTTCCCTGAAGGAGATTCATAATACTGAGAATTAAATTTGAGTTGGGCTTTCTGCTCGAAGAAATAAAATTTTAATTAAAGACATCTCTTTTTTAAATTTGAGTTATACTTTATTTAACGGTTCCAAATTTCTGCAAAAAGTGCAATTTTGGTATTTTTTATTATCAAAATATTTCATTATGAATGTAGTATCCAAAATTTTAATCTTTAGCATCTCGCACCTATTCATTTTGGGTGCATTTGCCGCAAAAAAGAAGATAGTCTTTGTCGCCGGCCCCAAAAGCCACGGTTTTTTTGCCCATGAGCATGCCGCTGGATGCAAGTTGCTTGCAGACCATTTAGAAGGGGCAAACATAGGGATCAAAACAGTTGTGGTTACGGATGGGGGATATCCCAAGGACCCTTCTGTTTTCAAAGATGCAGCGGCAGTGGTGGTGGCTTGTGACGGTGGGGTTCGCCACCTGCTCAATAAAAACCTGAAAGAATTTGATACGGTTATGCGAAGAGGAGTCGGTCTTGCTTGCATTCACTATGGCGTTGAGACAACAAAGGGTCCTGCTGGTGATCACTTTTTAAAATGGATTGGTGGATATTTTGAGCCTTACTGGTCGGTCAACCCAGTGTGGAATGCCCAGTTTAAGCTTTTACCAGATCATCCAATTGCTCGCGGAGTTGAACCTTTTGAGATGCAGGATGAATGGTACTACCATATGAGGTTCCGTGAGGCCACCTCTGCGATCGGAACGATTACTCCTGTACTTTCAGCACTCCCCCCAGAAAATACGATGAGACGACTGAAACCTGGGGTGGAAAGTCATCCTCATCACGGAAACCCAAGTGTTGCCGAAGCCGTGCTTAAGCGTAAAGAAGCACAGCATGTCGCATGGGCTTACCAACGGGGTGCTGATTATAATTATGGTAGAGGCTTTGGATTTACCGGTGCACACTTTCATGAAAATTGGGCGTCTTTAGACGCTCGTAGGTTGGTACTTAATGCGATTGCTTGGATAGCTAAGGTTGATATCCCCATCGAGGGTGTCCCTAGCAATGAAGTGACTTTGGATGAACTTTTACAAAACCAAGACTTTCCCAAACCTGAAAATTGGAAAAATAAACAGCAAGTGCTGAACAAGATTGCTAAGTTTAGAAAAAAATAGCTCCCTGACCTTGATCACTCTTACTCACCCAAAGTGAATAATAAAATACTCTGCGTAGATGATGAGGAAGCGATTCTTCGTGGTTTCAAACTAAATTTGCGCAATAGTTTCGATCTTCACTTTGCATCAGATGGCAGAGAGGGTTTGGAAGCCTTCAAGAGGGAAGGTGGTTTTGCTGTTGTTCTCTCCGATATGAGAATGCCTCACATGAGTGGATCTGAGATGCTTCAGGAGATTAAGAAAATCGATTCCGAGGTAGTAACTGTTTTATTGACGGGACACACTGATTTTGAGTCAGCTATGTCAGCGGTAAATGATGGCAATGTGTTTCGTATGCTTTCCAAACCATGCCCTCCCGGCACCTTAAACAAAACCCTTAAAGATGCACTAGATCAATACAACTTGGTTGTTAGCAAGAGATTGCTTTTGGATCAAACTTTACGTGGGGCTGTAGATGCATTGGCTCAGTCCCTCTCAATTTCCCAACCTCTATTTTTTGGGCGTGCCCAGAGAGTAAGGCGTTTAGCAAATGAAATTGCTGTCCTTATCCAGCTAAAAGATTCTTGGAGAGTTGGAATCGCAGCAATCTTTTCTCAACTACCTTATCTTTCCATCCCGCAACAATTCGTTGATACCGTTTACCACAAAAAAGAACTTAATCAGGAATTAAAGGCGTTGGTACTTGATTTACCCAAAGAGACCCAAAAGATTTTGGATCTCATTCCTGGGTTGGAAGATATAAAAGAAATCCTTCAAAGGATTGATGTACAGCCTAAGTTTGAAGAGGATGATGGGAGTGGGATTCGCACAACTGCATCTATCCTTCGCCTATGTTTGGATTATGATTTTTACCAAGAGCAAGGGCATTTAGATTCGAGAATCATTGAAACTTTCCGTTTGAGAACAGATAATTACGATCCAAAAGTAGTGGAAGCATTGGCCGAATTTCTACTTGCAGAATCTGGGAGTTTTTCGATTGTTGAAATTGATACTCAAGACCTTCGTGAAGGCATGAGGTTGGAGGATGATCTAATGCTTGAAGGGTCCTTGCTGATTGCATCTGCTGGTGCAGATGTGGACCGTCCACTCTTAAAAATAATCAGAAATTACATTTCTTGTTACACGGATTTTCCTTTTCCAATAAAAATTAAGGTTAGAAATCCTGTTGCTTAAGGTTTAAATCCATAATCGAATGGAGTTTCGATTATGAAAGTAAAGTCTTACATCGGTTTGCTGTCCTCGGGTAGTTTAGGTGGTGCACTTGTGGTGGGATTATTTGGTTGGTGGATGCTTTCGGGAATTAATCAATCCAACCGTGAACTTGAGGAAGAAAGCAGAAATTCCGGTTCCTCTTCCAGTGAATATTTAGATATCCAATCTTTTTTGTCTGCAACTAGGGGTTGCTTTGAGGCCTTTGAAATTTATCCACAAAACTTTTCCGGAATTTATGGAGTAGTGCGTGATCGATTAGTCCAAAGCAAAGAGGGCTTGAATCTTATTTCTTCTAAATATTCTCAAAATTATTCCGAGGATTTTCTGCGTCCTTTTTCCTCAGGCATCAAGGAGCTAGAAGATGCAGTAGTAAGGATGGAGAAAGCTGCAGTTCAAAAAAAAAGAAATGCAGCTTCAGAAATCCAGTCAGCCAGAAATGCATTTCAAGAAAGTCGTGAAACGCTTTCCAAACTTCTAAACAACCTTGAATCAGAAGCAGAGCAGAGAAAATGGAAATCTCAGGAATCTTTACAGCAGAAGCTAAGTAACCTACGAGAAGAAGAGTCTACAAATACAGTTTTATTTTTTTTAGCGAGCGGAATGTACTTGGTACTCGTTGGCATACTCGCCTTTATAACCTATAAAAGCTTTGCCAGCCCAATACGTAAACTAGAAGCTGCTGCCAAAAATTCAATTGATCGCAAAAAGCCCTTTAACTTGAGTGAGTCTGGGCCCTATGAGATTAGATCAGTTACCAAACGCCTACGCGGACTTATCAATGGGTTGGAGTCCAGAGTGAAAAAAAGAACTGCAGCACTTCAAAAAAGCAATGAAAAGCTGCAGCTTGAAATGCAGCAAAGAAAAGAGCTCGAGACCCAACTTGTACATGCTCAGAAAATGGAAGCAGTGGGCCAGTTGGCCTCAGGTATTGCCCATGAGATCAATTCACCATCTCAATTTGCCAATGACAATATTTTGTTTCTCAAGGATGCGACTGATGGTTTCATCAAAAAATTAAATCAGTCTCCCGATGCACCGGATGATGGGGATATTGATTTTTTTAAGGAAAACGCACCGGAAGCAGTCGAGCAGGCAGCTGAGGGGATCTCCAGGATTACTACCATCGTAAAGTCGATGAAAAATTTTGCTTATCGAGATGCGGAATCTGCCAAAAGAAATAATGATTTAAACCAAGCCATTCGTTCGACTGTGGTGGTAGCGACCAATGAATGGAAATATCATGCTCAATTAGATTTGAACCTGCAGGAAGACCTCCCTTTGGTACCCTGTAATGTTGGAGAAATTAACCAGGTTGTCTTAAACCTTGTTGTAAATGGTGCCCATGCGATTCGTGACCGAATTAGCGATGGTCAAAAAGGAAACATCGTTATATCGACCCGTCACTACCCAGATGCTGGTTGTGTCATTATTGCCATCGCTGATAATGGTGGGGGCATTCCTCCAAAAGTTCAGGCTCGTATTTTTGAGCCATTCTTTACCACAAAAGAAGTTGGCGTTGGTACCGGACAAGGCCTAGCAATCGCCCATAATGTCATTGTCAAATCCCACCAAGGACAAATTTGGTTTGATAGCAAAGAAGGGATTGGGACTACATTTTACATCAAGTTACCAATGGAGCAGCAAAACATGGAGCAATGACCATATGTTCTAAAATATCTTACCAAATAAAATTCCTTTTATTTTTACCTTGTCTATTAGCTCTCGGGTGTGGAGAGCCGAGCGACCATCAAGCCAGCCATTTGGATCATGGGATTACATTTTTTAAAATGCAGGGTAACCACCAGTTGAATAGTCCTACTTTAGTCAACCTTGCAAAAAAAGAAGGCCTTGTTCTTGTTCAATCCGGTAAGTTTCTTATGGGTAGCCCAGATGGAGAAGAGGGTAGAGATGTAGATGAAGAGCTTAGTGAAGTAGAAATTACTCAGGCTTTCTGGATCAAAAAGTTTGAAGTTACCCGAGCTGAATGGAATGAGTTTTTGCCTGAAAGTCGAAAGACCGGATCTCTGGTCTATGCATTGTCGAGCAAAAGTATAGAAACCATGTGTGGTTCATCAGGTTATAAGGGAGGAAATTTTTCAATTGCTCAAAAAATCCAGGGAGATTCTACAGACATTTTCTTAACTGAAGCAGTCTTTGCTCAAGGTTCTTGGACATCAGCAAAAAAACCGAGAAAATATAAAGTAAAGGGCGAGAATTTTCAGGATATACAAACATTGGATAACTTCCTTAAATCTCAAAATATAAAAAATGTCGGAAGACTCGATCAAATGCTTCCTATAACCCATGTGTCATACTCGCAGGTTGTAGCTTTTTGTTGGGAAAAAACGCAACGGGCAAGATTGAGTAAAAATTTGCCTAGTCCGTTTGTTTATCGTTTGCCCACAGAAGCGGAATGGGAATATGCCTGTAGGGCAGGAACATCAGGAGTTTGTGGGATTGGTGAAGGGAACTATCTTTCAGGCGAGAATGCAAACATAGATGGGTCGGTGATGGGCTATGTGATTGATCAAAGACCTAAAACGGAATTCAGTTTAGGTTCTTCATTCATTCCCTACTGGCGCAAAGAACTTTTACCTTTACGCAATGATACCCACCCTTATCCGGCCAACAATTGGGGCCTTTATGATATGCACGGGAGTGTTATGGAGTGGTGCTATGATTTTTACGGACCTTATCCAAAGGACGACCTTTCAAGGATCGATCCAATTGGTCCAATCAGGGGAAGCCGACGGATTGTCCGGGGAGGGAGTTTTATCCGCACGGCACATCAATGCAGATCTGCCAAAAGGTTGAAATATGAAGCATCCTACCGCGGTTCTGAAATCGGATTTCGCTATGTTTTGGGACTGCCTCTGCGCTAGGGGCTTAGAGGAGTTCGTTAAGCCAACCACTCAGGACAGGGAGTATGATCGGGTAGGGAAGGGTGTAGTTGGTCACCCGATCAACCCGGGCAATATTGATGCCAAGGCATTCGCCTCGCAGGTTGTAAAGGCCTCCGCCCATCATCTCTTTATGTAAGGGCAAGTCATTTTGGATGATTAGAGGAAAATGATCTTTCCTCTTAGAAACTGGGCCACTCATCAATAGGTTACGGTTGAATAAATCAAAAGCGACCGAGCGGTGTCCAAGGGTGATACGAATATCCATTTCCTTACCTCTACGATTGACCCGTAAAGTTAATAAGTCTCCAGGGTCTTTGGTTTTTAGAAGTTGATTGATTTGATCGGTCGTTCGGACGGCCCGCCTATCTACCCTGAGAATACGGTCCATAATTCTTAAACCAGCCCGATCACCTGCAGATTGTGGGAGCACTTCTGTAATCGAAATGCCAGCAATAGAAGAATTGGTTTCTTCAAGTAAAACTCCCATCACTCCACCTTCACGCAAAATTATGCGGGGATTGGCGGACAGAACCCCTAATTTTATATCCTTGAGATCTGCTCCTGGAGAAACCGACCATGTGCCCAGCCCAGCACTTTTGTTTTGATCAAACCAGTGTACGGTTTTCCATGTTTGAGCAGATCCTGTAATTTGCCAGAGTGCTAGGTCTGTTTGTTCATCTCGTTTTCTGATGCGGATAGAAAAGGATTGGTCGTTTGATGTTTTGATGGTTCTGGCACCAACGCTCGAGCTGGCTTTGGATAAAAGATATCCTTTGCGATCAACTAGAACCCCATGAGCGATGAGCTTATCATTTCGGTAAAGCCCAACACTTGATCGAAGTACTGCCTCTGTATGTTTTCCTAGAGTATTTCCTATGGATGAACCATTTAATCGGAGGTGTGACGGAAGGGATTCATCCATTTGCTTTATTTCTCCTGTCAGCCAGCAAGCACACAAAAAAAAGGCGAAGAAAGGAATTGGGTTTTGGATCATAACGAATCCCTTTCTCCTAATTCGATGCGAATTGAGATCTCAAAACTATCCCGCAAGTAGTCGAGTACAACCTTAGAGCCAGGTCGTTTGCTACTGACCATTATAGTTAGTTTTTCGCGGGTATCTAAGGGGCTGTCGTCAAGTCGGGTTAAAAGATCTCCAGCAATGATTCCTGCCTTGTCGGCCGGGGTGTCCGGCACCACCTCTAATACCAATAAGCCATCCTTTGATTCCTCGCAGAAAACTCCCAAAAACCCTCCGTTTTGCATGGATTGAAAGGTGTGCAGGTTTTCGTTCAAAAAATAATCCCAATTGGAATGAAAGGATTCAATGGTTGTATGAAAGTTCTCTTCCGGATCATGGGAAATTCTACTGTGGATACCGATCACTTCGCCATCCATTGAAAATAAGGGACCACCGGAGTCGCCACCCAGTAGGCGGCAATCCGTTTGCATGGTTTCTTCTTTTTTACGAATGATCCGGCCGACTCGCAACACCAGCCCCCTTTCTTGATCAAAGCCACTAGGATGCCCCAATGCAAAACACCAATCTCCTACCTTGGATTCGGATGATTCACCAATCTGGGCAAAGGGTTTTTGGGGAGAGTCCATAAGTTGCAGCATTCCGGCATCTGAAAGCTCAGACCCGCCGAGGCTAAGTGCATTTGCCTCTGTGCCATCCTCAAAAACAACCTTCATTTCCCGTCCGCTTTCCCCGATTACATGAGCGGCGGTTAAAATTAAGCCATCCGAAGAAACCAAGACTCCACTACCAGCACCATCTTCTGCCTCAATCGATACAACCGTATGTTTGACCTTGGCAACGCTCGATTGAATGGAAGCCTGGATGGTTTCTAGTTCGCTGACCGAACTTGGAAAGCTATTGCTTTGGGGCGGAACGTTTGGATTGTCTTCCTCGGTTTCAACTGCGGGAAGACTGCACGCAATAAATAAACAAAGAAAAAAATATCTTGGGTGGCCTATTGGCTTATTTGTTTTTAGTGAGGTGATCAAGGAATCTATTGCAGGTTCTTATCAACGGAGATTGTTTGTAAATATAAAAGGAAATATTAGGCTTGGGTTCCTTTAGGTTGCTTTCAAACTTGTTGTAGTGCGTAGACATCCATTTTGGTGTTATTAGTGCAAGGGGCAAACCGACTAAATCTGGGAAGTAATTTTTGTTATTTGCTTGAATGAGAAGCTGAACACTCGCCTCCAGACTCTCTTTCTCCATGAAAGATATGGTTAATTCGAGCCCTTCCCGTTTAGCAAAATCCTGAGCAATGGAATCTATCCAACTTTTGCTTTCCTGAGTGCTGTAAATTTTGAGTTTGGGCGATTGGTCCCAGTGGTCTTCGCTTACCCCGGTCCATCCTTCGAGAGCGAATTCCACTTGTCCTTTTGTGGGTGCCTGTAAATACCTCAAGAATGAATGGGCAGGAGCGCTTTCCTTGTGGGAGGTTTTTAAGAAACCGAATAGGGGGGTAGATCGATTGCTTTCTTGATTAAAAATGGATGGAGGCAGGGAGCTTTTGCTGTATGCAATAACTCCACGGTTGGACCACTGCCCATTATGCAAAGTTTCGGCTAGTTCTTGGCTGTCCGGGATGATTAAAATATCCCACTCATCAGTTTGCTTGATTCTCTCCATGATTTTCTGCTGAGCTTCATATTGAACCGTTACGATGCAACGGGCTTCAGTTTGATAGATCTTTCTAACCTTTTCGAGAGGCAGTTCACAACGATCCCACGCTAAAATTTGTAAGGTGGGCACACTGGGAACATGGGCCATCTTTTCCCAGACCGCGAGCATGCTGACTAAAACAAAAATTGAGAGCAAGGACAGGGTGATGCCTGTATATTTAGGAGGACGAAAAAATGGAGGGTTTCTTCCTGCTTCAAATTTTTGATGCCTCATATTTATCTTATAAAAATAGAGGGCTTACCTGCCAAAGAAAATCAGTTTATTTGGGTAAAGAATTTGGTCAGGATTTTGCTCATCGCACGGTGGTGTAGCATGCCCCTTGCTTTGGTTAGCTGGATCCACTTCCTTTTTCTAAAATTGGCTTCTGGCCAGTCTTGGTACACTTTTTTAACCTCCATCGGAAAGAAATAAATACAGGTACGGCCCATGGAACATAAAATAGGTTTGGGTTGAAGACTGCCATCGATGCCAGCCTCCTCGTAAGCCTCTAACAAGGCAGTTCTTTGAGGGCCAATGTTTTTAATAAGGTTTCCCTTGGGCAGGCTCCAATGCTTGCGTCTGGTAGAAATGATCAGAACCTCAATTTTTCCAGATTCCAGCACTCTGTAAGGAATAACTCCCCACTTTGAGTTTGGTTTTACTTTCTTGAAATCCACCGCCGTTTCAAAACTACCCACATTCATGTTACAGGGAAATATTTTGTAAAGTTCGAAAACTAAATTGGGCAGTTCGATCCATCCAGCTTGCCCCAAAACATTCCATCGCCTAATGGATAAGGTGTTCATGTCCTTAGTAAGTGTCAAAGACCTGAAAAAATCTTTTCTTTCACCCAATGGAAAAAAAGAGCTCATCGTTCATGTTCAATCTTTTGAGCTGCTGGAAAATCAACAAGTGGCATTAAAGGGAGCAAGTGGTAGTGGCAAAACCACATTTTTACATTTATTGGCAGGGGTGCTCAGTCCGGACGAAGGAGAAATTGTGGTCGATGGAAACTCATTGCCATCGCTAAATGAGTCTCAACGGGATCAACTACGTGCCGGAAAAATTGGATATGTATTCCAGTCCTTTAATTTGCTCCATGGCTTTACCTGTTTGGAAAATGTGATCATGGCGATGAACATAAATGGGGTTGTTGATAAGGGTAGGGCCTTAGACCTGCTCGAAGCTGTAGGTTTGTCGGAACGCCACCATCACCTACCTGGTCAGCTCTCAATCGGCCAGCAACAGCGCGTGGCAATTGCACGGGCACTGGTCAACCAGCCCAAGGTTGTCTTGGCGGATGAGCCCACTGGTAATTTAGACCCTGCCAATACGGATTATGCCCTGACCCTTTTGCGATCCTTGTGTCAGCAATGGGGCAGCTCCCTCATCCTTGTCAGTCATGATCCTGGAGTCATAAAGCAGTTTGACCATCAAGTAGATTGGGAAGAGCTCAATCAGGCCAAAGCGAAACAGCCACTTGTTTAGGAGGAAGCAAAAAACACAAATGTCTGCGTTTTACATTTCTTTCCGGTTTGCATGGAGAGCAATCAACCAAAACAGATTAACCAGTATGATTGCTATTTTTACCATAGCATTATCCGGCGGTTTATTTATGGGGGCATGGAAAACTAAACAATCAGTGAAGCAGGCATTCGCTCACTCGGCCAGTGGCTTTGATGCAGTCCTTGGAGCAAGGGGTTCCCAGTTACAACTCGTACTCAATGCATTATTTCATATAGAGAATTCCCCGGGCAACTTAACTTGGGATCACTATGAGACCATTCGTAATCATCCAGGTGTTTCTGAGGCCTATCCCTTTGCACTGGGAGATAATTATTTAGGCTACCGCATTGTCGGAACAGATCCGGAGATGTTTCTCCAGCATCAATGGAAACAAGGCAGGCATTACCAGGTTCAACCACCTGGCAGAATTTTTTCCAATGATGCGAAGGAGGCATTGGTTGGGTCTCAGGTTGCGGACCACCTTGGCCTCCAGCTGGGGGATCGTTTTCATCCTTATCATGGTTTAGAGTACAATCCGGACACTAAACATGAGGATATTTACCTGGTGGTAGGCATATTAGAAACCACGGGCACGCCCACAGATCAAGTGATCTGGATTCCGCTCATGGGGGTACAAAGGATGGAGGGTCATGATCCAATTGCTGCTCAATCAATCAGTGGGGTTCTCTTGAACTTGAAGGGTTCTTCCGGCTTGGCATTGGATGTGAAATATAACAAGCAGGGGGATCAGGCAACACTTGCATGGCCCGTGCCTGCCATTCTTGCCTCTTTCTTCAATCGGTTTGAGTGGCTGGAAAAATCAGTGGCAGGATTGGCTTTATTGATGGCCCTGGTTGGTACACTGATCATTCTGGCTACCTTGCGGTCCACTTTGCACCAAAGAAAGCGCGAGTTTGCCGTCCTTCGCTGCATGGGGGCAAGCAGGCTTGTGGTCACTGGAGCGATCCTTTGCCAATCCTTGCTCATTTCTTTCTTGGGTGCTCTTGGTTCCTTGCTCACTTACACCTTTCTATCTATTGGG
>Ga0181597_10003886_pt1 | contig 15155 bp, 23 predicted proteins | sample 041ome_5_FD_148647 | JGI IMG/M metagenome (GOLD analysis project Ga0181597, IMG submission 148647) | Coastal salt marsh microbial communities from the Groves Creek Marsh, Skidaway Island, Georgia - 041403US metaG (spades assembly) | ecosystem: Environmental > Aquatic > Marine > Intertidal zone... | reverse complement strand
CACGATGTATGACACTGGAGAAAAAATCACATCAGCGGAATTTTTCAAGGACTCTCCAGAAATGGATACAACAGGACAAACATACTGGCAAGGACAGGCAGGCTGTGGCATGTTCACCTTGAAAACTCCCCTGTCAGATTACACACCACAGAGAACCATGGACAGATTGTTGGGCAAGGTGTTCTGGACATACAAAAATAAAAAAGATAGATTTGAGGAATGGGTCAATTATAAGTTCATGAGGAAAGCAACAGAGGGCATCAGGGGATGAAACGGATACTGACACACTGGACCTTGGCGTTCATAACACTGGCAGTGTTGATGACGTGGGGTCTCAAGGATCCATTCGTGAAAGAGACAGCCAGACTTAAAAGTTTTGACCTAATACAGAAATACGACACACCCACGATCAGTGAGGATGTGGTCATTGTGGAGATAGACGAGAAGAGCATAGAACAGAACGGACAGTGGCCTTGGAAGAGAACGGTACTCGCAGATGTAATATGGCGACTGAGAGAAGCAGGTGCGGGCATAATAGTACTACCAATATTGTTCTCAGAAGAGGACAGGTTGGGTGGAGACATGGACCTGGCACAGGCATTGGTGCAGAATGGTATAGTGATCGCACAGGCAGGTACCACACAGACCAACCGGAACGCAGTGCCACGAGGTGTGGCCAAGATAGGTGATCCCATGCCTTGGTTGTTCGAATGGCCAGGAATGCTTGGACCAATACCCCTGTTGGGAGACAACGTTGATGGTGTTGGAGTTGTCAACACAACGCCAGAGATAGATGGTGTAGTTAGGAGACTGCCATTACTGATGAGGGTGGGTGACGAAGTATATCCAAGTGTTGCATTAGAAGTGATAAGAGTCGCAGTTGGCGATCCAAGTTACCAAGTCAAAGCCAGCGAAGGTGGCGTGATAGCATTAAGGGTTCCAAAATTCAAAACTGTTAAGACAGATCAATACGCAAGGATATGGCTGAGATGGAACAAGCAGTTCGAAACGATCAGCATCACGGATGACTTCGCTTCAGTGGCAGGCAAGACCGTGATAATAGGAAACACGGCCCAAGGTATCAGCACTATCATAGCAACACCCAACGGTGAGCAGTACAGTCACACTGCAATGGCTGTCAGTTTACAGACCGTGTTGAACGGTGAGAACATAGTGCGATTAGATACGGCCACATTCCTTGAATATGTTGCGGCGGGTGTACTCGCAGTGATAATAATTTTATTGGCGGGATTCGCACCCTACTGGTTGGTGGGTGCTGTGTTGTTGACTGTGTGGTCAGGAACGGCCTATGGTGCATATTTCTATTTCGTCAAGCACCTACAACTCTGGGACGCCAGTTGGATCATATTGGTCACGACCATAACAGGATTCCACGCGGTGTTCAATCGTTTCGTCAAAGAGTTCAGCCTCAAACAACAGATCAAGAAACAGTTCGGCACTTACCTGTCGCCAGACATGGTGGCACAACTACAGAAGAATCCCGACCTATTGAAGTTGGGTGGCGAGTCGCGGAACCTATCAATAATGTTCACTGACGTTAGGGGATTCACTTCCATTTCAGAACACTATGGTGAGGACGTGCAAGGATTGACAAAGATAATGAACAGGTACATGACTGCCATGACACAGGAGATATTGGCCAACAAGGGCACCATAGACAAGTACATCGGTGACGCACAGATGGCTTTCTGGAACGCACCCTTGGATGACTGGGATCACGCGGAGAACGCCGTGTGGACGGGTATCAAGATGTTAGACAGCCTGGACAAGTTCAACGAGGAAGTACAGCAGGAGGGCATACCGGCTTTTGGAATGGGATTGGGTATAAACACTGCGGAGGTCGTTGTAGGCAACATGGGATCTGACCAACGCTTCGACTACACCTGTTTGGGAGATGGTGTTAACCTGGCCGCAAGGCTGGAGGGACAGTCGAAGACGTACGGTGTCAGGATAGTGCTTGGACCGGAGACAGCAGAGCGAGTCAAAGACAAGATAAACGTGTTCGAACTTGACTGCATTGCCGTCAAGGGCAAGACCATTGGGGTCAAGATCTACACCGTGGCCAAGGAATCAGAACACCACAGGCAGTTCCTCGAATCATACTATGCGGGAGATTGGGAGGAAGCACTCAAGAGATTGGACACAGCCAAAGAGTTCCACGAGGACATGTCTGAATACTACGCCAACATGAAGACTCGTATCGAAGCGGGCAAACCCAATGATTGGGACGGAACATTCCGAGCAACAACGAAGTAATTATTTTTTTGTATCACCTGTAGAGTCGAAGCTCTCAGATTTTGTTTTGTATTTGGCAAGTATCTTGTCCAGTTCATCTGAACGTCCAGACTTTATGATCTCTTCTTTGTACTCCAACACCATCGAAAGTTTCGTGTTCAATCTTATCATGTCATTGTCCAACATACGGATACGATCGACTAGTTTTATTAGTGTTGATGAAGCATCACCCAACACCGGTTTGATCTCTTCTGTGACCCACTTCCAAATGTAATAGACGAAGTAACCCAGACCCATCGCGGCCACGATAGGGAAGCCAAAATCCTTGATCATTGTCACTATATCGTTAGTCGCGTCTAGCATCGTTCTTGCCCTCGTTTGCGGCCAACCTGTCCGCGTTTGGTCTGATCTTTAATACGTAACTCAACAGTGCATCTATCTTGACTAGATCATTGTTCATGGTCTGCACCCTGTTATCTAACGCACCAATTATGGCTTTCAGACTGTTCACAGATCCCGTCACACTCGCGAGTATGAATTTCAATGTGATGAACACGAAGGCACCTGCCGCTATGGCACCTGCTATTGGGAAACCCACTTCTGCGATGAATGTCACGAAATCCATAATGTGCGTGTATTTACCAACATACAGATGTGCTAGTTTTATCAATTTTAGCCTATCTTAAATACTTTTATGAAGTTTATTTTGGTGGTCTACATGTGCATGGCGGGAGCCTGTGAGAGCGTGTACGAGCAGAAACTGTATGACACAAAAGCATTGTGTGAGGCCTCTGGTGCGGAAGTGAAGGAATACGCAATGGTCAATTTCCCACAGAGCTCAGGTGAGATATGGTGCCTAACAGAATCACAGTTCAAGGAATACCAGGACCACTACAAGATCGGCGACGACGCCTAATTGACATTACCACGTTTCCATAGTATAATTGTGTATGATCCACGCAATGATAGATCTGGAGACCTTAAGCACTAATCCCAACGCAACCATACTGACCGTTGGTGGCGTGAAGTTTGATCCCCACACAACTGCGGAACCCTCACAGGGCATGTACTTCCGTGTGGACGTTGACTCACAGACGGAAATGGGCAGAGATGTCATGCAGGACACCTTGGACTGGTGGGGAAGACAGGATCCCGAGATAATGGAAGAAGCATTGGGTGACAAGGACAGGATATCACTAGACGCCACGATCAAGACCATCAACAAGTGGAGTGTTGGAGTAGATGTTTTCTGGTGCCAGGGACCATTGTTTGACTACGCCATACTACAGAATTTATACACACAACTGGGACACCCACAACCATGGCAGTACTGGCAGATCAGAGATTCTAGGACTTTGTTTTCTTTGGTTCCTAGAGATCCCAACGAGAAGAGGGTGGGATTACACAATGCTTTAGAGGATTGTTACTTCCAGGCAAGGAAAGTACAGAAAGTATATGCACAGTTAGGAATCAAGAATGCCAGATATTAAACAGCTCTACAAAAGAATTGCAACAACAATATTGTTCTATCTGAGATTTGATCTGCAACTGCATTTCTTCTGGGGCATGATACTGACACTGTTCGCAGTGTTCTGGCAACCATTCATATACCTGGGACTGATAGCGACAGTGTTGAAGGAAGCACTGGACCTATGGAGCAAGGGACACTGGAGTTGGGATGATGTGGTGTTTGGCGTCGCGGGTTGCATTGTTGGTGCGTACTTCGTGGGAGTGATCGCGTGAAGTGGTACAGCATCGAGGACCTATACCACATAGAAGGTTTCAAAATCCGGCACAGCAAGAACCCCAAGACCAAATGGATCAGACTGAAATGTGTCTACAAAATCAAGATCGGAAACAAGGTGGTACACGTGGGCAGGTCCGACACCTGTAAGAAACATGGTGGGGCGGAGAAGGTCAGGAAGGCCCTGGTAAATCTACTGGGCGTATGGGAATACAATCCAGCAGTGCCAAAGACCAAGACCTGGGATCAAATCAGGTTGCAACACAGACCAAATTCTAGTAATATAAGGATAGGAATTATAGAAACCAATGCCATCGAAAAAACCTATCTACAAGAAAGAATATGAACCCGTCAACAGTGTAGACGAGAGCATATGGTTTAGCAATGACACACCCATCATGGAGTCAGACTTCACTTTCGTTTTCAATGATCGATATCCCTGCGTGCCAGGACACAAACTTTTCATACCCAAGGAGAACAACGCACATTTCGTGGGCAGGTCCTACGGCATGGCCTATGACTACGGAAATGAGCAGATCAAGGCGGGCAAGATAGACGGATGCAACATCGGAATGAACATAGGAATACCAGCAGGACAGACCATAATGTGGCCGCACATACACTTCATACCACGACACAAAGGTGATGCCAAAAAGATAGGTGGAATAAGACACGCACACCCAGGTGCCGACCACAAGAAATATTATTAATGACAAAGAAAGCAAGAAGGATACAACCCATATACGTTTCGCTTGATGGTGGAGAGACTGTGTACGAGCAATTACCAAACAGTGACAGGATTTTTGTAACAATAACAGAAGGCCAAGAATCAGGAAACGGCATTCGAGGAGGTGGAAATGATTGGAGCAGAAGCAATAGCATTGCAAAGGAAGTATCCTACACTTCCAAAGGCCTGGGACAAATATCTTACCGTATGGCATTTGATCAACGGAAATCAATGATATGTACAACTATTCCTATATCAATTTTACCAGCAGTGTGCAGACGTCTGTGTGCGTTTAACGGGGTGATTAAATAGCATTATGACCAAGTATGTTAGTATAATCGGCAACGGTGAAAGTCGTAAGGGATTTGATATCTCGCCATTGAAAGTGTTCAGTACGGTAATAGGTTGTAATGCAATCTACAGAGACTACGTGACAGAATACCTGTGTTGTGCTGACAGGCATATGTGCCAACAGGCCGTGAATGCAGTTGGTAAAGGCACCACTGTGTACACCAGGGACAACTGGGCTGACCAGTTCGCACACTGGCCCAATGTCAAAAAGTTTCCCGACCTACCTTATAAGGGAGAGAAGAGACAGGATGAACCTTTCCACTGGGGCACAGGACCATACGCAGGTGTGTTGGGACTGACGTTTCGACCCAAGGCCATATTCATGTTGGGATTTGACCTACATCCGTTAGAGAAGGACAAGGTCAACAACATGTACACGGGTTCAGAGGGATACACCTACATCAAGAGACCGGTTGATCCGTCATACTGGATATACCAGTTCCACAAGTTGATGGGATACTCAGATCCAGATACAAGATGGATAGTGGTAAATCATGACCGCTGGGAGATGCCCAAGGAATGGAGCCAACACGGCAACGTATATCAAGAGACCTATGATGGCATGGCGAAGTTCATCAACAAGCAGTTGACAAAAAGCAAATAGCATATAAAATTGTTGTATGATCAAGCCTATGGTGGATCACCTCATGGTCCAGGAACAGTTGCGGGAACCTAACAAGGAATGGAAGCACATGGTTGCTGTAATTTGTCTCAACCAAACCTACAGGAAACACGTCAAAATAATCTTACCAAAACTTTTCGCAAGGTATCCTGATCCCGAAGCGTACCTACGAGGAAGTTTAAAGACACAACAGAATATGCTGAAACCTTTGGGTATGTGGAATGTGAGGCCAAGAAGGATCAGACGGATGACGGAAGAATATCTCAACTGGGATGGGTGGGACGTCAAAGATTTACACGGCATCGGAAAGTATGGATCAGACAGTTATGACATCTTCTTCATGGGCACAATACCATTCGATGTCAAGGACAAGGAACTCAGAAAATATATAAATGACAAATACGATAATATTTTTGAATTTGATGATTGACAAACGCCCAGTATAGTTTATAATAAGGTTATGTTTGATAAAATAAAAGATGGAGATCTAGTTACTCTTAAATTGGCTTCAGGAGAAGAAGTCATCGCAAAATATCTTAGCAGGACCGACACACGATACGTCAGTATCGAGAAGGCACTTGTGCTGATGAATGGTCCGCAGGGATTGGCATTTGGTACATTTTTCTCCACTGCTAAACAGGACGAACCATTCAACATAGCCATCGACAAACTGATTTCCATAGCACATATCAATGACAAGATCGCTGAGGAATACAATAGGGTGTTCAGCAAGATCGAAGTTCCCAAGAAACCCAGCATCATAACCTAATGGCACACTTCGACAAACACTCCACTAGCATCAAGGCACTGGTAGACGTGTCAGAGGCCATGCTTAACGCAATGGAGAAACACGGAATTGATCCAGAGACAGTGGCCAACAGGAACGAGTTCACTGTGATGATACATTTCTTGAAGAGCATCATTGACGGTGAGTTAAATATACCAAACGAACTGACGGATCGCATCAGAGATACAGCGTTCCAGATGGACATGGATCAGAAGTTAGACAAGAAGTTGAACTGATGATCGAGAGGACTAAAGACTTTCACCCCTCTATAAAAACTCTGCAAGTCATCAACGCAAGGAGAAACGATGACTTACTACTCAACTAAAACATACGGACACAATATAGGACTATCTGCGGTGTTCAGACAACCCAACGCAGATCACTCACACTGCCACCTACTGCACGGCTACAGCCTGGCATTCAAATTCACATTTGGTTGCAAGGACTTGGACAACAAGAACTGGGCAGTGGACTTTGGGGGACTCAAACCATTGAAGAAATGGCTAGAGAACAACTTCGATCACAAACTGGTCTTGGATGAGGATGATCCACACCTAGACAAGTTCAAGGAACTTGAAGAACTGGATCTCGCCGACATCAGGATATTCAATGGTGTGGGTGCTGAGAAATTCGCAAAACATGCCTTTGATGCCGCTGATGACATAATCAGGGCGGCCACGAACAACAGGTGCTATGTGGTTGAATGTGAATGCATGGAACACGGAGCCAACAGTGCCATCTACAGAAAATAATAAATTCATACAAGATACGGTGAGGGTAGGTTTGACCAATCACGCCTACTACTTCCAAGTATATGACACACCCCTGGGACACAGATGGTTAGAAGCACTCAGAGATAATCTTGAAAAAAAAAGAATACTGGAAAAGAACTTCTGTTTCCTAGGTTTCGCAGATTCAGAAAGGAATCTCAATTATCTTGTGGCGGAATTGAACAAGAGCACTGCTAAAATAAATGCTTTTGAATTTAAGCCTCCTTATGAAAAAATACCTCCTTTCCGTGGTGATGATTTTCAATATAGTAGCAACCTACCTTTGGACACTGGAGAAGTGGCCACCAAAGAAGGTGGCCTTGCAAGGAAACTTAAACATGAGGCCTGTAATTTACTGCACAGGTATTTCGAAGATTTGCAGGGTACTGCCTGGCAACTGTCAGAATACTACAGACAGGCCAATAGCGAAACCAAATATGCCATCAGGCAGTTGAACAATCTATGTCACGAGATAGAAAATTGGGTGTGGGCCGATCGTAAAAAAGCAGTCAATCCGGAATGGATTAGACCTTCCCAGATAACCACATTCCTAAATGCACCGAGATATGATTTACAGGATGAGGACTACGAACTGTTCAAACATAACAGGTACGACAGAGAATTGGGAGGTGTGTACCTACACTGGTCGCAGATAGGCAAAACACTGTACGAAGTGTGGAGGGACGAAGATGCACCAAAACTGACAGACGCATTGTGTTCTGAAATCAATCACCAGAAGTACTACTCCGGTGAATTTGACATCGAGTGGGGGAGGACAATAACAGAAAAACTTTATGATTTCAAGGAAAAACAAATAAACGAATACCGTGCATGGCTTGAGGAAAACGGTTACGATTGGGAGGATCCTAAACTATCACTGGGATATATCAAGATAGGGCAAGTGGACCTGCATAGGTCTTTTGGGAAAGGTGCAAAATTCAAAGAAATATATGAGACCATGTCAAATAATTTGAATATTACCAACATCAAAATAGTATCGGATAACCCCAGTGAATGTGGGTACCCGTACACGCTAGACAGTGATGACTGGCAACAGATACAGATAGATGGACTTAGAAGAGGTTATGAATCACGTAGTATGCGTTAAGTGGGGGACAAAGTATGTTAGCAAATATGCCAATGTGCTCAACAACATGGTGAAATGTCACACCACCGTGCCGTACCAGTTCCATTGTCTCACAGATGACCCTGCAGGACTGGATCCAGAAATAAATGTGATCACCCTGCCCAAAGATCCATGGATCAAGTCATGGTGGAGCAAGTTGTGGATGTTCGCACCTGAGATGCCCTTGAAGGGCAACATATTGTTCTTTGATTTGGACGTGGTGATATTTGACAACATAGATCCGTTGTTCACACACCCTGGAAAATTCAACATCATACGTGATTTTAACAGATGTAGAATAAAGGACTGGAAACTTTCTAACAGCAGTTGTATGCGTTGGGAGGCCGGGACCATGGACTATCTCTGGAACGAATTCAAGGATCGGTCAGCACAGATCATGCAACAGAACCATGGAGACCAGGACTGGATAACCAAGAGGGCAAAGGACGATATCACATGGTTCCCTGATGAATGGATCAGGAGTTACAAATGGGAGATGATAGGCCTGAAGGACACAAAATTATTGACAAAAGATGGCAAAAAGTTTTTTAGGAAACCCGTTGATATAAATCAAGGCAACAGAGTGGCTGTTTTCCATGGATCGCCAAATCCCATGGAGTGTGCGGATCAATGGGTTGTAGACAATTGGAAATAAATCAACTATAATTTACTATGTCTTTAATATTGGCAAAAAAAATAGCATGGCATATTCTTTTATCACAAGGATTAGGTTTCGAAGAGTGCAGGCAAGCAGTAAAATCATTTTACAGTAAATCTAGGGCAATAAACGACGGACCTGTAGTTGACCATCTTAAAAAGTCTCCAAGTGTTTACAACATGATGATGGACAACAGTTTGATATCAAAATTTCAAAACAGTTTTACCAGTTGGATACAAAAAAATAAATTCAATACCTGTTCGGGATTAGAGTTATTTGAACCTGATATCAGTCAAGGTTCTACACAATCCTTTGACAGTTTTTTTCTAAGACACCCAGACAAAAAACATAAATTTTTCCTAGGCGAATATCTTTATCACATAGTGGTAAAAAAGAATTTAGGACAAAAATGGTCGTTTATCTTAGATCACACCGAATTGTCAAAAGGTGATGCACTGATATTGAGTGTTCCATTTTGCGATACAGGTAATGCTCCAAAGCAACTAGACCAAATTCTGACCCACTGTACTGAGCAAAAGATACCTGTACTCTTAGATCTGTCATACTACACCATAAGTCATGGCATTAACATTGATTTGAATTTTGACTGTATAGACACTGTCTCCTTCAGTCTGAGCAAAACATTCCCTGTGGCTTATGCCAGGATAGGCATGAGATACACCAGAAAAGAATCTATGGACGGGCAAAAACTCCACAGCAACATCAACTACGATAACAGAATAAGTGCAGGAATAGGACTACACGTAATAGAAAAATTTCCAAGTGACTATGTTGTGAACAAGTACCTTGATCTATACCATAAGGTCGCGGCAAAACTTGACCTCGATGCTAGTCAAACCATGATATTTGCCGATGGTACAAATGACTGGTCGTCCTACGGCAGAAAAGAATTGTTAACAGCATATGGACTAGAGGATGATTCAAAATTTTACAAGAACAGGATCTGTCTGACAGAACTGTTAGAAAATAAACAACTGATAGAGGAGTTTTTACATGACTAGATTTGAGTTCTATTTCAAAAACATCAACAACATCGGTGCTAAAATTCCACAGATAGAAATACGTCTCAATGATAGCACCATATACACAGGACAAGTAAAGAATCAAATAGTGACAGAAGCCATGACCATGGGGCAAAATAAATTAGAAATAGCGTTCGTCAATAAAGTTAATCGTGACACAATAGTAAATGCACACGGTGATATTGTCAAAGATTTAAATTTCGAATTAGATCGTGTGGTAATAGATCATAGAGACATCGAACATTTGATTTGGGACAGTCACTATCGACATGCTGGTGGCAAAATAGATGGTTGTCTGTTTTTTGGTCCCCTTGGATCGTTTATTTTGGAATTCGAAACACCTGTTCTAAAATGGATGCTCAAGACCAATCATGAAAAGAACAACAATGACCCAGAATGGGAAGAAGACTACAATTATTACACAGAAGCATGGAACAAGATACACAAAAAATAAATGAGATAGCCTACGCATTAATGATAGGATCGGCCAGGGATGAGCTTGATATCCCAGGAGAATATATTTGGAACATACCTGAAAAAAACAACGTTGAAGAGATCAGAGCCAAATCACGGAGTGTGTTCAGCAGTGGGAACAGCATAAAGGACAAACAGGTATTACAATTCATACAAGGTATAAACGCCGTGCAGTACCTCAAGGATCCTTGGATTTCAAAAAAATTCGAAGAATATTTCCATGAATGGGTGTCTGCCTGCACTAGATTTAATTTAAAAGGGTTCGACCAGTTTAAAGAAGGATGTTTTGCACAAGGATCTCAAGAATATTTTTTGAATTTTTACCTTAGGAACAGGACAAAACGATTCAGGATACACCGTGGAGAATACTGGTGGCACATGGAGGTATGGAAAAATTTAGGTATGGAATGGACATACATAGACGAAGGCGACATAACCAGCAATGACGTGGTTATTGTCAGCACACCTTTCGCATTGACAGGCAAGGTTCACAAAGATCTGGAAAACACCATTACGCTCTGTGAAAAGCACAACGCAGAGTTGATGCTGGACTTCATATATCTTCCCAATCTCACTTCAGAAAATTTTGAAATAGATCTGAACTACGAGTGTATCAAAACAATCAGTTTCAGTCTGAGTAAAACCTTTCCTGTGCAGAATGCCAAGATTGCAATTAGATTTAGCAGGAAAAAGATCAATGATCCTATTCAGATAAGCAACGACGAAAATGTTGCCAACAGATTGTCATGCGGGATAGGCCTCGAAGTGATGCAAAAGTTTGAAATAGATTACATGGCTAAAAAATATTATTCCCAACAAATACACTGGTGTAATGTGCTTGGACTGACTCCCACTGATGTCGTACACTTCGCCAATGGTGCACCTTACACCAGATTTGGCAGGACGGTGGGACAAGAATTCTTCAGTGAATTCAACAACCAGCACACAAGATACAATCTAGGACCATTATTTGAAAATACAAACTTCCTGAAAAAGGCAGGATACTATGAATAAAAGTTATGGCAAGGTAAAAGTAAAGAAAAACAACCCAGGGCTTGATGAAGTGCCGGAAGACTGCGGATACATGCAACGGTTCGAGTACAACGTAGACATGAACAGCAACGGCATCATGGCAGAATGCATAGACTGGTGCCAGGAAAACTGTGAAGGCAAGTGGGGTTGGTGGTTCGAGCCAGCGGGCGAGATAGAGAATCCCAAGAACCACTGGGAGCATCAGAACGCATACATGAGCTTTGAGAGGAAACGAGATGCTACGAGATTCTGGATGAGCGTGGGAATACAAAACAGTGGCAGGAGAGAAGCATAATTACTAGTATGAAACCATTTGAAATAACAGACAATGCAAAAGCACAGATAGAGAGGCTACTCGAGAAGAACACAGGCAAGTACGCAGTTAGCCTGGCGGTGCTTGGCGGAGGTTGTGCGGGATTCAAGTACGACTGGGGATTCGCAGACACCAAAGAAAATATCGCAGAAGGCGACCACGTGGAAGACTGGGGCACGGGCAGGTTCGTGGTAGACGAGACTTCATTACTATATGTGGTTGGCACCAAGATCGACTGGGTGGAGGAGACCTTTGGGTCTCAGTTCGAGATATCCAATCCCAACAGTTCAAGTTCTTGTGGTTGTGGAGAATCATTTGGCATCTAATGGATACCGCTTTCATAATAGGCAACGGTGAATCGAGAAACATCTTCCCAATAGACAACCTAAAAGGACATGGAACCATATATGGATGTAACGCCATATACCGAGACCATCCCATGCTGTGTGATCACATTGTGGCCGTGAATCCTCCCATGTACGAGGAACTGGCCCAGTGGCACAACAATGGCAAGGAGTCTTCCCAAATACACGGCATAGAGGACATCAGCAAGTGGAACTACATCTGCGAGGGCGATCACGAGCACCACATACCCGAGGGACTCAAGATTTATAGGGTATGGAGGGGAGGTGATGTCAAGAAGGGTGGCAAAATAAAAACTAACGACTTCTCCAAAGCGAGAGGATCAGGTTGTAGTGCGGTGTTGATGGCCGCGGAGTCAGGCATCAAGAACATCGTCATAATGGCGTTTGACATAATGGGTGCCCAACAATGGGAGATGGACACGCCCAGCAGACTTCAGAATAACATCTACAAGAACAGTATCAACTACCCAGACAGGGCCAGCATGAAGGCCTACCTCAAGTACGAATGGATGTATCAACTTAGGCAGACTTTCAGGAAGTTTCCTGGAACAAATTTCTATTTCATCAACAGGAAAGAATACCTGGAGGGCAATCCTTTCCTGCGTTGGTACTTCGACCAACCCAACATCAAGTGTGGCATCTACGCTGACCTACAGAGATGGATAAGCGGACAACGTGATGACATACGTTGGAAACAGTTATAGGGTCTTGGTACTGCTGGCGTCCAACTGATAAACCCGACGCATCTTTACACCCACTGATTGGGCGAACTTCTTGGAATCACATTTGTTGCACACGTGTTTGTAGTCGTTTGAGGCACGATCTGGATCAACCTTGCTCTTGGGCCTCATGAACGTCTCTGAACAGGAATCACACTTGAAAACATAGATCAGTTTCTTCCTGTGGTAGTTGTGCATGGTACCCAGTTTGCTCTCCCTCTTGTACAACTTCATCGTCTTTAGGGTTTCTATGAACATATTACTATTTAATAAATACGAATAACACATTATGGCGAGAATTAACATAGACATAGGAGTACTGGGAAATCCGGCCACGGGCGATACTTTGCGTACCGCTATGACCAAGATCAACAACAATTTCGAGGATCTTTACCTATTGGTTGGGGATCCATCCACGGGTCTACTCACAACAAACATCACAAACGGCGATGTGAAAATACAACCAAACGGAACAGGTTCCATAGAGATCGACACACTGTCAATACAGAACAGCACCATAACCAGCATCACTACAAATTCGGATATCACAATTACTCCTAACGGCACAGGTAATGTTGTGCTTGGCAACTTCACATTCAACGCGGATCAAACAGTCGGCGCCGGCCAAGACAACTACGTGTTCACATACGATCACAGCACAGGCACCATAGGACTTGAAGCGTCAGCGGCCGGTGATGTGACAGCGAGTTCCACAACAACATTCACAAACAAGACATTCGACGCCAACGGCACAGGCAATAGCATTTCAAACATCGACATCGCGGACTTCACTTCGGGTGTGTTCCTTGACGAGGACAACATGGCATCAAACAGTGCCACTGCTATCGCTTCACAACAGTCGATCAAGGCCTACGTGGATGCCGAGGATGCCAACATCGCATCAGACTCAATGACATTCACCAACAAGTCAGGAAACATATCACAATGGACCAATGACTCCAACTACGCCACACAGGCATACGTGGACGCCAGGGACATAGGTGACCTATCCGTTGTAGGTTCAACAATATCAGCACCATCAAACGCGGATCTGACCTTGACGACATCAGGCACGGGATCAGTCAGCATCGACGGCATACAGATTTCAGGCACAGAGATAAGTTCCTCAGACTCAACACAGATAACGATCAAAGAGAATTTACACGTCACAGGGAACATCACAGGAACACTAACGGGATCAGTGGCTTTCTCAAACGTGACATCAACACCTACAACAATCGCAGGTTACGGCATAACAGACGCCGCGAGTGCAACCGCGACAGCACTGACAGTTGTTGGAGATGACTCATCAGGCACGGCAGTCACACTGGGAGAGACATTCAAAGTGGCAGGAACACAAAACGTCACAACAGCAGTGTCAGGCGACACCTTAACTATTACAGGACCAGATCTTACAAGTTACATCACAGCCAGTTCATCGGACACACTGACAAACAAAACAATAGATGCCAACGGCACTGGAAATAGTATAAGCAATCTAGAAGTTGCGGACTTTGCCGGATCGGCCATTATAAATGTTGCAGAAACACTTGCATCAAATGATTCAGACACAGCACTGGTCACAGCAGGTGCCATAATTGACTACGTGGATGCACAGGACGCCAACATAGCGTCAGACACTTTAACATTCACGAACAAAACATTTGACGTTGAAGGCACAGGTAACTCGATCTCAAACATCGACGTGGCAGACTTCAAGGCCGCGGCCATTGTCACTGCCGCGGAAGGCATAGGTTCAAACAACAACGACACCACAATCCCAACATCAGCGGCTGTGAAAGCATACGCAGATTCAGTTGGCGGTGGATCAACTGGCGACATAACATTCACAGGTTCAACTATTCAATCACCTTCAAACGCTGACATCACACTTGACCCATCGGGCACGGGCGGAGTCGTCGCACAAGGTCCGGTGACATTCAACGCAGGATACATTGAAAAGATCAACTCACTAACATCAAGTTCAACCATAACTGTCAACTGTGCATTGGCCAGCATACACACAGTCACACTAGGAACGTCAACAGAATTCAACATCACCAACCTACCAACAGGTGGTTCCGTGACCTTGATCATCACACAGGATGGAACAGGAACAAGGACAGCCACTTTCGGAACGGATGGTTCAAGTGCTGTGAAGTTCCCAT
>Ga0181597_10003880_pt1 | contig 15167 bp, 20 predicted proteins | sample 041ome_5_FD_148647 | JGI IMG/M metagenome (GOLD analysis project Ga0181597, IMG submission 148647) | Coastal salt marsh microbial communities from the Groves Creek Marsh, Skidaway Island, Georgia - 041403US metaG (spades assembly) | ecosystem: Environmental > Aquatic > Marine > Intertidal zone... | reverse complement strand
GCTGGACCCATCTAAGAACATACTTGTTGTATCAGCATCTAAGAATAGATCAGATGACTTCTCTACCTTTACCTTGCGAATCATTCAGGAGATTCCCATTTTACAAGGATTAAAGCCATCAGAGAACCAACGATTCAGTAAGATTGCTTTCGATGTAGGACCTGCTCCAGCTTCTCACGCTCCCTCTGTTAAGTCCCTTGGTATATCGTCACAGCTAACAGGATCTCGTGCTGATATAATTGTAGCAGACGATGTGGAAGTAGCTAACAACTCCGCTACACAAGGAATGAGAGATAAGCTGGATGAACAAGTAAAAGAGTTCGACGCTATCATTAAACCCTTAGACTCCTCTCGTATTATCTTCCTTGGTACTCCTCAATGTGAAGACAGTATCTATAACAAACTGCGAGAGAGGGGCTACAAGAGCCGTATATGGCCTTCAGAGTATCCGGACGATACCGAGGCTGTTAACAACTACGGAGGCGATTTAGCACCCCTTATAGCGGATAACATAGCATCTGAGACTGTTGGTACTTCTACAGAACCCTTACGGTTCACTGATTTGGATTTAGAGGAAAGAAAGATGAGCTACGGTCGTACGGGGTACGCTTTACAGTTCATGCTTAATCCGAAGCTATCCGATGCTGATAGATACCCACTAAAGATTAACGATCTAGTAATCATGGATGTTGATGTGGATGTAGCTCCTGAGAAGGTTGTGTGGTCGTCTGACCCTGATAACTGTGATAGAGAGTTACCTAATGTAGGACTGGCTGGAGATCGATACAGAAGACCTGCTAACACAGTTGGGGATATGATACCGTACACAGGCTCTGTCCTATCTATTGACCCGTCTGGTCGTGGTAAAGATGAAACAGGGTACGCTGTAGTAAAGATGCTTAACGGTCAGCTGTTTGTTCCGGATGCTGGTGGTATAAAAGGTGGGTACGATACTAAGACCTTACAACAACTCGTAGCTATAGCAAAGGATAACAAAGTTAATAAGGTAGTGATAGAGTCTAACTTTGGTGACGGTATGTTTATGGAGCTGATAAAGCCTCTGTTTAGAACAACTTATCCAGTAACAATAGAAGAAGTCAGACATAACAAACAGAAGGAGCTACGGATTGTTGATACCTTGGAACCTGTATTAAACTCTCATAGACTTATTGTTGACCCATCTGTTATAAATAACGATTACAGGTCTGCTCTTAGCTATCCTATTGAACAACAAACCAGGTACATGATGATGTATCAGTTATCTAGGATAACAAGAGATAGAGGTAGCTTGGTTCATGATGACCGTCTTGATGCTTTATCAATAGCTGTTGGTTATTGGGTGCAGCAGATGGCTGCTGATGTTAACCAATCCATGATTGATAGACAACAAGAACTGCTTCAAGAAGAACTAACAAAGTTTACTGATAGCTTTCATAAAAGAAGTAATAACAAAGCTTCTGTAACTTGGATATAGTACTGTTATATATAGGTGCTGTTGTAGTTAGTTTAAATACACTAAGTATAGTAGCTATACCTTGAAAATCTGAAGTTAGACTTTTAATTTACATGGTTTATTTATAAACACACCTATCCTTAAAAACCTAAGTTAAAGTGTTAATATCAGTCTCTTTGTTAAAGTAACAGCGAAAGAACGGATGTATGAGCTGTTCAACAACTGTAACTGATATGAGGTAGCTGAAGCTAACTTTGGTTTAGTCTTTGTAGCGATAAAGTGGAAAAGAAGCTATAAAAGCAATAGCAGCTATACTACTCTAAAGTAATTGCTTGTATACTTTCCTTTGATTAATACATTGAGGATCGTTTAAAACGAACTCTAAAGTACATATCTAAATATCATTATTTTACAAAGTAACAGCCGAAGGAAGCGTGTAAAGCATAAAAGTTAAAACATCAGTGTTTAACAGGGGTACAGCAGGGTGTGAGAAAAAGCTACCAAAACATCTCGAAACAGAGTATACTTATAACACATGCATATAGATGACCAAACAGACACCTTCCAGTACGAACTAGCAAAGCTCATATACCGCTTTAAAAGAGAGTACGATCTTAACGACTACACAATAGCTGGGTGTTTAGACTTTGCTAAACTGTCTGTACTAACTGAAACAGATGATGTTATCTTTGCACCCGATGAGGAAATACTAGATGAAGAAGACGAAGAAGACACAGAGTTTCATTTCTGACCTACCAATCATCAAGATCCTATCTGAAGAGGAAGAGATGTTTGTTAAGATGAACCTGGAGATGGAAGATGAAACCCATAAAATGCTTGTTAAATGGGGCAAAGAGGTAGCATCCGATGAAGACTATATAAGCATAGCTATAACAGCTGGTCTAGAAGAGTATGTAGATGCTTTAGATAACAAGCAAAAATAGGTGTTTCAAAAGGTTTTAACGGAAAAATCTGAGAGGCTAATATACGCTATGTATCCGCCCGTTTACCCCTAGGGTACCCCCTGTTTTTTGTCATGGTGGGTGGGTGTTATAAAACGCAAACACATTGCATCACGGTGTAAACAGCTTGTTATCAATAGTTTATAACAACTACAAAGCTTCGCACAATCAACATTATGTCTAATTAGTGACGCATCCTAGCTGGTTTCGGCTTAGTTTTTTCGCAAATCAACAGATTGTCTTTTCTTTTGCGTCTTTGTATTTTTTCGATTTTTTCAAAGTTCCATTCTCAATTGAGTCTCAGTCTCAGTATGTATAAAATTTATACACGCTGTATAGAAATTATACACGCTGTATGTATAGAAATTATACAATTGTATAGAAATTATACAGGAATTTTGAGTGGCATGGCGTTTGCTAATAAGGGGCAACTGTTCTTTCTCACGCGAGTCAATCGACTCGCTTCTTAATAAACAAATACACTAATACTATGAATAACCTAAAAAACACACTCAACAACATGAACGCCAAGCTTGATCGTCTTAATGAGTCCATGGATTCCAGAATCCGTACTCAAAAGCTTCGAAGCATTATGCAATCCGACAGCCCAAGAAGACCAGCAATCAAAGCCGATATTGTTGACGTTTTAAGATCACTTCAAAGCTAATATTACAACCAAGCCTCACCTGGTAATTCGGGTGGGGTTTTTTGTGCCTGTGTTTATCGCATCTAATAAGATTTATCAGTTTACCTTATAGCTTATGCGTCTGTAAAAAAAAGTTTGTATGTATCCGTAAAGTGTGCCAATGGTACTTCCAGCAAGGCAATTCCGCTTTGTTAGAACTACACTAATACTACTATGAATACTACAGATAATACTCACAACGGTTGGACTAACTACGCAACATGGCGTGTGAACTTGGAAATCTTCGATGGTGGAGAGTTTGGACACATGGCAGCTTGTGAAATGCGGGAGTTTGTCGAAGAACTAATTGAGGATCAAACACCTGAAGGATTAGCTCGTGATTACGCTCTGGCGTTTCTTGATGATGTTGACTGGATGGAAATTAGAGAGCACCACGAAGAACTTGCAACCGCTTAAAGACTATGAAAGAAGCACTGATTGACCTCGCCTTCATCATCTTTGGGATCTTTGGATCTTGGTGGCTATTGCTCCTGATAATTTTGTCCTCTTAAACTTACCTGATCATGAACATAATCGAATCCTATTGCAAAGCTGCTGCTGATAACGGCAAAGAGATAACAATAACCATTCAAGATAACCTCACACAAAAGCTGTTTGATCGTGTAAAGGCTGTTGCTATTCAATACGACATTGCTTGCCATGCTCACAGCTCAGGAATCCTATTGAAACCTAAAATTAAATAAAGAAAATGAAACTTAAATATTTACTTATCGGTGCAAACCATGGCCATGACGAAATTGTCAAAATCTTCAAAGCTGATACCTCAATAGATGTTATTAATAACCATCTTAAAGCTTACCTGTCTGAGATTGAATGCTTACAAGATTTAACCGATCGCTTTGATGCTATACAGAAAACAAACGGCATAGATGACACTTTCCATGTAATTAAATATTACCTCATGGAAACCAGAGATACCTTTGTAACTATTCAGGAAACCGAGTTATGTCAGTAACCGAATACCTGACCGATCACACTGGACGCAAGATTGCATTCTTCTACTACATAGATTCGGAGCGTTATTCTGTAGCTCCTAAGCTTGTCTGGCAGTGCCGTGATCATCGTCAATACAGTGGTACATGTGCTAGTAAAGAGGAAGCGTTTGAAGCGTTCAAAGCGGTGCTTAAAGAACTTAAAAAGAAAGTACCTAGCCAGACTTGTGACACTTGCGGATTGACTTCTCCAAAAATGGAGGCACAAGATACCTGTCCAGATTGCTTAACCGATGAATAATAACTTAACCGACCCATCAAAACTTGAAACGCTTGACGATATATCTATCCAGACTTTGATCGATCATTACTTATGTGTCCGTGAAAAACTACCTACTAGTTTACGTGTCCGTGATAGATTGTTAGAGCTACAACAAGAACTATTATCGAGACAACCGAGTACGATTGAAGGAATGATCCGACAAACAACCGACAACCCAATAAAATGATGACAATGCTAGGCTTTGGCTGTTTCCTGATCTGTGGATTGATATTCCTGGCTTGGCTACATGATGACCTATGAAAGAAACCTTACTTGACCCAATAGACATGACCCAGGAACTTATGTTCCACATTTTTAATAACGACATGAACCGAGAGCTTGACGGAAGATGGCTTGACCTTTACCTGTCCTTACAGCTTTATAAAGAACACTTGGAGAAATTGGAGGATGAGTAGTTATGACGCTTGGTTATTTGAACCTTATGAAAAATATTACAATGAATGCGAAAGACGGGAAAGAGAAGAAGATAAAATTTTGGGATACCTTGAAGACATTTCCGTTCTCAAAACTGAGGAAGAAATCGATGAGTACCTCAGATGTAAAGAAATCGATGACCCACGAGAGACACACAAGCATCTTTTGGGAGGCGGAAGCTGACATACTTAGACAGGAGTTACTTGACCGCAATGTACCCTGAGAATCATATCGTTCAAGGCATAGCTAGACACGATCTGGACTACAGCTCCATCGATCACAAAGCTATCAACGATGGTTTCCAGCAGTTTTGGATGATGACTGAGATTTACGGGTTCGAACGGAACAAAGACGGCACATACAAGAGAACCGAAGATGGTAGGTTGATTGCTATTCGTTCTAACCGTCCAAGAATGAAGCCAAAAGGAAACTTTGATTGGTTTGAAAACTTATGAGTGATACTAGAGGTCCTGTGTGGAGGATGAGGGAGTGGGGACGAGCACAATATCGTAACCGACAAGCCAAACTGAGAGCAGAAGGAGAGTCATCTAAGACAGATGCTAGTAAGCGTATGTTACAAGTGATGGCTCCAAAGTTAGGTAAAAAGGTAGAGGATTTCATGTATACTTTTGGAGGTAACACCGAGCACACAACACCGCTGTTCCTAACCTTTATATTAGATATGTGTCCGTATCAAGTAGCAGCGTCAGCGTTGCAAACATTTCTTGATCATCTCCATTATAATTTACCTGTTGGTAAAATGGCGTACAGGATTGGAAAAGCATTTGAGAACCAAGCGAGATGGGACAAAGCATTAGAGACCATGCATCCAAGCAAGCTTGATTTGTTAGCACTGGATGACCGATCGAAAGCGATGAAGTTGAAACAGTTCTATCAGTACGAAGAGGAGAGGTTCACACTGTGGGATCGTAAGTGTAAGACTGCTCTGGGTGCTTGGTTATTGGAGGAGATAAGAATTGAGACAGGGTTGTGGGAGATCGGATTTAATACAGGTGGACAGAAGGGACACAAACCAGAACGATTAATCCTACCAACCTCTCAATTTAAGGATTGGATACAACGCTTTGATGCGTGGAAGGAAACTACTCGTGTATTTAAGATGGCATTACCTGACCCTCCGATTGATTGGTATGGTTTGATTGGTGGTGGGTACAGTGTTAAACATATGCCCCCACAGAAATTCTTCACAGGTAAACCGATTGAATGGTTCCAAGATTACGAGAAGAGTTATGAGCACGCTATGAGTGCTTGTAGCAAATTGCAACAGGTAGCTTGGCAGATCAATTCAGATATGTTAGACATTGTACTTAAATGCTGGGAAAACGAGCGTGTTGTTGGAAATATTCCTAACTTTGGTACGATACCAGAGCAACCGAGATACCAAGGCGATTGTTTGCACGAGCTAAGGGCTTGGAAGTTAAAACAAAAAGATATTAAACAAGCCAACGACGCGAACAACAGCAAGCGGTATCAGACTTGTCGTATTCTACACCTAGCTAAGATATATAAGACTTGGGACAAGCTGTACTTTCCGTATCGTTGTGATTACAGGGGTAGAGTGTACGCTTTACCGTACTACTTACATCCACAAGCATCTGACTTAGCTAAGAGTTTGTTAGACTTTAAGAACGGTCATCAAGTGGTGGATGAAGAGGACCTTGAGGCTGTACTTGTCCACGGTGCTAATATGTGGGGAGTAAAAGGTACACGAGCGGAACGGCTTGAGTGGGTAGGAAAGAGACAGAACTTTATATTGGAAGCAGCGAATGATCCACACGGTACTGATTGGTGGACGGAAGCTAGTGATCCGTTTTGTTTTCTGAGATTCTGTTTAGAGTTCAAGAAGTACACAGAAGAAGGGTACGGATATGTTAGCTATCTACCCGTCCGACAAGACTGTAGTAATAATGGTATGCAGATACTGAGTTTGTTATTACGAGACAAAGAGATCGGTAGGATGTGTAATCTGGTAGAAGAGGACCAAGCTAATGACATGTACACAGAGTTCAGTGATATGGTGTACAAGGAGCTAGAGAAAGACGGAGGACCATTGGCACAGAGCTGGATGCAGTATGGATTCTCTCGTAAGTTAGCTAAGTTAGCAGTGATGAATAGACCATACGGTGCTACCCACTATAATTTAGTACAGGATTTATTTAAAAGCATAGGAGTTAATCATCCGTGGACATCGACCGGAGAGATGCTTACCTCTGTTATATGGGTGAGTAAGATCGTTAATCGATTGGCTAACCAAGTATGTCGTCCTGTTAATAAAGTGATGAACTTTTTAAGAGAGAGTGTACGAGCTTTAGGTTATGACTCCGCTGTTACTTGGACAACACCTACGGGATTTAAAGTAATACAGAGCTACCGAAAATACAAGAAGAAGGTAGAGGTACAATCTGTCTTTCAAAACCTGAGCGTTGCTATACAAGTAGAGGAAATGGATGATAAGATTGACCCGAAGGGACAATGCAACGCAGTGACCGCTAACTTTATCCACAGTCTGGACGCATGTATTGTACATCAAGTAGCTAATGAGGTTGACTTTGACCTCGCTACTATACATGACTGCTTTGTGACCCACGCTTGTAATGTACGCAGAATGAATACAATTGTACGAGAAACATATGCAAAGACATTTTCTGTTGATCTCCTGACTGAGTTCCGAATGGAGCAAATCAACAACAACCCGACCGCAGAACTTCCATCCGTGCCGGAGCTTGGAGACTTAGATGTCTCGGCAGTAAAGCGTATGAAGTATCTGTTGTCTTAACACCGATAATAAATAATAGATATGGCACTAAAAGCTAGAACAAAACACGAGATTATTAAAGCTAAAGGAGTGGCTAAGTACTGTCACTTAAATGAACCAAACAAAAAGTTTGATCCAGAGTTTGGTGTGTACAGCTGTGATCTCATCATCGATAAAGAACAAGCAGACGCTATCAAACAGCAGCTTCGTCCGTTGTACGAGCAAGAGCTAAGAGCAACACAAGAAGCTAATCCTGGTAAGGGTATCACACAGCGTGAGTTTCCGATTGAGGAAGTGGATGGTGGATTCTTAATTAAAGCAAAGATCAAAGCTGGAGGACGACGCAAAGATGGTGAAGTATATCACATGTCGATTGCACTGTACGATTCCCAAGGTAAACATCTTGATCCGGAAGTAAAAGTTTGGGGTGGTAGTACAGTAAATGTAGCTTTCCGTCCGAGGTTTTGGTACACAGCATCAATGGGTTTCGGAGTTACCTTTGATCTGCAAGCAGTACAAGTCCTACAATTGGGAGAAGGTGGAGTATCCAGCATCGCAGCATCTGCATTTGGATTCACTACTGAAGAAGAAGGATTTGTTAATGGCGGTGAAAACTTAGAGGGTGGATTTGATGCGGAAGAAACGGAAGAAGAGGTCATCGCCAACTTCTAAGTACCGCTCTGGATTCGAACAAACCTTAGCTAACCAGCTACAGCGTAGTGGTGTTGCTTTTGAGTACGAGACTTTGAAGCTTGAATACCGAAAGGTTGCTACCTACACTCCAGATTTCATACTACCTAACGGCATCATCATTGAGGCCAAAGGTGTGTGGACGGTGGACGATAGGAAGAAGCATCTACTAGTACGAGAACAACATCCACACCTAGACATCCGTCTCGTATTTATGAATGCTTCTAATAAGATACGGAAAGGAAGTGACACCACATACGCTCGTTGGTGCGAAAAGAAAAACATAATATATGCAAATAAACAAATACCTAAGTCATGGCTTTCACCAACACACACCAACCCTGCCCTAAGTGCGGATCAAGTGATGCAAGAGCCACTAACGACGACGGAAGCTGGCATTGTTTCAGCTGTAACCGTCACGATGGAGGAGGAGGACGAGTGAGCGAACCAACACCGAGAGAGTTTGTAACCGGATCACCTCAAGCAATTGCCCGAAGAAACCTGACTGAAGATACCTGCCGTAAGTGGGGATACTGGATGGGTAGTGTTAACGGACAGCCTGTGCAGATAGCTAACTATAAAACAAGAGACGGTAAGACATGTGCACAGAAGCTACGGTTTGCTGACAAGAGTTTTGCTACAAGAGGAGAGCTGATTGGATTGTACGGTCAGCACCTGTGGCGAGACGGAGGCAGACGAGTAGTTGTTACTGAGGGTGAGGTGGATGCGTTGAGTGTCAGCCAAGCTTTCGATAACAAGTGGCCTGTCGTTAGTGTACCTAACGGAGCAGGAGCAGCTAAGAAGTTTGTTGCTCAAGCCATCGATTGGTTAGACAGGTACGATCAAGTCGTGTTCTGTTTTGATATGGATGATGTCGGACGAAAGGGAGCAGCAGAATGTGCAGCACTCTTAACACCTGGCAAAGCACACATCGCAGAGCTACCACTAAAAGATGCGAACGACATGCTTGTTGCGAACAGAAGTAAAGAGTTAGTACAGTGTTTGTTCGACGCTCGTGAGTACAGACCGGACGGTATCGTAAACGGTAAAGAGTTGTGGGATGTTATCTCTCATAAGGAAGAACACAAAAGCAAACCGTATCCGTTTATCGGGCTGAATAGTATCACTCACGGTATGAGGTTGGGTGAACTTGTAACTGTCACAGCTGGTAGTGGTATCGGTAAGAGTCTGTTCTGTCGAGAGATAGCACACCATCTGTTAGGGTTGGGTGAGACTGTTGGTTACATAGCTCTTGAAGAATCCGTACGACGAACAGCGTTAGGTATCCTTGGTATCCACATGAACAAACCACTACACCTAGATGATGATATGTTAGATGAGAATGAACTGAGACCTGCGTTCGACAGGACAGTTGGTAACGGTAAGTTCTACACCTACGATCACTTCGGTAGTATGGAGAGTGACAATCTGTTATCTAAGATTAGGTATCTGATCAAGGGCTTTGATTGTAAGTGGATATTCCTAGACCACCTATCGATTGTTGTTAGTGGTATCCAAGGAGACGATGAACGCAGATTGATAGATAATACAATGACCAAGTTACGATCTCTAGTTGAGGAGACAGGGTGCGGTATGGTATTGGTCAGTCACTTGAAGCGTGTGGATACTGGACATGAAGAGGGTGGACGAGTAAGTCTGCATCACCTCCGAGGTAGCCAAGCAATCGCACAGTTAAGTGACATGGTCATCGGACTGGAACGCAACCAACAAAGCGACCGACTATCTAACGAAACAAAAGTAAGAGTACTGAAGAATCGATTCAGTGGTGAGACCGGACACTGTAGTACATTGTATTACAACATAGACACCGGACGATGCACTGAGGAAGAGAGAGCTAGTACATTTAACGATGAAGAAACAAATAATGAACCATTCTAAAAACAAATATGAGAACACTATTCTTTGATATAGAAACAAATGCTCTTGAAGACTTCACTAATCTAAGTGACTTGGAAACTGTACACTGCTTGTCTGTGTACGATCCAATGACTCCGAAGATGGTGACCTTTGCAGGAGATAGTATACACCGTGGACTGACAGCACTAGCAGAAGCAGACCGTATCGTCGGACACAATGTTATTAAGTTTGATATACCTGCACTGAAGAAGATGTACGGATTCTCTCCACCTCTGGTTAAAGTAGTAGATACATTGGTGATGAGTCGTTGTATCTTTTCTGACTTACGCAACGAGGACTTCGGACGGAACAACTTCGATAAAGCACTGGTTGGTAGTCACTCGTTGAAAGCTTGGGGACACCGGATGGGTAAAGCTACGAAGCTGACATACGGAGAAGAGGACGGTGCATTCGATCATTACAACGATGAGATGAAGAAGTACTGTGAGCGTGACTGTATAGTTACACAGCTGTTGTACGATTATCTACTTAGTCAAGAGCCAAGCAATCACATGATAGCTATCGAACACTGGTTTGCATTTATCATATCTCAACAGGAGAAACACGGTTTCAGTTTTGATCTGGATAAAGCAGACAAGTTAACCGCTAAGTTAACCTCGATACGAGCAGAGCTAAAGGACGAACTGCAGCATATGGTAGACCCAAAGGTGGAAGAGATGAAGAGTCCAGCTGGTTGGATACTGAGGATAGAGAGTGAAGATCAAGTAGAGATACTCAGTGCTGAGACCAAGGTGAAACTAAAGGAACAATTGAAAGCTAGAGGTCTGAAGCAGACACTGTTAAAGGAAGCGAAGAAGCAAGGGAACAAACAAAAGACTACACTGTTTAATCCAGGGTCTCGACAACAGATAGCAGCTGCATTAGCTGACCTTGGATACGATCTACCAAAAGAACCAGACGCTACCACACCTAAAGTAGATGAAGCAGTACTGAAGAAGATCGATCATCCGATAGCAGCTAAGTTGTTAGACTATCTCTTAGTACAGAAAAGACTTGGTCAGTTAGCAGAGGGAGAACAAGCGTGGTTGAAGCTAGCTAAGAACGGACGGATACACGGTAGTGTGAATACAAATGGAGCGGTGACCGGACGGTGTACACACAGCAATCCAAATGTAGCACAGGTTCCTGCTTGTCGTGTACCTTACGGTGAAGAGTGTCGGGATTTATTCGGTGCGGGTGTTGGTAAGAAGTTGGTGGGATGTGATGCTAGTGGTTTGGAGCTACGGATGTTAGCACATTACTTAGCATTCTACGACAGAGGAGAGTACGGGAAGATCGTAACAGAAGGAGACATACATTCATTCAATCAGAAGGCTGCGGGTTTAGAAACTAGGGACCAAGCTAAGACCTTTATCTACGCTCTATTGTATGGTGCGGGTGATGAGAAGATAGGTAGCATAGCATCATGGAATAAGAACCACCAAGTAGAACACGAAGGTAAAACATACAAACCTAACAATGTTGTTATCGGACAGCGATTGAAGCGTCAGTTCTTCAGTAGTATACCAGCACTCAAGCGTCTTCAAGATGACATCAAAAAGAAAGTTAAGAATGGAGGAGTGTTACGAGGACTAGACGGTAGGATACTACCAATCAGAAGTAGCCACGCAGCACTGAACATGTTACTTCAATCAGCCGGAGCTGTGTGTATGAAGGTAGCTTTGATACAGTTATACCATGCACTCGGTAAGAGTAAGTGGCAGCACGGTAGAGAGTACGCATTTGTTGCTAACATCCACGACGAGTTCCAAGCGGAAGTAATACCAGAACACGCAGAGGACTTCGGTAAGTTAGCAGTGAAAGCTATTCGTGTAGCTGGTAAAGAACTGAAGCTGAATGTACAGTTGGATGGTGAGTACAAAGTAGGTGACAGCTGGGCGGAGACGCACTAAGAGATGGACGAGATACAATACGACAGCTACACTACACTTGCATACCTCTATGATACACAAGACCTTACCATGCCATCATCAAAAGCACAACGCATAGGAGCAATCGCAGAGACTCGCTTCATAACAGAATGTTTAGAGCGGGACTTTGAACCACACACACCAACAACCCCTATGCCGTGGGACTATATCGTGCATTGTCCGGCAGGTGATCTAAAGGTACAAGTAAAGAGTTCAAGCTGCACGGTGGGGTCATGTTACTCTGTTAATACAGGATGTGGTAATACTACTAAAGAACATATACCTAACATTGTAGATATAGTAGCAGTATACTTAGGACCAATCAATGAGTGGTGGATGATACCGCAATCAGAACTGACATGTGTTACACTGCGACTATATCCAGCACACACAAGCAAAAGCAAATACAAGAAATATCAAAACAATTGGAGCGTATACTATGAGTAAAACTACACTACTAATCGACGCAGATGTGTTAGCTTTCGAGGCAGCTGTTGTCGCAGAAGAACCTATACAATGGAAGGACGAACTGTGGACTGTACACGCAGACATGGCATTAGCTAAAGCTCGTGTGATAAATAAGATACAGGAGTTTAGAGATAACTTAAGGTGTGAGAATGTAGTGCTGTGTCTATCAGACCGTGCGAACTTCCGTCGTAAACTTAACCCAGAATACAAAGCAAACCGTGCTAAGTCTCGACTACCTATAATCTTACGACAAGTGAAGCAGTGGATCATCGATGAGTTAGGTGGTGTGTTGTGGGATAACTTAGAAGCAGACGATGTTATATCTATCCTTGCAACAGATAAAGCAATGGATGAAGAGACGATTATCGTTAGTATAGACAAAGACTTCAAGAGTGTACCAGGTATCTTCTTTGACTATAACAAAGGAGAGTACCACCAACCATCCGTTGAAGAAGCAGATAACTTCCACTTGATACAAACACTGACCGGAGATTCAACAGATGGATTCAGTGGTGTACCAAAAGTAGGACCAGTAGCTGCTAAGAAAGCTCTGGATAAATACGGATACACTTGGGAAACTGTCGTAACATGTTACAAGAAAGCAGGACTTACTGAACAAGATGCTTTGATGAATGCATGGATGGCACGATTACTACGAGCAGAGAATTACTGCTTCAGAACTAAAACAATAAAGAAACTATGGACACCGAAGAATTACCAAACCAAGGATATACTAGAAACTTCAGCACTGGGGCAAGGCGTGATGGGGACAATGGACGGGGACGACCCAGCCTTATACCTCCGGTCGCCTTACGCAGTCTCGCCAAAAGATTTGAAGCTGGCGGAAAGCTTTACGGAGACGACAACTGGAAGCAAGGATTCCCACTAAGTAGATTATATGACTCGATGTTTAGACATTTGTTGGGGCTGGCTGAGGGGGACAACTCTGAAGACCATGCGGGTGCTATACTGTGGAATGCTTCAGCTTGGATATGGACGGTGGAGCAAATCGAAAAAGGGAAACTCCCACAAGAACTATCAGATATAAGTTATAGAGATGAGTGAAGAGATAATATTACCAGCTTTGAGTAAGTCTTTGATAGAAAAGCTTGACAAACTATTCCCAGATAAATGTCCCCTCTTGACAGACTCTGATAGAGATATATGGTATAAGGTAGGACAAAGAAGTGTAATTAATTATTTACAACAGACTTACGACGAACAGTTACAAGACAATATCATCACCAAAGACTTAGAATAGCTATGTGTTTCTCACAGCCTGACATACCACCACCTCCTCCTCCACCAGCTCCACCACCACCACCATTACCTACGGCAGAACGAGCAGTTACTAAGAGGGCTACTGAACCTACTAAGCGTCGTCGTGGTACACAGCAATTAACAGCAGCTACTCGTCGTCCTACTTTAAGCATGGGTGGTGGTAACGGTGGAACCGGAGTACAGCTTTCACAATAATATAAATAGTTATGAGAAGTTTAAGTAAGAAAGTATTATTACAAGACGGTGAGAGTGGAGCTACTCTACCAGGTACTGAGTTTCAAGTGGAACGAGCAAAAGGTTGGACCTTTGTATTTACTACATCCCAAGCTGGGACTGCTAGTTTAGATGTCGAGGCTTATCTTGGAAATGCTTGGCACGTTGTACACTCACAATCATTAAGTTCAGTGGGATCAGTTATGGTACGAGATGACCACGGACACTACGAGAAGATCAGAATCAATGGATCAATTACAGGAGGTACTCACACTGTAGTAGCTAACGGAACTGTTGACTCACTATAATGTCCATTGAGTTCACATCAGGATTTGAAAAGCCCAGCGGTGTCATCGCATTCCCTGGTAATTTTATACGACCAGCTTTTGAAAAGCTCTACGGATTTGATGCACCACAAGAAGTACCAACCATAGACGGAGCGATCTTTACAGAAGCAAGTGAACCATTGACAACAGAACTAAACGAAATATTATTATTTGAACCCGCTTAATACTCATGGCTAATAAAAAAATTACAGAGCTTACGGAAGAAACCAGTCCAGCTGGGGCCGATTTACTCGCACTGGTAGACGATGTATCAGGTACTCCTACCACTAAGAAAGTAACCGTAACAAACTTAATGACCCTAGCTCCCGTTCAGACGGCAGACATCAGTGGGTTCGCTACACAAACTTCTTTAAGCACTCACGAAGGATTAACTGAAGTTCACGGTATCTCATCATTCGGTGCTACTCTCGTAGATGATGCAGACGCATCCACCGCTCGTACTACACTTGGTTTAGGAACAGCAGCCACTCAGGACACAGGAACAAGTGCTAACAATGTAGTACAGTTAGATGGTACTGCTAAACTACCTGCGGTAGACGGATCACAACTTACAGGAATCGATACAGATGTAGAAGGAACTGCTGTATTATCCACAGGAGAAACTGGAGGTGTTAAGTTCTTAAGGGAAGATGGAGACGGTACTTGTTCTTGGCAAGCCCCAGAAGCAGATGTAGCAACACCTCTCAACGCAGCACTTCGCGGAACAGACAACCCACACATCGGAGCGTATCCTA
>Ga0181597_10003878_pt1 | contig 15174 bp, 14 predicted proteins | sample 041ome_5_FD_148647 | JGI IMG/M metagenome (GOLD analysis project Ga0181597, IMG submission 148647) | Coastal salt marsh microbial communities from the Groves Creek Marsh, Skidaway Island, Georgia - 041403US metaG (spades assembly) | ecosystem: Environmental > Aquatic > Marine > Intertidal zone... | reverse complement strand
TTATTTTGTCGCCAGTTTTCTTTAATAAAACTTTATTATGAGCATAAAGAGACATAAGGTTCTCACCATGATCAATAATTATTAATAAGCCATACCCTTTTATCCAGTTAGAGAAAACAACTTCTCCAGAATAAATAGATCTTACATATTCACTTGAAGATGTAAGAATAATTTCACCATCCCATTTATACAAATTTTTAAATTTGAATTTATTAAAATTATTACTAATTTTTCCTTTTACAGGCCAGGGCAGATTTCCTTTAACTTTTAATACATCTTTATTTTTATTTGTTGAATTTAAATTATTTAGAATTGTGATTAAATCTGATTGTTCGTTTAGATACTTAAAATAAATTTCTTCACTATTTTTTATTTTATTTTTAACATCTGATGATAAATTTCTATTCTTCTTTTCTAGTTGATTTAATAAATCTAGCTTAACTTTTAGATCTTGGTTTAAATTATTTAAAGAATCTGATTTCTTATTATATTCATTTAATCTAGCAAGTTTTATATTTTCATCAATTTGATATAAATCTCTTTTATTTTTATGAGAATTAGTTATAAATTTCGAGAACTCAATGCTTAGAAAGACATCTTTACTATTTGAATTTAAAATTTCGTAGATAAAATTGTTACTATTTTTTGAATAATTTTCATATATTATTTTTTTTAAAATCATATTAGAATTTTTCTTTTTATGATCAATTTCTTCTATATTTTTTTTTATATTTGAAATTTCAGATTTTAAAATACTTTTATTTTTATTAATAACTATTATTTTTTTTTCGATTCTATTTATCTTAATATCAGTTTCTTTGATTTGTTTATTGATATTCTTCAAACTTTTAATTAAGTTCTTCTTCTTCTTACTTTCTTCTAAAATACTATTTTCTATAACATCTAGTCTATTTTTTATGTTTTCTTTATCTGAAGGATATAAATTAGTGCTAAAAAATGCCGTATTAACAAGTAAAATCAGTATAATTAATTTATTAGACATATCTAATATTGATTGGTAACATGAGATTGAATAATACTATAAAAGAATATTATTTATAATAATTAAAAATCTATGAGGAATGCTTTATGGCAGAAGCAGCAGGACAACCAGTAGACCACAGCAATGTAACGCAAGAAGATATTGACAGAGCATCTCGCTCAATTAAGGCTATGTCACATCCGCTGAGATTAAAAATTCTTTGTATTCTCGGTGATTCTGAGTTTAGTGTTCAAGATATTGTTGACACTGTTGGAACTTCACAAAGTAATATTTCGCAACACCTTGGTATTCTTAAAGATAAAGGTGTTCTAACTACAAGAAAAGAAGCAAATAAAGTCTTTTACAGAGTTAGTGATGAAAGAACCTTGAAATTACTAGAAATGATGAGAGAGGTATTCTGCTCTTCCGAGTAGAAAGAGAAATAAAAAACTATGGATGTCTATTTTAATTTTATTTCGAATAATCCAATCCTTTTCCTTTTATTCTTTGTAATATTGGGTTTCATTATCCATCATGAATATAAGTCAGTAACACAGAAATTTAAAAATATTTCGCCTCAAGATGCTGTTTTTTTAATAAACAACGATGCATTTATTTTAGATGTTAGAGAAAGTTCAGAATTAGCAAATGGTATTATAAAAAATTCTAAGCATATAAATTTTTCTTCTGTTAAAACAAGTTTAGACTCAATTAAAAAGTATAAAGATAAGCCCACAATTGTTTATTGTAAATCAGGAGCTAGATCAGCATCTATTTCCGATATTTTGACAAAAAACAGTTTTGAAGAGGTTTACTCACTTAAAGGTGGATTTGAAGCTTGGGTTTCAGATAATTTACCTATTTCTAAAAACTAAATATGAAAGCAATAATATATTCAACAAAGATATGTCCTTATTGCGTAAGAGCAAAAATGCTTCTTGAAAAAAGGAATATTGAATATATTGAATACAAAGTTGATGAGGATAGTGAAAAATACGCAGAAATGCTTGAATTGTCAGGCGGCAGACAGTCAGTGCCTCAGATATTTATAGAGGAAAAACATGTTGGGGGATATGATGATCTTGTTGACTTGGATATGGAAGGTGGTCTAGATAAATAATGAATAAAAATTTTATATAATATAAACATTAATGTCTTCTTTTGACGTAACAATTATTGGAGCTGGTTCGTGGGGTAAAGCGCTTGCTCATAATCTTTCGAATAACAATAAAAAGATTTTAATTTATTCAAGAAATTCAAAAATAGAAGATTTTGAAAAAGATAAGAATATTGTTCTAACAAATGAAATAAAAAATATTTTTGAGAACAAAGTCCCAAATGTCATTGCAACGCCAGTCAATTCATTAAACGAAATAGGTCAAATAGCTAAAAGAAATAATTTTAATGAGCCAATACTCTTGACATGTAAAGGTATAGGATCAGATTCTGGTAAATTTCCAACGCAAATCATTGACCAGTATTGCTCAAACGAAAAACTTGCAGTATTGTCAGGGCCATCTTTTTCTAGTGAGGTCCTTCAGAATAAACCCACAGCTGTAACAATTGCTTCAAAAAATAATACAGTTTTAAAAATTTTTACGGAAATGTTTCATAATAAATTTTTTCGTGTATATGCATCAAATGATGTAATTGGCTGTCAGTTGGGAGGTGCAATGAAAAATATATTGTCTGTAGCTGTAGGCATATCGGATGGTTTAGAATTAGGGTCCAATGCCAAAGCGGCATTAATTACCAGGGGCATCTTGGAAATAAAAGCTATTGGTGAAATTATGGGGTGTGACAATGAAACAATATATGGTCTTAGTGGTTTAGGTGATTTGGTTTTAACTGCAAATGATAATTTGTCTAGAAATAGAAGGTTTGGTATTGCAATTGCCAGAGGTTCTTCTATAGAAGAAGCTCAAAAGAAAATTGGACATATTGTTGAGGGAATTTTTGCCTCGCAAGGTTTAAATATTATTGCGAAAAAAAATTCTTTAAATTTACCAATTTGCACTAAGGTATTTGATATAATTAATGGGAAAACTAATCCAAAAAATGCTGTTAATGACTTATTATTAAGAGAGCAAAAAAAAGAATTTGTTTAATTTTTGAAAAAAAATATGGAATTAAGCGCATCAATATGCTGACTAAAATATTTCAATTTTGTTTATTTAGAACTGATCCTGAACTAGCACATAAGCTTGCTATTAAGTTTATTAAAAGCCCATTAATAAAAATAAACTTTAAACCTAATAAATCTTTTGAAAATTTACAGCAAAAAATCTTTAATATAAATTTTGATAATCCATTGGGTTTGGCAGCAGGATTTGATAAAAATGCCGAAATTTATAATCAAGTTTTTAAGTTAGGTTTTGGTTTTACAGAGGTTGGAACAATTACTCCCAAGGCTCAAGAAGGCAACCCAAAACCAAGAGTATTTAGACTGAAAGAGGATAAAGCTATAATAAATCGCCTAGGCTTTCCAAATGATGGAATGTCAATTATAAGTAAAAGAATCAAAAATGAACCGTCAACTGGTATTTGCGGAGTAAACATAGGGCCAAATAAAGAAAATGCAACTTCTATAAAAGATTACATGTTGTGTTTTGACAAATTTTTTGAATTAGCATCATACATAACGATTAATATATCCTCTCCAAATACACCAAATCTAAGATCGCAACATGATGAAAATAAAATTACGCATTTAATTGATTCAATACAAGAAAGAAGGGATATTAAAAAATCTAGAATTCCAATATTACTGAAAATATCGCCTGATATCGACGATAAAAAAATTAGCAATTTATGTAATATTCTAATTAAAAAAGAAATTGATGGAATAATATTAACAAATACAACAATTCAAAATAAAAGTAATTTGCTTAATAAATCTAAATTTGAAGAAGGTGGATTATCTGGCGAACCATTAAATAATTTGTCTAATGAAGTAATAAAAAAGTTTTATTCTTTTTTAGGAAAAGATATTCCTATAATTGGGGTTGGTGGAGTATGTTGTGGAGCAACAGCATTTGAAAAAATAAAATCAGGCGCATCCTTATTACAGTTATATACCTCACTAGTTTATGAAGGCCCAAATGTAGCCAACAAAATTAATCTAGAGCTTAGCGAACTTGTGAAAAAAAATGGCTATAAAAATATTTCGCAAGCTATTGGCGCAAATTGTAATTAAAAATCAATCTTCAATAGATTTCATTTTATTTGCAATTGTATTTCGTCCCCAACCTAGTATTTTTGCAGCTTCGCTTTTATTACCATTAGATAATTTCAAAGATGATTTAATTAAAGTGGAGTTATAAATGCTATCTATTTCTTTTGAAATATCCTTCGAATTTCCATCAAACCTATTTAGAATCCATTTTTCTAAAATTGGCGCCCAATCACCTCCTTCATTAAATTCTTGTTGAAAATTTAAAATATTTCCAGGTAAATCATTTGGTTTTATAATATCATTTGGAGACATTATGGCCAGGTATTTACATGCATTTTGTAATTCTCTTATGTTCCCTGGCCAATCATACTTTTGAAAAAATTTTTTCGAATCGTCACTTAAAATCTTATGCTTAACATCATATTCATTACAGTACTTTTTCATAAAATAATTTGTTAATTCTGGTATATCACTTTTTCTCTCATTTAAATTTGGAAGTTGGATTTTTATAGCATTAATTCTATGTAACAGATCCTCTCTAAATAAATTTTCGTCTACAAGTTTTTGAAGATTCTTGTGAGTGGCTGTAATAATTCTAGTTTTTACTTTAATAGACTTGGATCCACCTACTCTAAAAAATTCTCCTTCTTGCAATACCCTCAACAGTCTTGTTTGAACATCTAATGGCATATCTCCGATTTCATCTAAAAATAATGTACCATCTGTAGCCTGTTCAAATCGCCCAATTCTTTGACTATATGCTCCTGTAAATGAACCTTTTTCATGCCCAAAGAGTTCAGATTCTAATAGTTCTGTTGGAATTGCCCCAGTATTGATTGCAACAAATGGCGCTTGTTTTCTTCGACTATTTTCATGAATAGCTTTTGCAATTAACTCTTTACCAGTCCCAGTTTCCCCAAGAATTAAAACTTCAACATTTGTTTGTGATATCTTGCCAATAGATTTATAAATAATTTGCATAGATTCTGATAAACCTATTATTTTATTTAGATCTTTAGTGTCATTAAGTGGTGTCTTTTTGTAGTTTAAGGTGTTATTTTTACAGGCATTTTTTACAATTGATACAACATTATCAATATCAAATGGTTTGGTTAAATATTCATATGCACCTTTCTGAAGCGCACTTACAGTAGTTTCAAGATCCGAAAAAGCAGTCATAATTATTATTGGAACATGAGGGTATTCTCTTTTTAGTTTTTCTACTAATTCTATCCCGCTAATTCCAGGCATTCTTACGTCAGAGAGAATGACATCTGGGTCAATTTTATCGAAATCCTTTAATAAGATTTTCGCATCTGAGAAAGAGGAAACCTGAAAATCTTCTTTTTGAAAAGCTTTTTCTAAAACCCACCTTATTGATTTGTCATCATCTAATATACAAATATGTTTTTTATTTTCACTCATCTTAATATTTTTCTATAGGTAAAATTATTTTAAATATAGTTTTATTATTTTCTTGTTCGAAAGAAATTATACCTTTGTTAATTGAAACTAATCTTTGAGAGATAGATAAGCCAAGTCCATTACCTTTATCTTTATTTGTAATTAAAGGTAGAAAAAGCTTATTTGCTATATCCTTATTAACTCCAACCCCATTATCAATAACACTAATTACCGCTACTAATTTGTGTTTCAAACCATTTATGGTAAAACTCCTATCGATTCTTGTTTTTATTTCAATTGTTCCATCTTTTGTTATTGCTTCTTGTGCGTTCTTGATGATATTTAATAGCACCTGAATTATCATATCCTGGTCAATATTTAGTGATGGAATACTCGGATCGTAATTTTTTTTAAAATTATTTCCCTTAACGCCAAGTATTTTTATAACTTTATCAATCAAAAAGTGAATATTAATATATTGGAAATTTGGTAAATCTCTTGGTCCATGCATTTTATCAATATAATTTTTTAGTCTGTCAGCTTCTTCAATAATAATATTTGTATACTCTCGGAAGTCTTTGCTTATCTCTGCTTGAAGCAATTGAGCAGCACCTTTAATTCCCCCAAGTGGATTCTTAATTTCATGAGCAATAGAACGCGTTATCATCTCAGTAGTATTATTCTGATTCAGAAAATTCGCGTTTGATACAATATTTTTAATTCTTTTTATAGTTCGAATTTCTAATAAAACATGTTTTTGTTTATCTAAAGAAATTGTTTGAACATTACAGTCAACATTATGTTTTTTTTTAGTTTTTAGTGATATCTCAATATCCCGAGAAGTTGAAGATTGATTTAAAGCAATTGCATCATATACCTGATTAATTATGATATTCTTTTTGTGAGAAAATAGATCGGATAGTTTTGTATTTTGTAAAATTTCATTACTACTTCTAAAAAGATTCTCAGCAGAGGAATTAACATGAATAATTTCCATGAATCTATTTGTAATAATCACAGATGTGGTTATATTTTCAAGAATGACATCAGCATTCATATCTTTGAATTCTTTAATTTAATGTTGAAATTATTATACATTATAAATAAAATATGCACAAATTTAGTGCATATCATAAGGGAAATAACGCCCTAATATAGGGCGCTATAATAGATTATAAGCTATAGTACATTTCAAACTCTAATGGGTGAGTATTTGCTTGAAAAGCCTGTACTTCTTCCATTTTAAGTGCAATATATGCATCTATAGTATCATCATCAAATACTCCACCTTCTTTAAGAAACTCTCTATCGCTATCTAATGCTTTAAGAGCCTCATCAAGAGAAGAACACACATGCGGTATCTTTGCTTCATCTTCTGGACTTAAATCATCAAAAAGATCAATATCCATACTTTCACCAGGGTCTATTTGATTTTTAATTCCATCAAGACCTGCCATCATAAGCGCAGTAAATGTTAAATATGGGTTGCCACAAGCATCAGGGAATCTTACTTCAATTCTTCTTGCCTTATCGTTTGCTTCGAAAGGTATTCTAATGCTAGCAGATCTATTTTTTGCCGAATAAGTTAATATTGTTGGGGCCTCAAAGCCTGGGACAAGCCTTTTATAACTATTTGTAGCTGCATTTGAAAAGGCATTGATAGCTTTAGCATGCTTTATAATACCACCTATATAATACAAAGCTGTTTGAGATAAGCCACCATATTCATTTCCTAAGAACAAATTCTCGCCATCTTTGAATAAAGATTGATGAACATGCATCCCATTACCGTTATCGTTAATAATTGGTTTTGGCATAAATGTTGCGGTTTTACCATAATTATGGGCAACGTTATGAACAACATATTTTAAAATCTGATTTTGATCCGCTCTTTTTACCATCGTATTGAATTTTGTACCAATCTCACATTGCCCTGCAGTAGCGACTTCGTGATGATGAACTTCAGTTTCAACACCCATTTCTTCAAGAACGTTACACATTGCTGAACGAATATCTTGAAGAGAGTCGACTGGTGGAACAGGAAAATAACCTCCTTTTACGCCCGGTCTATGACCTGTATTTCCATCTTCATATTGTTCTCCAGAACTAAAACAGCCTTCTTCAGACTCAACTCTATAAAATGATTCTCCAATTTCATTTCCAAATGTGACTGAGTCAAAAATAAAAAACTCTGGTTCTGGCCCAAAATATGCTGTATCAGCTATTCCTGAATCATTTAGATATTTTTCAGCTCTAATGGCAATTGATCTCGGATCCCTTGCATAACCCTCACCAGTAGTCTCTAAAATGTTGCATCTTACAATTAGAGTTGGGTCACTAAAAAAGGGGTCCATTACGGCTGTTTCGGGATCAGGCATAAGTATCATGTCTGATTCATTAATGGCTTTCCAACCTGCTATGGATGATCCATCAAACATTTTTCCATTTTCGAACATTTTTTCATCAACAGCACTTGATGGAAGAGTCACGTGTTGTTCTTTTCCTTTTGGGTCTGTAAATCTAAGATCTACATACTTTACGTCATTCTCCTTTATTGTTTTCATTATATCTGACATTGTTCGCTCCTATATATATAATATATTAATCTCAAATTTGTCATTAATTCATGCATATATCATGCCATATGTATTGTTGGCGTAAAAATATGACTAAAATGTGTTAAATTGTTAGTACAATTCAATGATATATGAGATTTATATAGTAGTATATTATTAATTCAAAATTTGAACTTTGTTTTATAATATTTACAAGGTTATCAGGCATTTATAAATTATGACATTTCAAGAAATTATATTTAAATTAAAATCTTTTTGGGCTAGTAAAGGTTGTGTATCATTAGAGCCTTATGATTTTCCAGTTGGAGCAGCTACATTTCATCCTTCCACATTTCTTCGTTCTTTGGGCCCAGAACCTTGGAAAGCAGTATATGCCCAGCCATGTAGGAGACCAACAGATGGACGATATGGAGAAAACCCAAATAGATTGCAGCACTATTTTCAGCTTCAAGTAATTTTAAAACCCTCTCCAGACGATATTCAAGATTTATATATTGAATCTTTGGAAAGCATAGGGGTCCATAGGAGCGAAAATGACGTAAAATTTATTGATGACAATTGGGAGTCACCTTCACTAGGCGCTGCAGGCGTAGGTTGGGAAGTTTGGTTAAATGGTATGGAAATTAGCCAATTCACGTATTTCCAGCAAATTGGAGGGATAGATTGTAAGCCCATAACTGGAGAGTTGACATATGGTTTGGAAAGAATTGCAATGCATCTTCAAGGTGTCGACAATTTGTACGAAATAAAGTGGAACGACGAAATTTCATATGGCGAAATATATTTACAAAATGAAGAAGAGAATTCTAAATATAATTTTGAGTTAGTTGAGCCAAAAATACTTATAAAATCATTTGAAGATTTGGAAATAGAATGTGCTAAATTGATAGATAATGATTTACCTATACCAGCATATGATTTACTGTTACAAAATTCACACACATTAAATTTATTGGATTCAAAGCAAGCAATATCTTCTACTGAAAGGCAGGCATATATTTTGAGGTTAAGAAAACTATCTTTTTTAATAGCAAAAAAATATTTAGAAAATAGAGAAAAAATTAATTTTCCATTAATGAAAAAAAGTTAATCATGGCAAAAAAAAATTTACTCTTTGAAATTGGTCTAGAAGATCTCCCGGCAAAAAATTTAAATATTTTTTCTGAAAAAATAAAAAAAAATTTAGAAAAAAATTTAAACAATAATAATGTTGAATTTAAATCAGTAAATAATTTCTTTACTAATATTCGTCTCGTTTTTATTATTGATGAAGTTGAAGAAAATATTATAATTCCAAAAAAAGAAATTAAAGGTCCTCCCTATAATAAATGTTTTAATTCAGATGGCTCTCCTACAAAAACTGGTTTAGGCTTTGCTAAAAAACACAAAACAACAGTTGATTTGTTAAATAGAAAAGAATTTGAAAATAATAGTTATTTATTTTACGAGCAACCTGAAAAAGTAATAAGTATAAAAGAGAAATTATCAAAAATAATTGAGGAATCTCTTGGCATGATCGAAGACCAAAAAAAAATGAGATGGGGAGACTCAGAAATTTCTTTTATAAGGCCAATAAGATGGCTTTTACTTTTATACGGTGATGAAAATATATCAACAAAAATTTTAGGTATAAAAACTGTAGGCTATACATTTGGTAATAAATGTTTATCAAACAAAAATATAAACATATGTAATTTTGATGAATATTTTTTGCAAATTGAAAATAATGGTGTTGAAATTTGTCAAGAAAAAAGAAAAAAACTAATACTTTCTTCTGTTGAAGATATTATTAAAAAAAATAAATTTGATAATAGTATACAATTTTCTTTAATTGACGAGTTAACTTGCATGACCGAATATCCATATATATTTTTAGGCAAATTCCCTAAAGAATATCTTGACCTTCCTAGCGAAGTTCTAAAATATGTCATACAAGATACGCAGAAATATTTTTTAGTATATAAAGATAATAAAATTACCAATTATTTTATTGGTGTTTCTAATGTCAAAGTAAATCAAGGAATTATTCAAGGAAACGAAAGAGTAATTAACCCAAGACTCGATGATGCTAAATTTTTTATATCCAAAGATTTGAAAGCAAATATTTTTGAAAAGAAAGATTTTCTTAAAAGAATAATTTTTCATAAAAAACTTGGAAGCATGTTTGATAAGGTAGAAAGAATTAAAAAAATTTCGTCTTTCATAAATATAAAAAGTTATAGAAGCGATAAATTATTATTTAAAGAAATATCTGATATCTGTAAGCTTGATCTAATATCACATATGGTGGTAGAAATTCCAAAATTACAAGGCTATATAGGAACTTATTATGCAAAAAAATATAATTATAATGAGGTTGTTTCCAATGGAATAAAAGATCACTACTCACCAAAAAATCCAGAAGATAGAATTCCAGAGAGTGTTGATGCACAAATAGTTTCTATGGCAGATAAGATTGATACTATAGTAGGTATATTTTTAATTGATGAGAAACCAAGCGGCACAAGAGATCCCTTAGCAATTAGGCGGTTAACTAATGGTCTATTAAGAATTTTATTAGAAACAAAGTGCGACTTAAATTTAACAGAATTAGTAAACGAAGCTCACAGAATTATTTCTGAAAAAGTAAGTGATCTCAAAAAAACAGATAGCACATTACATGATTGCCATGAATTTCTAAAAGATAAGTTAATATCGTCTTACAAGGATGATTATGGTTTCTCAAGTGATGTAATTTATTCGGTGGTAGAAAATAGTAAAGATATCAATCCTTTTGATATGTTAAAAAAAATTGAGGCCGTGAATTCAGTCTCATCAAATATTGACTTTAAGGGATTATTCTCAAACGCAAAAAGAGTATCTAATATATTAAGAAAATCTAATTTAGATATTCATCCTAATATTGATGAAAATTTACTAAGAGAATCTAGTGAGAAGATATTATATAATAATATAAAAGCGATTGAAGATATTTTAAAGGATTTGTTTAAAAGTAAATCTTATGAAGCATATTTAAAAAAATTGAGTGAACTTAATATTTTTGTGGAAAACTTTTTTGAAGAAGTAATGATTAATGATAAAGACGAGAAAATAAAAGTTAATAGACTATCATTGCTTTTCTTAATAAATCAAAATTACACAAATTTAGCAAATATAGCTATTTTAAGCCACTAGAGCAATGAATGATAATGTTTGACCATATAAAAAAATTTATTTTAAAAAGATTTTTCCCTTTTAAAGATTGGATATCTGATCTTCGAGATCCAAAAATATTACAAGCTGATATAATTGCAGGTATAACTGTTGCCTTGGTTATAGTTCCTCAATCAATGGCTTATGCACAACTAGCTGGTTTACCACCTTATTATGGTCTTTATGCATCATTTTTGCCTGTAGCTATTGCTTCAATCTTTGGGTCATCTAGACAGTTAGCAACTGGCCCAGTTGCCGTGGTAAGCCTCTTAACTGCTGCTGCTTTAGAGCCTATAGCAAGTAATGATCCAGCAGGATATGTTGCTTATGCAATAATGCTGGCTTTTCTTGTTGGTGCTTTTCAATTATCTTTGGGTTTATTGAGGATGGGTGTTTTAGTAGATTTTTTGTCTCACCCAGTTGTTACAGGTTTCACTAATGCTGCTGCGATTATAATCGCGACATCTCAACTATCTAAATTATTTGGAGTTAATGTTGTTCCTCAAGAACATCATTATCAGACTGTAATGAATGTTTTATCAGAATCTTTAGTTAACACGCATACGCCAACCTTATTAATGGGTCTTTTGGCTATATTTATTATTCTTTTTTGCAGAAAAATTTCAAATAAGTATCCTGCAGTATTAATTTCAGTAGTTATAACTACACTGATATCTTGGTATATAAAATTTGAAGTTAACTATTCAGGCAAGGTTATTGGAGTTGTACCAGATGGTCTGCCTTCAATTCAATTACCACAGATTGACCTTGAGCAGCTTTTAAATCTTGGCACTGTGGCAATTGCAATAAGTTTAATAGGATTTATGGAAGCAATATCAATTGCTAAAGCTATGGCGACCCAAACAAAACAAAGGCTGGATGCTGATCAAGAATTAATAGGGCAAGGTCTAAGCAATATAACTGCAAGTTTCTTTCAGGGATATCCAGTATCTGGTTCATTTTCTAGGTCAGCAGTAAATATATCTGCTGGAGCGATAACTGGTTTCTCTTGCGTTGTGACTGGGATAGTAGTCGGAATAACTTTATTATTTTTAACACCTTTATTATATCACCTGCCACAAGCAACTTTGGCAGCAGTCATAATAACTGCAGTAATTAATTTAATAAAATTTAAACCAATAAAATATGCATGGAGAGTTCAAAAGCATGATGCGGTAATATCAGTAATCACTTTTTTTGTAACACTGCTACTCGCTCCTGAATTAGAATTAGGAATAATAGTAGGTATAATTTTATCTTTGGGAAGCTATTGTTACAGATCAATGCGGCCAAGAGTTATATGTTTATCTAAAAATACTAAAGGGGTATTTAGAAATTCAGACACAAATAATATACCAAAATGTTGCTCAATATCAGTAATGAGATTTGATGGCCCTTTAATATTTACTAATGCAGGACATTTTGAAAACGAAGTTATTGAGAGAGTAGCTACAAAGCCTGAATTAAGATATTTTATAGTTGACGCAATAGCAATCAATGAAATAGATGCAACTGGGCAAGATATGCTTAATAGCCTATCATCAAGATTATACGAACAAAATATCAAGTTGTTTTTTGCAAGAGTTCATAAGCCTATTCTTAAAATTTTTGAGGAAACAGGCTACTCAACAGGCCAGTGGAAAAATCATTTTCATAGAACCATTGACGAAGCAATTGAAAGAGCTTGGGAAGATTTAGGATGCACTAATGTTTCTCCACCATTTTGCACAAGTGAAGTATGCCCAATGAATAGAAATACTGCAGGATTATCATCAATATATGAAGCAAGTATTAAGAATATCAAAAAAAAGTAATTTATTTTAATTTATAGGATAATTCTGAAATTCTATGTCCGAGTTTAATTCCTCTTTTTTCAAATTTAGTTAGGCATCTATTTTTAAATATTTTTATATTATTAGCTCTCTCAAACTTATTATTTTTTTCAAACATTTCCAGTATATAGTCACTATAGTTTGACCAGTCGGTAGCAACTTTTGCAAACCCACCTCTATAAATTTTTTCACTAATTAAGTTAATAAAGGATTCATCAATGATTCTTCTTTTATAATGTTTTTTCTTTGGCCATGGGTCTGGAAAAAATAAAGAGATTCCATAAAGACTATTATTTTCAACATAATTCCTTAAAAAAACTATTGCATCAGCACATGATATTTTTATATTTTCTAGATTCTCTTTTGATATTTGCTTTAAAATATTACCTATTCCTGATTCATATACTTCTAAACCAATAAAATTTAATTCTGGAAACTTTTTTGCTAAACTAATTAATAGTTTTCCGTCTCCGAAACCAATATCTAGAATACATTTATTATTATTTTTAAACAGATTTTTGAAATCTAAAATTTCATTTGCAGAAAAAAAATTTGTATCATTATGTTTATTATTTAAAAATATTCTTTGGGAATTTGTTAATCTCCCGCTCCTTTTTACGAAGCTTTTAATATGATTTTCTTGTTCTCTCATGATATTGCATCCTTCTTGTTGCTTGAAGGAATTGCTGAATCACTAATACCCATTCTTTTTGCTTCGAATGCTTTTCTCCCAGAGATTACAGCATATTTCATTGCTTCAGCCATAAGTATTGGGTTATCTGACATTGCAATAGCAGAATTTAATAAGACACCATCACATCCCATTTCCATGGCAATAGTTGCATCGCTCGCAGTACCTATACCAGCATCAATAATAATAGGTACTTTTGCATTTTTTATTATTTTTTTAATATTTTCTGGCTTAACAATACCTTGTCCTGTACCTATAGGAGATGCTAATGGCATAACTGATATACAACCAACCTCTTCAAGATCTTTTGCTAGCTTAATATTATCTGTAGTGTAAACCATTATAGAGAATCCAAGTTTCACTAATTCTTTTGCAGCTACAAAAGTCTCATTTTCATTTGGCAACAAAGTGTGTTTATCAGCAAGCACTTCTAACTTTAATAAACTATCTCCTAAGAGTTCTCTTGCTAGCAAAGAAACTCTTATAGCATCTTTAGCAGAGTAGCATCCTGCAGTATTTGGCAATATTTTATAATCATTTGGATTAATGTAATCTAATAAATTTTCTTGAGTTGTTTCCTGTCCTAGATTCGTTCTTTTGATCGCAACTGTTATAATTTCTGCTCCACTTGCATCTAAAGCCTTTTTTGTTTGCTTAAAACTTTTATACTTACCACTTCCAATAATTAATCTTGAATTATATGTTTTTTTATTTAGAAGAAAACTCATATTAACCACCACCAACTGCTGTAACAATTTCTATTTTATCATTTTCTTTTAACACATATTCATCCCAAAGACTTTTTGTTATTATACTTCCGTTTATTTCCACAACAATATTATTTGTATTAATATTATGTGTTATTAAAAAATTATTTAAACTTATTTTCTTATCAAGTAAAAATTCTTTCCCATTTAGTATCACATTCATTTTTTATCTATGTGTTGTTTCATCACATTTATATAATGTTTTGAAGAAAATCTAATATAATCTAATTCTTTATCAGTTAATTCTCTTGCAGGTTTTGCCGGAGAGCCTTTATATAAGAATCCGGATTTCAATCTTTTATTTGGACTGACAAGGCTGCCCGCAGCTACCATTACATTACTTTCAATTAGTGATCCATCCAATATTATGCTTCCGATACCAATCAAACTCATATTTTCAATTTTACATGCATGTAGTATTACACCATGTCCTATTGTAACGTCATCTCCAATTTCCAAAGGTAAACCTCCAGGAGTATAAATGTTATCGCTGGTAACGTGGAGTATTGAACCATCTTGAACATTTGTTCTTTTACCAATAGTAACTTTTTGCAC
>Ga0181597_10003876_pt1 | contig 15179 bp, 12 predicted proteins | sample 041ome_5_FD_148647 | JGI IMG/M metagenome (GOLD analysis project Ga0181597, IMG submission 148647) | Coastal salt marsh microbial communities from the Groves Creek Marsh, Skidaway Island, Georgia - 041403US metaG (spades assembly) | ecosystem: Environmental > Aquatic > Marine > Intertidal zone... | reverse complement strand
GATGGAGAGCTTTCAACACCAGTTCCAGTCACCATCACTGTGACTAACGATCCCAGCGATGACGAAGTCATTCGGAGCACGTTGTTCGGATTGAGTGTTGAAGTAGGCGAGGTCTCAACGCCTGACTACGACCGCCCCAGTACCTGGGATGATGAAGACGGTGACTGTATTTCCGATCGTCATGAGGTGCTCATCGCGCAGCACTTGGAGGGTGATGGCGCCTATCCATTGGTGATGTCATCGAGCGGTTGCTTTGTAGAGACGGGCCGATGGCTGGATCCCTACGACGATATCTACTACTACTCGGCATCCAACGTGCAGATTGATCACGTTGTCGCGCTTTATGAATCGTGGGTGTCGGGCCTTGGCAATCTCAGTTCATCGCTTCAGCGCCGCTTCGCGAATACCGGTAGCCTTGCCGAAGGCGTCCTTCCAGAAACGAGCCATAATTTCCTTGCTGTGGGTGCCTCGTCGAACGGTGAGAAAGGCAGCAGTGATCCAACCGAATGGATGCCCCGCAATGAGACCTACCACTGCACCTATCTCAAAAAGTGGGTGCTAACCAAATCTCAGAACGAGTTGCTATTCGACCAGGCTGAGTTCGATTTTATTCAGACCCATGAGTCTGACTGCGGTGATGAGCCTCTGCCAGAACTTCCAGAAAATCCGTAGTTGAGTGACGCTGTCAGGGGTGTGTGTAGCCTCGGATCGACAGAAATAACATAAAAAAAGGGGCTAAAAAGCCCCGTCTGAAACCGCAAAATTCGGTCGCGTTTATCTACTGAGCCGCGTCCCATGCTGCCTGAATGGCGGGAATCGCCTGCCCGATGAAAAATCCGGGTGGCGCGCCAGAGTCAGCATCGTCACCGTACTCATCGATGGCCATGTAGCCTCCAATCCCTCGGTTCACATCGATGAAACTGACCGCGCCAAACGCTCCAGGATCGGTCAGAACACCGAGGATCTCTGTTTGAATCCACCACCCCATGCCATAAGGCGTTGCGTTCGTGGCAACAGCACCGCCGCGGTCCACCTGCATGCTAGCGATAGAGTCCTCGCTCAAGACTTGGGTGTCGCCGCAGAAGCCGCCGTTTAAATGCACCTGAAGAAGCTTGGCATAATCGGCCATGTTGGTGATGGCGCCGCCCTCAATATTGGGGTTGGCTGTACCCGCAAGGCTATCGACAGACCCGGTAAATGAGGTGGGCGACTCCCATGGATTACCAAAGGTAAAGACCTCGAGACCGCAGGGTGTTCCCAGATACTGATCGACCAACTGATTCCACGTGGCATTTGCGACCGTACTGGCTGTTACACCCGCTATCTGCCACTGGCTACCGCCGTAGTCGTAAACGCTTCCAGCGGCTTGTGTGGTCGGCAATTCGTTCTGTACCAGTGTCTGACCACAGGCCTCAAACTCGAAGATAGGCTGAGCGCTAAATTGGCAGAGATGATTGAAGTCCGCCTGTGTGGGTCCAGTTGGCGATCCATACCCCACCAGAAGCCTAAGACCGGGAATGCCTGATGTGTTGCTCACCATTTGCTCTACGGTACGGTCCGCATACGGGCCATCATAGGCAAGGTAGGTACTTACTGGCTCGCTGATAGAGAACTCAACGTTGGTGTCTTCTTGCAATGCCATGAGCGTCATGACGGCCGGTACCTTACTGGTCGACGCCAGAAGAACAACGGTATCTTCCGTGTGATCACCAAACACTTCTTGATGGATAATGCCGTCAGCATCCACCAGCACGTAGCTGATGCCATCAAAATCAGCAGTGCCATCAATGAAGGCCTGAAACGACGCATCCACGTCCGAGAAGTCGGGACCAGACGGTGCAGGTGGTGGTTCAACAACGACTGGCGGTGCTGGCGTACTACCGCCTCCACCACCGCCACCACCGCCACCGCAGCCAGCGACAGCCATTACGCTCGCTAAGAGTAACCATCGCGCAGCAGCGAACCCCGTAATCTTTGCAGCATCCATCAATACGTCGCCTTCTCTGATTCTCTCGCCCCGAGTGTTACGCAACTTCACAACATTTGAAACCAACTATTTGCGAGTTTATATATTAAGGGCCATGGTGAAATTTTGAGGGTCTTATTACATGCGACAGTTAGCCGGCGTTTGCGCTTCGGTACTGCTCATTGGTTGGTCTTTGCTTGCGAGCGCTCAACAAACCGAAGTTCCTTTTAATCAGGAGTATGCGCCCCTCGAGAAGAAAGCACCCGTTTACCCCCACGTTTCTCGATTTAACGGTATAACAGGGTACTGCATCATCCAGTACACCCTGACCGAAACGGGCACGGTGGAAGATGTCTTTCCCGTCAATTGCAGTCCGATAGGTTTGTTTGAGGGAGTGAGTGTCGAGTCAGCTAGGCAATTTTCCTATCAGCCTCGTATCGTCGACGGCGTGGCTCAGCGCGTTGCCGGGGTTCGAAACAAATTTACTTTTGATTTGACCGGTGGTGGGAAGCGGTTGGATGTGGGCCCCGATCCAATTAAGTTCAGCTTTATCAAGCCTAGCGAGCAGCGGAGCATCGATAAGCGGATTAAGAAGGCCGACTGGCCCGGCCTCAAAAAGTACGCGTTGGGGCGTCAGCGGACTAATTACCGCATGCTCTTCTTTGCAGGTTACGCCGAGTTGATGATGGGTAATTCGACGGCCGCATACGACTACATGGAGCAGTTTGTTTTTCATGAAGATGAGCCGGTGCCATTCGAATTCGTGGTGTTTAGCGCGGTTCAGACGCTTGTGGCGCACTACTACCAGAGCCAGCAGTATCAAAAACTGATTGATTTGGACCGGCATGTCGACATTTGGTGGTATCGCTTGATTGAAGAGCAAGAAGTGAATCGTATGGCACTAATGATTGCCGATGCCTATGGCATTGCCGGAGATATTCCAGCCTCGAACAAACGCTTCAAACAAATAGTCGATCGTGCGTCTGGGGACATCGCTGATGATGACCCCTTCGTGGGAATGGCGCGAGCAGCGCTAGGTCAGTAGCCCAGTCATCGGGCAGCGATTGCCGACACAAGGGTCCTGTTACCGTCCTTTGATGAGCGGCGACCCTTTGTCTATCAACTCATCTATACATTCTGCTCACGGTTTATCCGGCCTTTGTCCTACCAATATCACCCCAATGTATTGGCAGTCGCTATGCCGAACGCTACTCTTAGGCCACAACTAACACAATAGAGACGTAGGCATGAACTTCGAGTTTTCTGAAGAACAGCAAATGTTGCGGGATCAGGCGCGCAGTTACCTGACACAACATTGTCCCACCACACTCGTTCGTCGCGTGTTAAACAACCGCGAAACCCACGATGCAGACCTTTACAAAGGAATTGCTGAAATGGGTTGGACGGCGACCACCATTCCTGAAGAGTATGGCGGCTTAGGCATGTCACACCTTGAGCTCGTCGTGATCGCAGAAGAGCTCGGACGTGCTTGCGCACCCGTGCCCTTCAGCTCAACGATCTATTTAGCCGCCGAGGCCATAATGGCCCTGGGTACAGAAGCACAGAAGCAGGCCTGGTTACCCAAATTTGCTGAAGGCTCGGCCGTCGGGTGTTTTGCGCTGGGTGAGGCGGGCGGTACCGTTACCCCCGATCAGATGACTACATCGATTGCGGACGGCGTGATTAGTGGCACCAAGGTTCCGGTGGCTGACGGCGGTATTGCTGATGTCGCCATTGTTGTCTGTAAGTCGGACAGTGGTGATGGTGCGACGCTTGCGCTGGTTGACCTCAGTCAGGACGCGGTCGCGAAAGACCATGTGCAAATGATTGATTTCAGTCGTGGCCACTCTGAGCTGACCTTTAATGGCGCGTGTGCAGAGGTTCTGGGTGAAGAGGGCACTGGCTGGGCAGCGGTTGAATCGCTTATGAACAGTGCCGCAATCTTGTTTGCCTGGGAGCAAATTGGTCTGGCTGATAAGGCGCTTGAGCAGGCCCGCGAGTACGCGCTAGGTCGTTTCGCCTTCGGTCGCTCAATTGCCTCTTACCAGGCTATCAAGCACAAGTTGGCTAAAATTTACGTCAAGAATACGTTGGCGCGGAGCAACGCCTACTACGGTGCGTGGGCGCTCAATGCTGGCGCGAGCGACCTGGCGGTTGCTGCCGCTACGTCGCGGGTGGCTGCGATACAGGCGTCGTTGTTTGCCGCTGAGGAAAACATACAGACACACGGTGGCATGGGCTTCACCTGGGAGTTCGACTGCCAGTTCTACTACCGTCGGGCGAAGCTCTTGAGCTTGGCTGTCGGCAGCGAGAAACAGTGGCAAGGACGTCTGGTAAACGGCCTCGCAGCATCCGCATAACGAAACGAACAATAATAGAGGTTCATCATGGATTTTAACGATACTCCCGAACAGGCAGCGTTTCGTCAATCAGCGGCCGACTGGCTGGCAGCGAACGTACCGAGCAAGGAAGAAACTCAAGGCCTGAATCGCTTACAGATAGCGAAGCTCTGGCAGAAGCGAAAGTACGACGCAGGCTGGGCCTGCATTGGATGGGATCCGGCCTACGGCGGTCGCGGTGCCTCTGCTATTGAACAGGTCATCTGGAAGCAGGAAGAGGCAAAGTACGACGTACCCGCCGGCTTCTTCGTGATTGGTCAGGGGATGATGGCGCCAACGCTAATGGCCTATGCTCGACCGCAACACCTTGAGCGGTACCTGCCCAAGCTCGCCAGTGGTGAAGAGATTTGGTGTCAGCTGTTCTCCGAGCCTGCCGGTGGTTCTGATTTGGCCGCGCTTCGAACAAAAGCGGAAAAAGACGGCGATGAGTGGGTCATCAATGGTCAGAAAATCTGGACCTCAGGCGCCCACTACTCAGACTACGGCTGTGTGGTTGTGCGCACCGATCCCACGGTACCCAAGCACAAGGGTCTGAGCTATTTCTTCATCGACATGAAGTCACCGGGCATCGAGGTCAAGCCGATTAAGCAGCTCACGGGTGAGTCTGATTTCAATGAGGTATATTTCACTGACGTTCGGGTTCCGGATTCACAGCGCTTGGGCGAAGTGGGTCAGGGTTGGCAGGTGTCTTTGACCACCCTCATGAACGAGCGCGCAGCAATCGGTGCCGGTAGCAGTGGTGTGAACGTCAAGTTGGCGATTCAGCTCGCCAAAGAAGTCATGATTGATGGCAAGCCAGCGATTGAGGACAGTGCGGTTAAAGCGCGTCTCGCCAACTTTTACGTAGAAGAAGCCGGGCTTAAGTTCACGAGCTACCGAACCCTGTCTGCGTTATCGCGTGGCGATATCCCGGGGCCAGAGAACTCCATCGGTAAGCTGGTCGGTGCCCCTAAGATGCAGCAGTTGGCGTCGTTCTGTATGGACCTGTTGGAGACGTCAGGCGCCATTTGGGACACCAGTCGCTCTAAGTTGGCCGACAACATTATTGGTTCCTACATGGGTGCGCCCGGCCTTCGTATCGCCGGTGGTACCGATGAGATCATGACCAATATCATTGCCGAACGTGTGCTTGGCCTACCGCAGGAGCCGCGAATGGATAAAGGCATTCCCTTCACGGATGTGCCTACGGGTTAATGGCAGTAAGTAAACTGGAAAAAGGGCGCTACGGCGCCCTTTTTTTGTTTGCCCCGATGTCAGGCGTTGCGCTCACCCGCATGCCCAATCGGGCTCTGGTCACGATAGTCGGGAAGACCTTCACCGATCTTCGGTGTAGGGTGGGGCTTATGAATAAAACAATTAATGCGGCGCTGGGCCACCCCGACGTCATTCGATACGTAAAACTGTTGTTTCTCATTATGGCGGGTGGTGCCATCTATCCGCTTTTGTACTTGCGGCAGAACTTTGAGCTGACTTTGCTCTCGACCTTTGGGATGGCCCTATCTGAGCTGAATGTGGCCTCCAGCATTCTCGGTACGTCGTTTTTCATTAGCTACGTGCCGAGCGGTTGGCTGGCGGACCGGTTCTCCCCACGCGCATTACTTACATTCTCGGTCGGGATGACCGGCGCCATTGGTCTTTGGTATGCAACCCTACCGTCAGCGTTCTGGGTAACCATTATCTTTGGTCTCTGGGGCATCACTACGGGACTGACTTTCTGGGCGGCGTTAATCAAAGGTTGTGCACTGCTGGCGCCTCAACATCTGCAGGCCCGTTACTTTGGTCTCTTGGAAGGGGGGCGTGGGTTATTCGAGGCGCTTCTTGCCACCATCGCGGTCGCCTGGTTTGCCTATGCCATCGGGTCTCTGGGTTCAGCGGGCGAAGCGGCCATGGTGCAGGTCATTCATTTCTATAGCATCGTGTGTCTCGTCATCGCTGCTTTCTTGTGGTTTGTCCTGAAGGAAGACAATCCTGATGACGCGGTGGATACCACACAGGCCAATGAGAACTCAGGAACGTTCAGAGAGACACTCAGCGATATTTGGAGCCTTTTGACCAACGTGCGTGTGTGGTTGGTCGCACTGTGCATTCTCGTTGGTTATCAGGTGTTTTGGTCGACGTATTCTTATTCAGGGTTTTTCCAAACTCAGTTTGGCCTCGATGCCGTGGCTGTCGCGGCCTTGACAACTGTGCGCTTGTGGATGCGTCCCGTCGGTGCGGTGATCGCGGGCTTTATTGGGGATCGTTTCCACCCAGTGCGCTCATTGGGCATCGCCATAGCGCTGGCGGGCACATCACTGCTGGGTCTACTGGTATTGCCTCCGGATTCTCCTTACACCTTGCTCTATTTTGCGGTAGCCACCTCCTCCATCGTGATCTACGGGGTTCGCGGGATTTACTGGGCATCGTTCAATACCACCCGTATTGAGCCACGACGAGCGGGTCTCGCCATTGGCATGGTGTCGATGATTGGATACACCCCAGAAATTTACATGCCGATGCTGAATACCTATCTCATTGACACCTATGGGGATGCCGTCGGGTACCAGCTCTACTTTGGTGGCGTGGGGTTGACCGCATTTTTGGGTGTTGCCTGCGCGTTCTATCTTCTCCATCTGAGTCGAAACGACGCCGAATGAAGTCACCCCAGATTCGCGACAAAACATAGACAAACGCGGCGACTAGCGTAATCTCGACTAGTCTGGAAGGGTTGAACTAAAAGATATAAAAATAAATTAATACTGGGGGAAGCATGCAACCTGGCGAAAAGACCAGGGCGCCGCTGCGATCAGGGGTTTCAGATCAGGACCGTGCGCCAGCGCATCTGCGGCTACCGGTGGTATTCCATCCTGATCTGACCCGCATCGGTGCATCCATGTCGTTGAGGACGGTCGATTCCTCGGGAGTTCTGCGTCTTGTAACTTCAGTGGTTGGTCGAAAGTGAGCTGGTTGAATCGCCTTAAAGGTCCTTGGGGGCTTCTCGGTTCACTGCGAGGCATGGCGTTTCTAGAACACCTCGGGCTCGGTGGGCAAGGTGAGGTCTGGCTTGCTAGAGACCGCTTGTTGAGTCGCCTCGTCACTGTAAAGAAGGTGGATGCCGCGGATGCCTCATCGGACGGGACGTTGCGAAGCCTCCAAGCACGGGTTGATGTGGCTCACCCAGCTATTCCCACGGTCTTTGCGGTCATTCCCGACGGACGTAAAACGTGGCTTGTGGGTGAGTTTGTGAAGGGACTACCTCTATCGGAGCTTGTTGATGAGCTGAGTCCAGAGAGTATCTATCTCATCGCCAGAGACTTGCTAAGTGCCCTCGGCTGTCTCGAGCGGTTAGGGTTGGTACACGGCGATTTATCGCCAAATAATGTCGTTGTCGATGTTAATGGACAAGTACGCCTTCTCGATTTTGAGTCCTGTAGCCGGGTAGGGCAACCGCTTTCCTCCGGTGCAACCCTTGGTTTTTCTGCGCCTGAGCGGCATTCCCGTAAAGTCAGTCTACCTACCATCGACACGTGGTCGGTTGGCGCACTCATTATTTGGCTTATCACACAGGCCACACCCTCGGTCGTTTATGACGATGGCAGCAAGCCCGTATCAGTAGAGGTCAATGCAGGGCGTAATAGGGCAGATATGCTCTCGGATTTACTTAATTTGGCTGTCGCTGCGACACGTATCGATCCAGATCTCCGACCCTCTGCCACCGACTTGCAGCAAAAGCTCAAGCTTAGTTATCGCTGGCTGGAGCCCCTCAGCCGAACAAATTTGGCCATAGTGGTGCAAACTCGGACTCCTCGTGAGCCACTCCCTAACACCGTGTTTGACTTCCCTGAGTTGGAGGGTGAACGGCAGGCTTGGTCATCGCTTAAGTGGTCACTTCCCATTGCGGCTTTGGCTGTGCTGAGTTTGGCGGCGTATCAACCGGTACATAGCTACTCATTGAGTGTGGATACAACAAATGTATCGCCAGCAACATCCCTACCATCGAGCTTTGATGATCGCTGGGTTCGCGGTACTTTCAGCAGTTCATTGCCCGGTGCCTGGACTCAGACACAGGCCGCTAACTCGGAAAAAATCTCAATAGCCATCAATTGCGATCGCGGTGTCTGCGAATTACTCCTCGAGCATCACCCTGAGTATACGGCCTGCTTGCATCACTCGGCTGTCATTAATACCGATGACGAGCGCGTCTGGCAGGCCGCATTCACTGATTTGGCTCGAGCGCTTTCAATTGATTAGCCAGGGCGTGTAACGCTGGTAGCTGCCGGTTCGCCTTCCTCAGTAACCAGCCAATTATGGCGTCTGCTTCAGTGCGCTGATCCGCGAGTACATCATTCAGCATCGACGAGCGATTATTCGCGGTATCGCTCATGACCTCATAGACCTTGTGGCTCAAGGCTATCGATAGGGCGTCATATCCCAAATCCTTGAGTACCGAAGACACTTCATCAATGACAGCGTCTGCCTCGTCTCTGTAGGGCCCGGTGAGTAGCTCGCCGTTTTTTACACGGTGAAGGGCGGTCAGCGGATTGATACAGCAATTGATAGCGACCTTCTCAACCAATTGCTCAGTCATGTTGTTTTGCCACAACAGGTTGGGCACACCGCGTTGCCAGCAGCTAAGCCACGGCGGTGCGGGTTGATCGCCATCCGTACCGATAAGGGTTCTCCCAGTGCCTGCGGGTACCCATGTATCTCCTGACCGATGGCAACCTGCGGTTGTCGAGGCAAGAAATAGCTGGTTTACGGAGAGCATGTTTTTTAAGTCATCGACGTGCTGCATTCCGTTCATCATGGCAACGACGACCGTGCGCTCATTGAGGCGAGGCTGGATACCTTTCACAGCGTCGCGAGCGGCCCAGCTCTTAGTGGTTATCAAGAGATGCTCTATCGCAGAGGTGTCATCCACCCAATTGCAGTCAAACACTTGCACCACAGGGGCTGGCTCAGCGTCTAAGGTCAGCGTGCGACGTGTTTCGGTAGCATCGCGGGTGAGCAATCTGACAAGCGCTCCCCCCGTGGAGAGCCGGTGTGCAAACAGGCCGCCAATGCTGCCAACGCCGAGAATGTGCCAGCGATCACTCATGTTAGGTAATGTCCCTCAATGGCAGCTCTCAGTGACTCAGCAGTCTCCTGATCGTTCGTTGCCGATGCCCACAGGAAGCTGATGAGGGGCGCGGCTCGAGAGGCAGCAGCCCACAAGCCCTCGTCAAAGGCATTCTCCAAAGCACTCATCGCAAAGTGTCGTCTCTCGTCTTCTGTATGACCTTCGCTCGCCGAGGCGACGTCAAAATGGGGGCTTCCCATAGCAGCATATTCCCAATCAATGGCCAAGAGCCTTTCTCCCAGCCACCCGATGTTTTCAGTCGATAAGTCATTGTGGCAAAACACGGGCGATTCGCTATCCAGCTGCTCCAAATCGCGTCTTATGGTTTCTGATCGGAGATCTATGGCCGTATTGAATGAATTAGCACGTACCGCAGCCGCGCGATACGTTTCAGCGACATCGGTGAGTAGGAGTCTTGACGCACTAGGCTGAAGACGGTGAATTCTCTTCAGGAGGTTGGAATGTTCGTCGGCCGACACACCATCAAATGAGAGGCGATCGGTCACCACAACGTCACCCCTATCAGAGTGGTGATGGATGGTGGGTGCCAGACCCTCATTCGCGACAAACTTCCAAACTACGATCTCTTGCAGCGATCGGTTAACGCTTACTTCGTGGGACTTTTGCGCGATACGCAGCACCTTGTGCCTCATGGGCTGCAGTTCATAGACCCGATTTGCGGAGCCTTCGCCAAGTAATTTACCCAGTCTGGGCCGTTCAGTCGTATCGGTTGACGTCCAATCGCGCCAGGCATCCAGCACGGCTAGTATCGACGGTTCCTGATTAGTGCTGGCTGCCATGTAATGTTTGCTGGTGTAAGGCTCGTCGCCAAGTGAAGTAACCGGCGATGGAGAGGACGGTGTAGAGAACAAATAGTCCGGAGGTGAGGTCTAAACCACGATCCATAAATAGCCAGACAGACACGCAATTGATAGCGATCCAGTAGAGCCAATTCTCAAGGATTTTTTGTGTGACCATCCATGTACAGACGACTGCAGCCACCGTGGTCGTTGAGTCGACATAAGGCCGAGCTGCGTCAGTGGCGTTTGAGAGCAGAAATCCGGTACCAGCCGCGGCTAGGGATATACCTGCGATCGCGGTGAGATGAAAGCCCAGCGGGCGCGTTGTCACAGCCAGAGTTTGGTCGCTGTGATCTTTACCCCACAAACTCCAGCCTACCAACGCCATGGCAATGTAGACCAGTTGAAGGCCTGCCTCCATATAGAGCTTTACCTCTGTGAAGATCGCGATGTAAATCGTTGCGCTTAGGGCCGCAGCCACCCAGCACAATCGGCTCTGGCGCATGGCAAGGACGATGTAGGCAAGTGCTAAAACGACCGCTGTCGTCTCCAGAGGACTCATGTGGCTGCTGGCGGTTGCACGTCAGTGTGGTGTTCGGGAATGAACTTGGCGACGAGTACCTGTCGTCCAAAAGCCTCATAACTCGCCTCGAGTGCGTGCCTGACACAGTTGAAGACATCGGCACTTTCACCTGTTATTTGGGTGCTCATGGAGTTGGTCGCGACACTGCAGTGATTGGAGGCAATAATGTGTTCGATAAAGGCCAAAACGGGCGCCTCCACGTCGCCCGCCAAGGGGTACAAACTAAGCTCAGCCGTGACTCTCATTGGTTACTCTCCGAAGCGATAACTGACCGTCGCACCTACTGTACGCGGCTCCCCAAACTGGTAGTAGGGTTCAAGTGCGTACTCTTTTCGCGGGTCATTGCCAAAGGTGCCAAAACCCCGGGTAACGGTAAGTTCATCGGAGATATTACGCCCCCATAGGCTGACAGACCACGCATCGTTTTCCCACAGGATATTAGCGTTGATCATCTCAGCCTCTGGTGACTGCACGTCGTGTCTATCGGAGAGATAAAAAGCGTCCCGCCCGGTGGCTTCGAGACTGGCCTTTAGGTGGGTTGACAGCTTCCAAGTGGCGTTTAAACGATACTGCCAGGCCGGGGCCTGGGGCTGGTCGCGGCCGGACAGGACAGCGCCATCCACATTGGTGTAATTATCGAATTGGGTGTCGAGTCTGCCGAGCGCGAGGTTGAGGGTTAGTTTCTCTGATGGTAACCAGTCAACACTTAACTCAAGGCCACGATTCGTTCCTGTTGCTGCATTATCAGTAAAGTCGATGAAGGACGTACTGCCATCGGCACGCGGAATGACGAGGGATCCTTTAACTTGCTGATCGCTGCGATTCATACTGAAAACCGCGATCGAAGCACGCAGGCGACCGTCCGCCTTGTGCAGACGCCAACCGAATTCATTGTTCAAGACCTTCTCTTCATTAAAGCGGGTCCGGGTGGTGTAAGGAGAGACATCAATCTCGTTTGCAAGTGCGAGGAGGGTGGACGACAACGACGCATTGACGCCGCCTGCTCTAACGCCTCTTGCGAGGGTGGCATAGAATGATTGCTCAGCACTTAGGTCCCATTCAATGGATACATTACCCGTCCAGTATTGATCGGAGAACTGCTCTCTGACGTCGGCAGAGTCAAGATACTTGACCTCGCGTCGTTCGAGACGCCCGCCCGCAGTGACAGTGATATCCGAGCTCACGCGAGTAGATAACTGCCCGAAGGCAGCCCAGGTGTCAGTGGTGTTGCTGCTATCAAACGGCTTGCTGAGGTAGGTGTAATCACGCCCAAGTGACTCCCTATCTTCGCGCCCATAGAGGCCAACAATCCAGTCACGCTCAGTGGTCTCGGATGGGCTTAAACGCCACTCGACCGTGTTGCGTTCGATGCTTCGTTCGTAGGCGTCAAAGGAGCTGTACTCCCAAAACGGACGAATGCCGACGAAGCTCCAGTCTTCGTCGTAGCTGTAAATCGAATCAGCATCAACGCTGCTGACTTGCACCTGGGAGGCTATCGCTTGACCGTTGTGCCGCCATCGCAGAAAGGCCGAGCTCAGTTCTAAGCTATCCTCGCCTGGCTGGTCACTGAGCGTTTGTCGCGTATTGTCCAACGAGAATGCGTCGTAGCCGTTATCAATGTCGATCTGAGTCAGACCGACATCGATGGTATCGGCACCGAAGTCGTGGCGCATCGAGAATCGGCTTGTGCGCTCATCGCGACCATTGGTGTCACTCACTCCGAGGAAGGTATTGTCGATCCAACCATCTGATTCGTAGCTTTGGTGTGCAATGCGAACGGACAGCGTTTCTGTAAGTCCTTTATTGGCAATGATGTTGGCGCGTCTACCCCCATAGTTTTCTATACCAAAGCCAATCACACCTTCCGCGTTGTCGCTCGGCACATTTGACGTAATAGCGATGACTCCGGCGAGCGCGCCGGCGCCCATCAGTGACCCCTGGGGACCGCGCAGTACATCGACCTGGGCGATATCGAAGGTTGTCAGCGCAGCGCCGAGACCACTGATGTCGATACCGTCTTGTAAAATGACCACAGAAGGGTTGATGGGTTCAATAAATTGCGACCGCTCGCCGATACCCCGAATCTGGAAGAAGCGCTGTCGTGACGCGCCTGCGCTGGCAGAAATATTGGGAATGGCCGTCAAAAGATCTTCAAAATGTACCGCCCCTCTGAGCGTATTTTCGGCCTCGCTGAGCGAGCCGGTACTGATCCTACTTGCATCAGATTCCATGAGTACTGCCGTGATAACGACTTCTTCTAGTGCGAACTCTAACAGTTGCGCCTGGGTAAGGGGTGATACGCCGAGGATCATCAGTGTTAGCGCACACCGATCTTTGAATAATGAGGTTATCTTCAATGTGACAATTCCTGTGTCTGCAACAGATATTTTTCTGGCTCGTAGACAGCGGAGGAATGGTCGGGGCGTCGAGCATTAATCGCTCGATAGTCCTGTTCCTACGCCGGTACTAGCCGGTTCAGGTTCAACGGGTTTGCTCTTCAAGCATCTCAGGCAACGCCACCCCGCAGGATGCGTGTAGTGTATCAGACCGACGTCCACAGTAGTGTTAAATGATCAGATGTTTTTAACGGCTACAGCCGCAACGGTATGGGAGTAACAGTAAGGTAGATGCGATGAGTTCAGTTAGTGATTCGAATCAGGTGGAAGACGCACAGGCAACGCTATCAGTTGAGGAGTTCACCAGGCGCCAGTTGGCCGTGATTGAGCGACAGATGTTGTCGGCTACTGATCTCGCCGACTTGATTGATCTTTCCATGACGGGCATTCGACAGCTCTCGGGCGGGTCTCAAGTCGAAATTTGGCTGCATGACCCTGTCGATGAGCTTGACCGACATCTCGATACCGTTGGTGTCTTATCAGGTACGATTAGGCTCTTAGAAGACAGTTACGATTTTGTATCGCTCTACAATGAGGAGCCTCTCTGGAATCGGACTACTTCCGCGGTATTCAACGAAACACCGCTGTTTAAGTCTGACTCGGGCATAGAGCAAACGCTGTTAGTTCCGGTACTGGATCACGACTTGCTCGTGGGAAGTGTTCATATCGCGAACCCTAGTCGATCGGTCATGGCAGACGACGATCAAATGGGCGCGTTGCTCGACTTTGTAGCCAAGGTGCCGCTCCTTATTAATCGGCTCGTAGACATGGATCGCATCCGCGATTTTGTCTTACTCGATCCTACAACCAACGTGGCAAACCGAGCAGGCTTACTCAGAGATTTGGAGCGAGAGCTTAATCGCGCCCGTCGCAACAAGCGTGCCCCGCTTGTGGCCGTGTTGAAGCTTGTAGGTCTCGAGAACATGAATAATCTCCCAGCGACATATCCAGAGCCGGATTCTGCGTGCGGTGGGTAGCCGCATAGCCGCAGGCTTGCGCGATACCGATTCATTGGGCCGTATCTCCGAGGATAGTTACGGGGTGATGGAGGTTGATGCCGCTGAAGGAAGTGGGGCCGGTATTGTGTCTCGCTGAGAGTCTGAACTGCGGGGCCAGCTGATTGATGATGGTGCCGGCGGAATGATTGAGTTACATCTGGAAAGTAGCTTCCATCATTGCGAATTGCACGAGCTGGAAGATTCGGATTCTTGCGAAATTGCCATGCGCTTGGTGTCCTCGGTCGAGCAGTCGCTGTTAAAAGCGAGCTAGTTCGCGTTCAAGCTAGGGTTTTGAGCGATGGCATTCACTTTTTAGTAACCTTTTTGGGCTCGACCTCAGCTACACTAGGCGCAAATAAACCGTGGCACACCGCATGATCACCCCTGCCTCCTTGCTAACCCGACTGGATATTGACTCGAAATTTCGTGGGCTCTATCGATGCGTGGCGGATGAGCAGCGCTTACCGAGCATCCAGAAAGTGTTGATGGCCGTTTTGATTTTGTGGGCTGTGAACAGTCTTGTAAATGCCCTTTGGGCGCTGGTACCCGGGTCCCCGATCAGTGTGTCCCAGTCAGTTGTCATCAACCCCCCACCGTCATCTAACGCCACGTCGGCCGGGTCTGAAACCATCGATGTGTCTTCCATTTTGGGGATGAGCGTCTTTGGTGCGGCAGAGGCCTCGGAGGTGCAAGATCTCGCGCCGGTTAACGCCGTTGCAGCCCCTCGTGAGGGCATAGAGAACGGAGCCCGGGAGACCAGTCTCGCACTGACTTTGACCGGTATCGTGGCCTCGACGGCGGATGGCCTGGGCAGTGCCATGATTGAAGCGCGTAAGAAGCAGGAACTCTATTCTGTTGGCGATGACCTGCCCGCTAACGGCAAGGTGACTTTGGCGAAAATACTGCCCAAGCAGGTGGTTATTGATAACAACGGGACTT
>Ga0181597_10003875_pt1 | contig 15188 bp, 13 predicted proteins | sample 041ome_5_FD_148647 | JGI IMG/M metagenome (GOLD analysis project Ga0181597, IMG submission 148647) | Coastal salt marsh microbial communities from the Groves Creek Marsh, Skidaway Island, Georgia - 041403US metaG (spades assembly) | ecosystem: Environmental > Aquatic > Marine > Intertidal zone... | reverse complement strand
TATTGTTTATTAGTTGTTACTTTACTCGTTTATCGGATCGCTTTTAGCGCCCATTCTTGAAAAAAAACAAGGCAAGACGTTAGTCTTGTCCTTTCTCTTAGTCAATAGACTAAAGTAAGCTTTAGCTTACCATAGTCTTTGACGTTACACTCGGATTAACCAAGTTGTAGTACAAACCCTGATGACTGTACAGGGTCTCTCCATAGTTTGACAGAATATCTCTCACCGTTACGAGTCTTAATAGGCTCAGGCTTAGCTTCTATGCTACCTTTGAATCCTATCTTACTAGACATTCTCTCAAACTCTTGCTTAAGAGCCATTTGAGTATCAACGTCTTCTACTAACGCTGATATGTTTACTCTCTTGTAAACGTTTCTGTCTATTCTATCTGCCAAGTTATCTAAACCCTGATGGATAATCTGCTTAAGATTATCATTAGTTATTGAATTAACCCAAGGTTTTTCTACTACTCCTGTAATAGGATTAGCGTATTCTAGTTCTGCGTTCAAGTTAATGATTACTTCTTTCATATCAATTCTCCATATTATTACATTTATATTTAACGGCTTAACTAAGTATAATTTTCAACGAAAAGTGTACCCACCTAGCCGTTAAAGAACCCCGTGGGGTTTGTGTTTATCCTGCACATACATTGGATAACAATTTTTTGCATGTACACTAAATACCCTTATATTCCTTTTGATACTATGCTTACATCAACTATACCCCAATCTTGTGTGTTGTGAAAGACACACAAGTTTTTTATACTGTTACTGTTCTATTTTTCATTTTGTATGTTTTGGTTGATATTGTCGGTGAAACGACTTTATCTTATTTTATTGACACGATTGAAAACGTCGCCAGGTATTAGTTGACCCAAGCAGGCTAATGCCCTTAGTATCAAGGCCTCGCGACATGGCGTAATTGGGGAATCCTACCCAAACCAAACAATTACGTACACCTTATTGGTTGCAGGTTAGACCAACATTACTGATAATTGTCGATAAGATGTACAGCATATGTCTAATGGCTTTGCTATAACCAAAAGTTAGTGTAATGACTAATAGTTATAACTATTTTACAGTCAGCACTACCAGGGGGGACACCCCCCCGGATCCCCCCCGTTAGCATATATTTGTTATTAATGTGTTTTGTAAGTAGATTTAGTAGCGGTTCATTCATTTTCAGCGTAAGCGAATGAATGAATAAGCGTTATTATTAACTTAATTAGATAAAGATGGATAAGCTATTCGAAGAATTGATAGAGGCAACTCAAATAAAAATTAATTTGTACGCAATTAACAACAATAATGACGGGCAAAGATCGCAAATAGAAGTGCTAAATGCTGTTAAAGAGTTGTATACTGCGTATAAAGCCTACCAAAAAGAGATTGCTGTAAGACCGGCAAAAAAGTCAACTAAAACAAGCAAAAAACTTGACGAAAAAGACTAATTGTGGAGACAATTAAGAGGAAATTTAGAAAAAAAGAAATTTCCTGCAAGATTTATACACCGGATGATGCAAACAAGCTGAATGAATTAGGTATTGTACCTGTTCACTGGCAGCAAGCCCGTAAAAAAGGACAATGGATACATGATGATGCTGGATATGTGTCACAAGTATTGGACATAATGGGCCCTTACGGGCCCAATGGCAAACCTAAAACTAGATATGTAGTATATTTAGCGTATTGTAGGGCATTTATGCCTTCTAAAATGCTTATAGATTACAATAATTATAAAGGAAAAGGCGATTATTACTCTACTATGCCTGAAGATTGGGTAGGTAGAGAGATGAAAAACAAACGTACTAAGCAGGCAGTAGCGCTATATGCTTCTGTTATGCTAGAAAAAGGACGTGCTACGGAAAAAGACTTAGAAATTATAGGGCGTATTTACCGTCCAGACCAACAAGAACCCAAGAAGACGTTTAAACGTTTACTAAAAAATCACAAGATTAAAACTATGGTAGCAGAAGAGCTAAAAAAACTACTCAGTGAACACGGTATTACCGAGGGAGAGGTTATATCGAACTATCAAAACATTATGGAGCAGGCATATACTAACCGCCAGTTTGGTGTAGCTAAGAATGTCAATGATATTTTTGCTAAAATGCTCCACATGGATGGGGGCACCGTGCCTAATAAACCGTCATTAAATGGACGTACCGAAGATGATGATCTATTATCGCTATTGCCGTCTGACGATGACGTAAATAATATAGAAGAAGCGGACGATTCGGAGTATATTATTGAAGATAACAAAGAATATGAGCACGAAGAAAAATCAGATTATTAATGAGCATAAAGAACAAACTATTTGCTGGACTTGTCGGTATATGCACAACAGCAATACTAGGGACGCAGGGTCTTTTGTATGTCAAAACAAAAAAGCTTATTACAAGCTTAAAGAAAGAGGATACACACACATCCCCGATATTGTACTGGAAAAAGGTTGCTCATACTGGGAAAGTAAAAGAAAATACAAGCCAGAAAAAAACAATACTGGGCCCGTCGGACAACAAAAATCAATATTTGGATGAGCGCTAGACAGCAATTAATGGAGAAGTTTGCCAAGGATATACTGTTCTTTGGTAAAACAATACGCCCTAAAATCTTTGAAGTAGAGTCTCCTGAGTTTCACAAAGAAATAGCGGCACACTTACGCCGCAGTCAGTACCAGTTTTTAAACATTATAGCTCCTAGGGGTTTTGCTAAAAGTACCCTAACGGCTTTTATGTACGTACTATGGCACATGTTTGTAGAAGACTTTGCTAATGGGCGAAAACAAACGCCTAAAGTAGTGGTATTAGTATCTAAATCTAGACCGCACTCTATTAACCTGCTTTCTACCATTAAAAATGCTTTAGAGCATAGCCCCAACTTTAAACGTATATTTGGTTATTGGGGCGAGCACTCAGCTCGCATATGGCGAGAAGACATGATAGTACTTAAAAATGGCACTACCATTGTATGTCGGGGTATGGGAACTCAAATACGTGGTATTAACGTAGACTCTATGCGCCCTACGCTAGTAGTGCTTGATGACGCTGAGGATGAAGAAAATACTAAGACAGACGTAGCATTAGACCGTAACCGCAGATGGTTCTTACAAGCGCTAGTGCCTATGATTAAGCGTACCCACCCAAGGGGGCGCATTGTCAATATTGGTACACCACAACACCAGTCATGTTTAGTGTTTACATTAAAAAGTATGCCTAAAATGTGGAAGACGCTGCACTATAGTGCTATTATTGAAGAAGAAGGGCAAAAGCCTAGATCTATATGGCCTGAAATGATGAACCTTAAAGACCTGACTAATCTTAGAGATGAAATGGAAAAGATTGGTAAATCATCTTCTTTTTACAGAGAGTATATGTGTCAGGTAGTAGGTGATAACGATAGCTTGGTAAATGCTAATCAACTAAGGTTTTGGGATGGCACTGTACACCGAAGCCCTGGTGGAAGATGGGCGCTTAATGTAACTCACAGAGGAATTACAGGAGAAGAAAAGCTAGAGCAATCTGAATCCATACCAATATTTGTATTTATGGGTGTTGACCCTGCATCAACATTATCTACCCGTAGTGACTTTAGTGTAATCTTTATTATAGGTATGGATAGTGATAAAAATATATACTGCCTAGATTACTTTCGTAAGCGCGTAAAACCAATGGATTTAGCACATGCTATTATAGAAAAATTTGAAACATGGCAGCCTGAGCGCACTAGAATAGAAAGTGTTGGATATCAAGATATGATACGTGATTACTTAAGAACCGAGTATAATGAATACATACCAGGTCTAGAGATTAAACATAATCCTAGGAGTTCTAAATCACATAGGTTAGAAAGCCTACAGCCCATGTTTGCTCGTCATAAAGTATTTCTAAAAAAAGATATGCATGAATTTTGGGATGAGTTGATACTTTATCCGCGCGCGGCGCACGATGATACGCTCGATGGTTTTTATTATGCTCAATTAAAATCTTATGGTCCAACCGAAGAAACATCATATGTAGAGCGACAACATATGGATAATGAGCTAAAACACTTTGATTTTCACAAAGAACAAGAAAATTCATCATCTGATGATTGGCTTCTTGCGTAATACTAAAAAAAAGACGTAATTTCAACTATGAAATATAATAAGAGGTCAGGAACTTACGGTTACAGTAGAGAGCACCCAGAGCTATTTAACGACGAGCTTTGGAGAGAATATAGTTCAGCACAGCTAGAATGGAAGACGGGCGCTGATGAAAACGAGATGTTTGCCGCTGGCGTTCAATGGACAGAAAATCAAATTGATTTACTCAAAAAGCGTGGTCAGGGCGCCGTAGTCATAAACGCTATTACATGGGCTACCGAGCAGCTCAAGGCCATGCTTACCGCTAATAAGCCTAGGTTTTCTGCTACTGCACGAGAAGACTCTGATCGAAAAATGGCTGCTGTATTTACTAATCTTATGCAGTACATGTGGCATATATCTGATGGTAATTCAGAATTAAAACAAGCTGTTCAAGATTATGCTGTTATGGGTCGCGGTGTTTTGTATACTTATGTAGATCCTTATGCTAACAGTGGTCGTGGAGAAGTAAAGTTTAAAAGCATTGACCCACGAGATGTATACCCAGACCCAAATGCAAGCGATTATTTGTGGAGAGATGCTGCTCATTGTCTTTTAATATCTTATAAAACAGAAGACCAAATACTAAATATGTATCCTGACTTTGACATGAAAGGCGCTATGCCTCATGACGAAGAAAGAACTAATGATTCTGACCGAGTACCTCAACAAAACCAGTTATTTTCTGGTGACGTTGATGATGCTAATGTAAGTATTTACCGCATTATTGACCGCTATACTAAAGAGCAGGTAGAAGTTCATCATATTATAGACCCGTATTCAAACGAAGAATACGAAATGATGAAAGATGAGTATAAGGCTTACCTTGAAAAGCCAGCTATTATGATGGGCAATAACATTGTTACTCAAGATGCTGAAGTGCAAAACATTCTTACAACTATTAATAGCGCTGGTGAATTGCAGCAAACAGACGAAAATACTTATGTATATACGCCTGAGCCACAAATGAATCCAGAAACAGGAGAGGTAGTTAACTCTCAGCCAGTAATGGTTGTGATGATGAATATTAAAGCACTAATTGAAAATGGCACTATTGCTGACCGAAAAATAATGGTTACCAGGGTACACCAATGTATTACTATTGGTGACAAGTTACTTTGGCAAGGATACTTACCTACATCAGAGTATCCTGTTATTCCGCTAAACAATATGTGGAACAGAACTCCATATCCTACTTCTGACGTAACTATGGTTAGAAGCTTGCAAGAAATGATTAACAAACTAAATAGTTTAATTGTTGCTAACGCTGCTTCTTCTACTAATCAAAAAGTATTACTGCCTAGAGGCTCGCAAGATAAATCTCGTATAGAGCAAGAGCTAAATAAATCTGGGTCCACGGTTATTGAATACGATGCTGACATTGGGGCTCCTGTTATATTTGGTGCCCAATCATTTCCTAATGCACTATTTAGCCAAGTGCAGATGTATGTTCAAATGATTGAACGTCAATTTGGTATATATGCTATTATGCAAGGTGACGCTTCAGCGGCGCCGCAGACTTTTAAAGGCACAATAGCAATGGATGAATTTGGTCAGCGCCGTATTAAAAGCAAAAAAGATGATATGGAATCTAGTATTAACCAGCTTGCTAAAGTAATGCTTGATTATGCTAGAGCCGTGTATCGTGAGGAAAAAATTATACGTATTGTAGAGCCAAATAATTCTATTACAGAAGTGGCCATGAACACTATCAAGTACGATGATCTTGGTAGAGAGATTTCTAAATTTAATGATATATCACAAGGTGTTTATGATATTATTGTAGTTAGTGGTTCAACCCTACCATCTAATCGTTATGCTCAAATGGAGTATTACATGGAGATGTATAAAAACGGACTTATTGACCAGGTTGAAGTTCTTAAGAAAAGCGAAGTTGTGGATGTCGAAGGTGTGCTTGAACGATTTGGGTACATTAGACAGCTTGAATCTCAAATGCAACAACTACAAGAAGAAGTTAAAAAATTACGTGGAGACCTTCAGACGGCTGAGCGCGAAGAAGTGCATGCTAAAAAACGTCTTGAAGTTGAGAAATTTGCATCTAGTCTTGACTCTATTAAAAATAGAGCTGATGCCGCAAGGACCATTCAAGAAATGGAGATGAAACAGAAAGTTAATCAATTAACTGCTACTGCACCTGGAGAACAAAGCGAAGGCTTGCTGGGTCTAGGAATGGAGTAGCTTAACACAAATAAATAATTTATCTTATGGATAATACTAACGTACAAGCTGATGCTGCGAGTTCTAATAGTTTCATGGGGATGTTTAATGAATCTACCAATGATGCTTCTAGTGACTTAACAATTAGCAAAAATGTACAAACACCTTCACCTGAACTTGATGCTGTAGCGAAATCTGAAGAGGTTCCCGCAAAGGATTTAGAGCAAGGTGGAAATACCGGTAGTGGTCTTGAAGCAAAAGAAGACCCTGAACGAATGCAGTTTTGGCAATCCAAAGCTGATAAGTACAAGGCTGAGCTTGATGCTTTAAAGTCACAAGAACCCGTCTTAAAATACTTATCTGAAAATCCTGATAAAGCAACCAAAGTATATGATGTACTATTGGATAAGGGTTCCTCAGAGCAAGTAGGACCAACGGCTCCTGTGAGACCAGAAAGACCACAAAAACCTGCGAACTACAATCACGAAGACGCTATTGCGGATCCAACTAGTGATTCGTTTAAGTACAAGCAGGGTATGGATGAATTCCAGATTCAACTTATTGAATACCAAGACGAGGTAACAACTTATAACGAGAATAAACAGCGCAACGAACAACAACAATCTATGCAAATACAGCAACAGCAAAAGGCGATGCAATCGGCTATGCAAGAAGCTATATATGTACATGGACTTGATATGAAAGATGCGCAAGAGTTTGTTTCGTGGGCTCAAAACCCAAATTACGGAATGGACACACTTATTCAAGTTTATAAGGCTCAAAAGGGCGCTAATATGGCTGCTCATAATAAAGCTCAGACGGTTAATCAACGAGTTCAAGCTGTAGTTCCTCCAGCTGTCAATGGCAGTAATGTAAACGTGCAACAGCAGGCTGAACCTGAAATAAGTGACGGAGAGGCTTTCTTTACCGGCATGTTTAATTACGCTAAAGGCAAACGTTAATTAAAACTCAAACGCCAAATAAAAGGTGATTTAAAATGGCCGTAAAAGACCTATCGCAATCAGCTGGCATTTTGTTTGATGAACGCCGTGATTTCTATCTGCCTGATTCTTACACTAAAGAATTGTGGACAGAAGTTACTCCATTTATTACCATGGTTTCTAACCTTGGATATGATAAAGTAACTGACCCAGATTTCAAGATGTTCGAACATCGTGCTGGTTTTATCCGACAACAAATGACCATTGCTGCCGCTGGTGGTAGTACTTGGACTGCTTCTGGTGCACCTGGTGCAACTACAACTATAACTATTACCCCTGCTTCTAGCAAGGGTTTACCAACTGACGCTGCTGGCGACTATTTAGTAGGGCTTATTGTGGAAGGTTATTCTTCTGCTGGAGCCTTCTTGGGTGTTGCTCGTGTACAAAGCGTATCTGGTAACGCAGTTACTCTTGTTGCTCAAGGTAACCCACAAGCATCTAATAACAACTGTGTGGCTTTTGCTAATGACGCAACACTAGATGTTATTGGTAACGCAATTGGTGAAGGTGAAGTATCTCCTGATGCTTTTTCTGATGAACTAGAAGTAGTGTACAACTCTACTCAAATTATGCGTACTCCAGTAGAAGTAACTGGTACTCTACGTGAAGCTGCTTTACGTGGCTACACTGATGAGCTTGCTCGTCTTCGTACTCAAAAATCTTTTGAGCACAAGATTCAAAAAGAGCGAACTATGCTTCTTGGTGTCCGTGTTGGCGGTACTGGTATGGGAGGATCTGATAGCTTCTCTTCTATCCAGAACAACGCTAACGGAAGAAAAATCCGTCAAACTATGGGTGCCCTTTCTACTATTCTTAAATATGGTAGCAGCACTACTAGTGACCCAGCTCAAAATATCCACAGCCTTGCTGAAGCAACAGCTGATTTTACAGATATTATGACTGCGACTGAAAAGATTAGCCAGTACTTGCCATCTCGTGGTAGATTCCAAGTGTATGCTTCTCGTAAGTGGGTTTCTTTCTTATCTGCTAAATTCTTAGCAAACAACAACAGTGCTGGATTCCAGATTTTCAACAGCGAGAAAAACCAGTTTGGCTACAACATGAGCCTTTTGGTTACTCCTCATGCTGAATTGGAAATCTATCCAACTCCAGTATTGCGCGACAACTACTCTAACTATGCTATTGTAATTAACCCAGATGCGGTTAGTCTCAAAAAGTATCGTGAGATGCGTTATAGCACAAACATCAAAACTGAAAACGGTTATGATGGTGTTAAGGATGAGTTCTTCTCTGATGAAGGACTTTGCATGCAGTTACAAGAAACACATCACGTGTTGAAACTAACCTAATAATATGGGGGGCCTTAAAGCCCCCCTATTTTTACTACTATGGCCACACTACAACAACGTATAGAAGGATATATTGGAACTGTAACAGAAACAGCTGTTATGAATTCCTCACTTCAAGAAGCGGTAAATAACTTGGTTCAAGTATTACCGGTTAACAAGGCTTTGCAATATGCTAGCGAAAAAACAGCTACTGCAAGCGCTGGTATATCTATATCTGGACGCGTATTTGATGTAAGAATTGAAGATAGGCCATCAAAACAAGTTTCTACCTCTACGGGTAAACAAATAGCTACAGCAGGAACAAACAACTCTATTTACAAATCTAGCTCTACATTTCCAGTACATTGGGTTTACGGTGGAAAAGTATATGGATATCCAAGCGCTAGTGACTTATATGCATATGTTTTAGAGGCCCCAACAATTTCTTCAACGGATAATATAATATCCAATATGCCTCAAGGAACGGATGAACTATCAATATTTTATTCGTGCCAATCAATTCTTTCGGTAAGAAACAATGCATTAAGTACACCGACAATTTATAACTTACCATCTGTTCCTTCTGCTCCTACGATTACAGACATGGTAGAGCCTGGCGTTACAACTCCAACAGTGGGTGTTACTTCACTAACATCAACAACTATTGCCGCGCTAGATTCACTTACTGCTTTTTCTGCGCCTACATTTAGTGCGCCAACAGCGCCTAACGAATCTACTGAATTAGTTGATTTAACTTTACCAACAGCTCCAACGGCGCCGAGCGCTCCAAATATTACATACACTGATGTTACAGCTAGTACAATAGCGGCTGTAACTATTGGCTCTATTCCCGCAGCCCCCGCATATACTGCTCCAGCATCTTTAACGAATATAACAGAGTTAACGACTGGAGCCATGGATGACGGAACCTTTGCTAATGATACTAGCATAAGAACTCCTGCAGAGTGGTTTTCAACTCTTGGAAAAATTATAGAAAAAGAAGAAGACCCAGAGTTAGCCAGTCAGTCAATAGCAAAAATGCAATCGTACTTGCAGTTATTGCAGACTGATTTGCAATCGTCTTCTACCACGTTTAATGCAAACGTAGAAAAGTTTAGACAAGACTCTCAAAAGATATTTAGTCAAGCAGAGATTGATATACAAAAATCACTGAGACAAGCTGAGCTTACTACTAATACAGAGCTTCAAAATGAGCTACAAACGCTTCAAGCCTCTATAGCCGAGTATAGGGCTGACATTGAGCATTACACCTCGCAAATCCAAAGCTACCAGGCTCAGGCGTCAATTGCTATTGAAGCATGGAGATCAGAAGTACTTGAGCGCTATATTGGTTTTTATATTAGCAAATATCAAAACGCATTACAGTTATATGCGCAAGACATTCAAAAGCAACAGGCTGTATTTGAGGCTGGCTTTAATGAGTGGAGAGAAGACGCTAACAGAAAGTATGAGCAAGCAAGAACAACGCTCCAAGAACAATTAGCTGAGTTACAAACAGGATCTCAAGAAGAAATAACTCAAGCCAATCTTGATTTACAGGCTCAAATACAACAACACCAACTAGAGCAATCAAGAGTTGGTGTATTGGTAAACGATTATGCTACAAAAATACAGTCTTATTCGTCTGAAGTTCAGTCTATAAGTTCTAAGTATCAGTTAGAATTAACTAAATTTCAGGCAGATCAACAAGATTTGTTGGCACAAATCCAATACTTTACTAACTTATATACACAAAAACTTCAACTCTTAATAGCATCAAATGACGGCGCAGAACCTAATAGAGCTAGTTCTTGAGGAATCACCACTTGATAACCCCGCTATTGCTGAAATATATTTAGACAATGCTTTAAGAGAGTTTTGTGACAGAACAGGTATATTAAGAAAGCGAAGTACTTTTACTACATCAAGCGAGTCATTACGCCCTACGTTAACAGACTTCCCCACCGATATTGCTCGCATTAGGCAAATAGACAAATCAGGTATAGAGCTTGTTAATACAAATCAAGGAAGTTATTTAAAGCAAGATAATGGCTTTTGGTATATAGAATCTAATAATCCTATTGGATTATATCTTGGTTATTGGGATGGCTCTAGAGATAAAGCATTTGAATCTGGAGAATCATTTAATATAATTTATGAAGCGTATGCTAGAAAATTTGCTACAGACGCTAATGGAGATGAAGATTATCAACAAGAGCCAGAAATACCAGAACGATTTCATGAATGTTTAGTACACAGAGCATGTGAGAGGGCATTTAAGTTAGTTCCTGAAATACGCACTTATCATCATTCTTTATGGAGAGATCAAGTAAGAGAAGGAAGAAAGTATGCTAATATCAATAATACTGACGCAACTTATAACGTTAAGATATATGAGTTATAATGCCAAGATTCGGACAGAAATCATTAAAAAATTTAGAAGGTGTTCATCATCTTCTTGCCAAGTGCGCGCTTGATGTTGTAAAAATATACGATATTTCTGTTACACAGGGAGTTCGTAGCACTGCTCAACAGCAAAAGTTATATGCTATTGGACGGACAGAGCAGCTAGATAGAAATCCTGTAACAAAAATTGATGGTGTTACTAGAAGGTCTAATCACCAAGTAAAGGAAGATGGATTAGGATACGCTATTGACGTCAATCCATTCCCTATAGATTTTGCCGCATTAGAACGTTACTATATGATGTGGGGTATATTTTATGCCGTATCACAAGACGTTCTTAAAGACTCTGGATACAAACTTAGATGGGGAGGTGACTGGGATGGAGACAACTCATTTAAAGACCAAAACTTTAACGACTTACCACACATAGAATTAATAAAGGTTTAGCATTATGGGAAAAGGAAAACTTAAAAATTTAGTAAAAAAACTATCTGTTGTTATTGGTAAAACAGCGGGCGGCTCTAACGCCGCCGGTCAGACATTACATGGCGTACTAGATTTGTTGCCTATACCAAATCAACCTATAGGAAAGCTTGTAGAGGCTGTACTTGCTAGAGACTGGGAAGAAGCTAAAGTATATGTAGGTAAAATATTTACTCTTAGAAACGGTATAGCATTAGCTCTTACAATAGCGATATTGCTAGATGTAATTACGTATGCTCAAATTGTTTCTTTTTTTGATATACTAAGCAATATACTTGAGTTATTTAATTCAGTAGGAGTAGAAGCGTAATTGGGAAGAAAACTAAAAGAGTTACGGCAGTTTGAAAAAGGAATGTATGGCCAGGCTGATGGCGCAGACATACCCGATGATGCTGCGGCTATATGTATTAACACGGAGCCCGAAGCTCCGTATGGAACAATACGTGGTATAGCTCAAGACTTACTTGTTTTCAACACTTCTAACATCGCGAACTATAATGACTTCGACGTCATGAAGGTTCTTAAAGATAGATCCGGCACCAACGAACTTATTGGAGTAGATTTTTCTGATAATACTGTAGGGATTGTGTCTGATTATGATACAGGGAGTCGGCAGTACACTGAGCAAACTGGTATCAGCCATAATAATATTGCTAGTATTGAAACGGTTAATAACCAAGCATTTATTGGGCTTGGCAATGGTAGCACTAATGTACCTCAGTGGATTGGCAAAGTCAACAAAGGACAATTTGGTGACACAGCTCCTAGTGGATACCAAATAGAAGATGCGGCGCTAACGCCGCCTAAAGTTATTACAACTACTTTTACTAGTGCTGTAAATATATATAACGAAAGTCCTCCAGGCACATACACTAGTATTGCTCAGATAACGCTTTCTGATACATCAGAACTTCCTAGTATGGGCGTAATACTTGTTCCAATAGGCAATCTTGATGATTATAATTATATAGCACTTGCTTACGACAAAGCCTCTGGCAATACGTTAAATATAGGCTGGCCAAGCGACATTGAAACAAAATACCCAGGGTCGGGAAATCCTACGATAGGTGGAACAGACGCTATTGCTTATTACATGGAGGTTGGGCCTGGATATGTTGATAGCTCTGGTCTTAGTATGATTGGTGTTTATAACCCAACAAAAACAGAGTTTTCAGATGGAAGTAATTACAATAATAATGCGTCTTATCCTACTAATAGATTAGGAGATAACTTTGAAGAAAATACATTTTACTCTATTGGCGTAAGCTATATATATGACGGATATAAAGAATCACCTATAACAAGAATACCTGCTGGTCATTATTATTTTGGATTTGGTGATACTTCTGACTTTAGCCATGAAGAATTAACGTTTAGGTTTTTTATACAAGGATTTACAGATACAATATCTACAGCATCTTCTCGCGTTACATCTATAAAATTTTATGTAAATATATCTGGCTCTGAATATAATGCTAACGGAACTAACCAGATAAACTCTTACAGATTAATGGAGCAATTAGATATTGCTGATTCTATAAACTCTGTTAAAACATTAACTAGAAGTACAACTACCGTAGGATATCAATACAATATAACTATAGGCGCATACGAGGGTGATTTGTACACGGATGAATCAGGGCTTAGTGAGTTTCAGTCTTCTTCCAATGTGTATTACAATGTTTCTTGTCAGCATAACTCACAGTTATTTGCAGCTAACGTATACAATCCAAGTGCTGCCGATGAAAACTGGACTAACTACATTGTTCAAAGTGTAGAGTTTGCATACGATACGTTTAACTGGACTAAAGACTATCTTGTTATGCCTAACCCTATAACCGCTATTGTATCGCACTCTGGCAGAGTATATGCGTTTGACGATTACAATATGTATCGTATAAACCCAGATCAATTATACATAGAAGATACATTTAATGGATTAGGTTGTGGTTCTAATCAAGCAATTCAAAGTACAGAATATGCTTTGTTTATTGCCAATAATACAGGCATTCATATGTATGATGGAAGGTCTGTGCAACATATATCTACACCAGTAGATTATATTGATTCTATTGATGGCAATATTGGTGGAATAGTTCCGGCTTATACATATGGATATAAACGTTGCGCTAAAGATAATTCTGCATTTAAACCACTATTAAGCTTTGATTCCGATAAAATGTGCCTTGTAGTTTATGGTGAATACAGTTCTTCTTATAGAAGAATATGGCTATACAAATTAGATACACAAGCGTGGTTTGTACAAGGTATGGTAAATCTTTATGATGCAGTACCTGATATACAGTCAATAGCTATTTCTGCTAACAATAGCGTTATTGCAAGTTATAACAACGGTATTTATGAGTTGTTTAGAGGCTCAACTAAGAAATTATTTTCTTGGGCTAGTAAAAAGCTAAACATGGGCGCAGTTACTCAGAATAAAAAGTTTAGAAAAGTAGATGTATCTGGTAATGACATTGTTAATGCCAATATTGTTTATTCTATAGATGGTTCTAATTTTGCAAATGTATCTAACTTATATTCTTATTTAACAAGTAGCAATGGAAAGTGGATACAAATTAAAACAGAATCTGTAAATTCTCATAGAAATATTGAAGTAGATCACATAGGTGTAATATATAGAGATAGAATGTTTCCTAAATAAATAGCGTAATGGCGACCAATAAAAACAAAAAAAAGTTACGAGCTCCTAAAGTTGCCGACTCCGAATTATCGAGAGTAATTACAAATATATATGATGAGTTAAATAAGCTAGCTAGCGGCCCCTTAGAGGCCGCAACGCAAAACATCAGGGTAACAAGTATAACTCAATCACAGCTGCCCGCAAATCCAGAATTTAATAACGTATTAGTAGATACTCTTGGTTTTAATACAGCCTATTCTCCTACGGGCGATGAATCTCAAGGAACATTTTACTGGAACTCTGATGATGAAACAGTATCTCTAGTTACTAATGGTTCTACCCTTGAGCTTGGACACGCATTAGAAATACACGTAAAAGTTACAGACCCTGATGGCGTTTCTAAAGGAGATGTAGTCGGCGCTACGGGCGCCGTTGGTACTTCAGGAAAAATAGAAGTTCAAAAGTTTACTGCCGGAACAAGCTCAACAAAAACTATTGTTGGTATTATGGCAGAAAACGTAGCCACAGGAGAGTTTGGTAAAGCAGTTGCATTTGGTAAAATACGTAAAATAGATACTGATGGTCCTAGCTGGGATGAAGGAACTATACTATATGCGGGAATTGGCGGGGCATTAACAGACACAGAGCCCAGCGAAGGATATGTAAAGCTTCCAATAGCATTTGTTGTTAATAGACATGTAAATAACGGAGAAATATTTGTACGTATTACACCTATTGATGAAAACATTAATGCAGACAAGTTAGATGGACAACACGGTAGTTATTATTTAGATTACAATAACTTTAACAACACTCCTACTGATAAATATGTAAATAGCTTAAATTTTGATTCTACCGACTTTACTGTTGACATCCAATACAATGACGGCTCTCCTAGTATTGAAGAACTTAGCTGGGCGCATACGCACTCTCAGTATTTAACTGCAGAAGCAAACGACTTAACATCAGCAGTTACCTGGGCTAATGTGCCTGACGCAAACATAACACAGTCTAGTGTAACGCAACATGAAAGTGCATTAAGCATAAACAAAAGCCAAATAA
>Ga0181597_10003873_pt1 | contig 15195 bp, 13 predicted proteins | sample 041ome_5_FD_148647 | JGI IMG/M metagenome (GOLD analysis project Ga0181597, IMG submission 148647) | Coastal salt marsh microbial communities from the Groves Creek Marsh, Skidaway Island, Georgia - 041403US metaG (spades assembly) | ecosystem: Environmental > Aquatic > Marine > Intertidal zone... | reverse complement strand
TAAATTGAACTATCATAAGAATATTGACACTACTTTCGACTCATTCTCAGCATTGAGTAGTATTATTATGATATATAATATACTTTCACGTGTAGAAGTTAAGAGCGAGTTAATAAGAGAAATTGAATTTCAAAAAACAAGATATCAAGAATATATTAAAATAGAGAATTCAGACAAAATAAAGCTGAGTTCATTAATGGAAAAACAGGATTATATTTTAAATAATTTGCATAATTTAAAATTGAATTATTTAAATGATTTCAATAATGATGAATTTTTTCAATGTTGTATTAAACATTTTGAAACTAATAGTAGTGAACTCGATTATTGGTTAACTAGGGATCATGCGATCAGACTGAATCAATTAAATTTATGGCTTGAATTATTGAAACCAATAGAGAGTTCTGTCATATTTTGTCTTGATATTCTCAGAAGGAGCTCTGATACAAATGAAATATGTGCAAAAAAAGGCTTCCACCTAGTAAAAATTAATAATGAAAAAAAAATAAGATTACTAAGAATAACTATGCAGTCAGATAATTACTATTTCCCAAGAATTAGTATAGGTCCGCAAAGAGCCACTATTACTTTTATGACGCTTAATGAAACCAATAAGTTTGTTCAATTAAAGGAAAATGTTTCATTCGTTATGGATCTTTGTTATATATAATTAAAAAGTACTTATTCCAGCTATTCCAAACCCGAAATTTTTCAAAGCAACTTTATAATCTTTTCCTATTGATGATATTCCCCCAAGAGCATATGTGGGTACATATGATTCTCTACTCAATGTAGCGAACCGATTCCAATTAATTGGTTTATATCTAGAGTATGTTTTTTTTACTGGGGAAATTAGTATAAAGTCATAAAGCATTTTATTGGATGATTTAATGTCATCGATTGTGTGACATGAAGCTGAATGAGTTATTGATTGGTCATATCTATTTTTATCAAGCTTGTCTATTTCATTGCTTGAGTAATGAATACCGTCGTATGGATCGACCCACTCATTTGAAAATTGGTAGTCGATTATTAGCTTGCCTGTGTACTTTTGTGATATTAGTATGTTTTTTATATTTTTTGAAAAATAATTAAAATTTATCCCTCTCAATCTAATTGCTCCATAGCGCGAATAGTTAACATATTGATCTTTTTCAAAATCGTCAATAGTAAGTATCTTTAACATACGTGGTAGATGTAATAATTTGAGGATTCGTGTATGCGTAGGTAGCATATCTATAGATTGATCTTTGCTATAATGAACAAGTGTTCTTTTTTCTCTAGAATAAATATTTCCAATAAATCTGAATATTTTAAAGATATTTATTTTAATTAACAAATTATCATATAAATGTTTAATAGAACCTATGTACATATATTTTTTCACTTTAATACCTAATTCCTCATAAATCTCTCTTTCTAAACATAACTCAGGTGTTTCTAATGGTTTAGACTTTCCTCCCGGAAATTCAATAAAGTTTATGTAAGGGTTTTTATTTCTCTTAAGGCATATATATTTTGAGTTATGACGAATTAATGCAATTGATATTTCAATTTCATTGATGTTCATTATGTTGTGTAAGCAGAATTTATATGTACATACTCATGAGATAAATCAGAAAAATATAAAGATTGACTATACTTTCCAACACCAAGATCAATAGTTATTCTAATATTACTTTTTTTCATAGATTGAGAGAGTCTTTTAGAACCATTATCTTTAGCGACCCCATTAGAGAAGCATAGTATATTGTTAATAAATAATTTAACTTTAGAGATACTCAATGCTAAATCATCTATTGATCCAAGGCTTGCAATAATTCTTCCCCAATTAGGATCTTGACCATACATGGCAGTCTTTACAAGCAACGAATGTGATATTTTTCTTGATATTTTTTGGGCAACCATAAGTGATTTTGAATTGATAATATTAAGCTCAATAATCTTTGTAGCTCCTTCACCATCTTTTACGATTAGCGATGATAGGGATATAAAAAAATCTGCTGCACATTCTAGAAACTTAGTTAAGTATTTTTTGTTACTTAAATCGAGGTCGACATTATTGGTTGATGTAAAAGCCACGCAATCATTAGTAGACATATCACCATCGACAGATATCGAATTGAAAGATAGATTTGCACAGTATTGCAAATATTTTTTTAAATTACTTTTATTTATCATCGCATCTGTCTCTATGAAAGCAAGCATTGTTGCCATGTTTGGTTCTATCATACCAGCGCCTTTACAAATACCTCTGAAAGTGATTTTCTTTGAATCAATAGTATAAGATTTTGTTTTATATTTTGGAAACTTATCTGTTGTCATTATTGCCATAGCAGATTGTTTTAATGATACATATTTATTGAATTTATTATTGGCAATAGCATGACATATCTTATTTATGGGTAATTGTCTTCCGATTATCCCTGTAGACATGAGTATGATTTCATGTTTTCTACAATCCAGCTTTAATGCTAAAACTGTTAATATTTTATTCGCATTATCTAGGCCTTCTTTTCCAGTACAGGCATTAGCATTACCAGAATTAATAAAAATATATTTTGGATTTGATTTAGAAATATTCTTTTTTGAGATAATTATTGGAGCTGCTGCAAACTTATTAAGAGTAGATATAATCTGAGTATTATTATTATCAGTCAAAGAGATTAGTAAGCCATCAGTCTTATTTTTTTTTATACCAAGCTGTAATGTAATAAATTTAGATTTCATAAGAGTTTTCCACAACATTGTTTATATTTCATATTTGTTACAGGACACCGTTTATTTCTAGGAATATCACTTTCATTTGAATTTAACAAGCACCCAGGATCGTCTACCTTTTTATTAGATTCTCTTTTGGGTTCTTCCTTTATAGATTCTGTATTATAGTTATCAATTTTTATCCTACAACATATCTTTAATATTTCTTTACTAATATCCATAAGCATAATATTGAACATCTCAAAAGATTCTCTTTTATATTCATTTTTTGGATTCTTTTGTGCGTATCCTCTTAAACCAATAGATTGTCTGAGGTAGTCCATTGAACTTAAGTGATTTCTATATTCTTCATCAATAACGGCCAAACAAATATTCGTTATCAAAGTATTGTATTCGTCAGTTGTAATGTTTTTAGTATTAAGTTTGATTTTATCAAAAAGCATTGAAACTAAAATCTTTTTTAGTTCATCAGAATCCATAATATTATCTTTAATAAATTCCTCAAAATTAATATCCAGTAAAAAATCAGATTTTATTGAACTATTTAATTCAGTAAAATTAGCATTTTCCGTGTTTAATGAGTTGACATTAAGTTCAACATAATCAGCGATAAAATTAGAAATAATATTTTCTAGTAAATTATCAGCATCATTGTTTAGGATAAAATCACGTTGCTGATATATCAGTTTCCTTTGCTCATTTGATATATCGTCATATTCTAGTAGAGTTTTCCTTATATCAAAATTATGAGCTTCGACTCTTCTTTGTGCATTTTCAATAGACTTTGAAACCCATTTATGTTCAATTGCCTCACCATCTTGCATACCAAGTTTTTTCATAATCTCAGATACTTTATCTGATGCAAAGATACGCATTAAATTATCTTCAAGCGACAAAAAGAATCTTGATACACCTGGATCTCCCTGTCGTCCAGCTCTTCCTCTAAGTTGATTATCTATTCTTCTTGATTCATGTCTTTCAGTACCCATCACATATAATCCACCTAATGATTTTACCTTTTTATTATTTTTAGCCCATTCATCAGTATTGATATCATCTTTATATCCACCCAAAACTATATCGGTTCCACGACCTGCCATATTCGTAGCAATCGTTATTGAGTCTAGAGCGCCAGCATTTTGAATAATTTCAGCTTCTTTTTGATGATATTTAGCATTAAGTACATTATGTTTAATTCTATTCTTTTTTAAATACTTTGATATATTCTCAGATGCATCAACAGATGTTGTTCCTACAAGAATTGGCTGACCTGTTTCATGAATATCTATAATTTCCTTCAGGATATGCGCATACTTTTCTTTCTCTGTAAGAAATACTAAATCAACTTTATCATCACGAATAAGTTTTCTATTGGGTGGGATTTGTACAACTTCGAGATTATATATTTGTTGGAATTCTTCCGCTTCTGTATCAGCAGTTCCGGTCATGCCACATATCTTATTAAACATTCTAAAATAATTCTGAAATGTTATAGACGCGTATGTTTGATTTTCTTGTTTGATAGAGACATTCTCTTTTGCTTCTATTGCCTGATGCAAGCCTTCAGACCACCTTCTTCCGACCATTTTTCTCCCTGTGAATTCATCTATTATGACAATTTCATTATTTTCTATCACATAATCAATATCTTTCTTATAAATAAGATGCGCTTTTAGAGCTGAATCTATATGACTGAATAACTGTATATTATCAGTGCTGTATATATCTTCAGAAGATTTTATTAGGTTATTATCTAGTAGTATTTTTTCAATAACAGACTGGCCCTTCTCTGATAATGAAACAGATTTTTGTTTCTCTTCTATAGAATATAGATCAATATCATTCTTATTTAAAAATATTTTAATAATCTTATTAATTTTTGCGTATGTATTATTAACCTTATTATTCGAACCTGAAATAATTAATGGAGTTCTCGCTTCATCTATGAGTACGGAATCAACCTCATCAATAATTGCGTAACTGAGTATAGATTGATTCTTATCATTTTTGCTCATTGTCATATTATCTCTTAGGTAATCAAAACCAAATTCATTATTAGTTCCATAAATTATATCTGATTGATAAACTTCTCTCCTGCTAGTAGGAGGGATATTGCTATTTATATAACCAACAGATAAACCTAAATATTCATATATAATACCCATCCATTTAGAGTCTCTTTCTGCTAGATAATCATTAACGGTAACTATATAAACTGGGTCACCAGTAAGTGAGTTAAGATAAGCTGGTAATGTACTCACAAGCGTCTTACCCTCGCCTGTTTTCATTTCACTTATTTTGCCTTCATGAAGAGCAATACCACCCATCAACTGCTCATCAAAATGTCTCATACCAAGTGTTCTTACCGATGCCTCTCTTACAACAGCAAATGCATCTGGCAATATATCATTAAGGTTGGAAGATTTTGCATATCGGTCTTTTAGTGAAATTGTTATGTTCTTGAGGTCAGAATCAGATATATTTTTGTACTTCTTCTCTAAATCATTAATAGCTTTAACAATTACCTTGTAATCTTTAATAATTCTAGAATTACGACTACCTATTATTTTTTTTATGAAATTGCCAATCATATTTTTCTACTTGTGAGGATATGGTTTATCATACAATAAATAGAGGTTTTATGAAAAAAATATCCAATTTTATACCAGATAAAGTTCTAAAGAAGAAAGAAAGAATTGATGAACTCAATATTATACTAAAAAGTAATCTAGAAAATAAGGTTGCTGATAAAATTAATGTTATAAACTTTTCTGAATCCATAATAATAATTGAATGTAATGACAGCTCAATTGCATCTATCGTGAGGTTTGAAAGAGAGAAGTATATAAGAATATTTAAGGATTTTGGTATGTATAATATAGAGGATTTAAAAGTTAAACTTAAACTGTCTCGGCAGCCTGAGTAAATAATATAGGAGACTTAGATTCATTTTCAATAATTACTTCTTCCCAAGCACTCACGTTGTTCACTAATTCTCGCAACAAAAGATTATTAAGATGATGCCCTGATTTAAAGGCGGAAAATGATCCTATTAAGCTATGACCGAGTAAGTATAAATCACCAATAGCATCAAGGATTTTATGCTTCACAAACTCATCTTTATATCGTAACCCATCTTCATTAATTATTTTATAGTCATCAATTACAATTGCATTGTTTACACTTCCACCGAGTGCAAGATTGTTTTTTCTTAAATTTTCGATATCTTTAGCAAAGCCAAATGTTCTAGCTCGGCTTACTTGACTTAAATAAGATATCGTAGAAAAGTCAATTGTTGAGTTTTGAGTTTCTCTAGGAAAAGATGGGTGATCAAAATCTATGGTAAAAGAAACTTTAAATCCATTATATGGTTCTATTTTAGCCCACTTATCATTTTGTTTTACTTCAATATCCTTAGTTATTTTTATAAATCTTTTAGGATGATTTTGTTCACATATGCCAGCGGATTGAATTAAAAAAACAAAAGGTCGTGAACTTCCATCCATTATAGGCACTTCAGGACCATCAAGTTCTATTACCGCATTATCAATTCCTAATCCTGCTAGAGCAGATAGGAGATGTTCTACGGTAGAGACAGAAACTTCACCGCTAGATATAGTTGTGGATAAGCGTGTATCGTGAACGTTATTAAGTGATGCCGCTATTGGAGATTCGGACACATCTTTTCTGACAAATACAATTCCTTTATCTGGTTGTCCAGGATTTATTCTTAGATTTATTTTTCTTCCCGTATGAAGGCCAACTCCTGTTGCTGTTATACTGCTTGCTAAGGTTCTTTGTTTTAACATATCGAAATATTACCAAATAGTTATAAATCTTACAAATATAGATTATTAGACCATATCTGACGTTTAAAGTTCTTTTTGGAAGTAATTAGAGAGTTTTCTGGTAACTTTATTGAATAAATTGGCAATTTTAGATGGGTATTTATTTGATGATGATAATTTTCTTAATTCCTTCTCTCTGTATAGCAAAAGTCCAACTGCTGTCGAATATCGCGTTTTTCCTCTCAAATCCTCAAGGCCTTTTATACTTTTTGGAGAACCTATTCTTGATGGTGTTTTAAAAAACGATTCTGCATAATTATCGAGGCCATCGAGTTTAGCTCCGCCGCCGGTGAAGACCAGTCCAGCTCTAATCTTATTTGAATAACCGCTGTCATTGATTTCTTTTTGTATAGCATCAAATATTTCATTTATTCTAGCAGTGATAATTTGTGCCACTATTGTTTTACTGGTTTCAGTATCAGGTTTGTCTGAAACAGAAGGGACAGGAATTTTTAAATTCATATCTTGATCAGAGGACACGCATCCGTATTGAATTTTAATTTGTTCTGCAGCATCTAGAGATGTGCATAATATTATTCTGATATCATTTGTAATCATTTGACTGCCTATCGGAATGACAGCTGTATGTTTAATTGTTCCTTCAGTAAATATAGCAACATCAGTCGTTCCACAGCCTATATCAATTAAACATACGCCCAGATCAAGTTCCTCGTCTGATAAAACAGCTAAACTTGATGCTACAGGTTGCAGAACAAAATGATCAATCTCTAAAAGACTATTGTTGATACATTTGGTTAAATTTCTTTTTGCGGTTGAAGAAGTAGTGATAATGTGAACATTAGCTTCGAGCCTACCGCCCGCCATTCCTTTTGGTTGTCTAATTCCTGTTTGACCATCGATAGTATAGTATTGATCTATAACATGCAGTATCTCTTGGTCTTTCGGTATCTGAATATTTTGTGCATTAGCTATTACTTTTTCTTTATCTTCTTCTGTCACCTCATCATTCATTATATTTACAGCGCCGTTACCATTATAACTTTGAATATGATTGCCTGCTATGCCAGTTGTTACAGACTCAATATTACAGCTGGACATGCTACTTGCTTTCTCTTTTGCTCGTCTTACACTTGATACAGTAGCGTCAATTTCAGAAATCACACCTTTATTCAGACCCGCACAAGGCTCATTACCAATACCTATAATTCTAAGTTCACCTTTGTCGTCAATATCAGCGACTAAACAGAGTACTTTAGATGTCCCAATGTCAAGAGCTACGAGAGTATCAGTGCTTTTTATAGTATTCATTTAGCAGTATTATATCTTATTTGTCCGACTATTTGATAGCAAAACCATTCGAATATCTCATATCAATTGTGGAGACTTTCTTTCCATATACTCTGTGAATTTCATCAAATGCTAAAATTAATCTTTTTATATTTTTTTTAAAATTAGATCTATCAGAAAGTAGAACCAAAGAGTCAGAGTATATTCTAATTAATGAATGATATATTTCAATCTTATCTATGTTAAGGCTTATCATATCTAGTTGTTTTGTTGAAAATATGAAAATATCTCTAGCAAAAGTAACATCATTATAATGATCTATTATTACAGGTAATCTATTTTTATGCGCTGGATGATCAATTAAACTTCCATTACTTGTCAATATTTTATTCCCATATTGGGCGATAAGTTTATGATGTAATATTTTAATTTCAAGTGTAGATGGAAATGACTTTTTAACCTCTGCATATCTAATGTGGTCATCAGACATTATCTTTTTTTGAATAATATCAATATCTATAGTAAGTAAGTCATTACCATATAAAGAGCTAATATACTCATCCAGTTTATTTTCATTATAGTTTTTTTCAGAGGATATTATTTTCACTTCATCAATGGGAAAAGTGTAAATACCAGATTTATACGTAATTAGTAGAATGAAAAAGAATATAAGATATGCTGTTATTTTTGACATATGTCTAAGATTTTTAATACTAAATGATAATAGTCAATCCCGTCTTCTTTTGCTGCCTTTGGAACGAGGCTGTGATCAGTCATGCCTGGTATTGTATTCAATTCTAATAAAATAATATCATTATCTTTTATAAAAAAATCTATCCTACCCCATCTACTGCAACCAATAATATTAAATGCATTTAAAATAGTTTTGTTTATTAACGAAAACAGATCATTATTTATTTTTGGAAAAGTAAATTCGGTCAGATTAGATGCATATTTTGCGTCATAATCATAAAATTCATTATCGGGCTTAATCTTAATTATTGGTAATAACTTATCATGAAGTATCGCTGCAGTATATTCATCAGAATTAATCTTTTCTTCTATGATAAATTGTCTATTGCTATCATATTTATTTTTAAAATCATTGAAGTCATTTAGATTAGATATTAAATATATATTGTTGCTTGATCCTGAGCACGTATCTTTTATAAAGAAATGTTCACCAAATTTTTTATGACAATAATCATAATCTTGTGACACGAATAATTCATATTTTGGAATTACAAAACCATTTTGTTCCCATATTTTTTTAGTATCATATTTATTAAATGATCTTTTTGAAGATTTTTCATCTGAACCACAGTAATCAACTGATAGCATATCAAGGTATTTTTGAACTGTCCCGTCTTCTCCGCCTTCTCCATGAATAAGGTTAAAAACTAAATCAATAGAGTTTTCTGTAATTATTTTTTCTAAGTCTTGAAATGAATTAACCGACATATCGAAGAAAATTACATCATGACCATTTGATTTAAGACAATTAAAAACATCATTAGAGCTTTTTAGTGAAATTAATCTTTCATTTGACCAACCTCCACCTAAAATACAAATCTTGGGATCTTTATCACTCATTTTACTAAGATCACCTCCTCTTGGAGTTTAATATTATATTTTGTAAGAACTTTATTTTTCACGATATTGACAAGCTTTACAAAATCTTTATATGTTCCTGAACCATCATTGATAAAATAATTAGAATGTTTCCTTGAAATATAAATTCCACCAACTCTTGTTCCTTTTAGTTCTGCTGCTTCTATTAATTTTGCGGCATGTTGATTACTAGGATTTTTAAAGATACAACCACACGAAAGCTGGTTAATAGGTTGTGTATTTTTTCTAATAGAGATTAATTTATTAAGTATATTTCTATCAAATACCTTAGCTTGATTGTATAAAGTAACTCCAAGGATAAAGGATTTTTTATCAATATTAGATTTTCTATAAGAATAGTGTAAATCCTTACTATCAATCATATAAATATTCCCCTCGCTGTCCAGCAACTCAATGGAGTGTACATGGCATAGAAGTTCATCATCAAATGCTCCTGCGTTCATATATATTGCTCCTCCTATTGTCCCAGGTATGCCATGAAGGAACTCAAATCCAGAAATTTGATTGTTATATAAATATCTAGATAGTTTATTACACGAGATATTACTCGAGCAGTAAATATAGCTGTCATCATGTGAAATAAATCTTTTCATTCTTTTTAGGCTAATTATTGACCCATTGTAATAATCAGTAATAAAACAAATATTAGAGCCATTGCCTACATATATATATTTTTTTGATTTATTTATTTTTAATAAATCATTAATGGTGGCGGGACATATCAATTCTTTACAGGTACCACCAAGGCCAATAGTTGTTATATTTTTCAGAGGATAGTTATTTTGAATCATTATCAAATAAATTTATAATATTTCTTATATCACCTGCTCCCTGCAGAAGTAATACTGTATCTTCATCTACAAATGCTTCTATTGTTTTTTTTACATTACGTAATGATTTTAGATAAATTTTATTTTTTACTTTTAACTTTTCATATAAAAACTCTGAATCATAAAGCGTCTTTTTTTCACCTGCAGAATATGTAGGTAAAAGTATAATCTTATCAGTATCATTTAATACTTTTAACATCTCTCTCCAAGAGGACTTTGTTCTTGAGTAACGATGAGGTTGAAATACAATCAAGATTTTTTTGTTAGGATATATTTTTTTAATAGTACCTAACGTAGCTTGAATTTCAGAGGGATGATGACCATAATCGTCAATAGTAAGCACTCTCTTATTATTAATAAATATCTCTTTATGTATATCAAATCTTCTTGATACACCATGAAAAGACGTAAGAGACTTGATTACACTTGATAGTTTAATGCCTATGAATATACAGACAGCTATTGCTGTCAATATATTATAGACATTATGTTTTCCTAAAAGCTTAGTTGATACTAAATATGTTTTTTTATTATAATAAACATTAAATGTCATCATATTTTCACTATATAAGATATTAGCTGCATACAAATGATTATTTTTTTTAAATCCAAATGTAAAAATATCTCGATTAATATTTTTAGCAAGATTCAAAGAATTTTTATCATCTCCATTAATAAAGACTTTTCCATAAAATGGAATTGATTTTATGAATTCACGCATACAGGAAACTAAATTACTAAAAGAGTTATTATAATTTTCTAAATGCTCAGTATCTAAATTAGTAATTGCGACAAGATGAGGTTTTAGCTTAGTAAAATCTGGATTACTCTCATCTGTTTCTGTTATTAAATAACTACTATTACCTAATTTAACATGCGGATCATCAGTTTTGAGCATACCACCAATTAGATATGTTGGATCAAGATGATTTTTATAGAGTATATGGCTCAATAAACTTGTAGTAGTTGTTTTCCCATGTGAGCCAGTTATACATATGCCATATTTTAGCCTCATTAATTCAGACAATATCTCCATTCGAGAAAGTATTGTCATATGATTTACTCTAGCAAATTTCATTTCTATATTATTTTTTTTAATTGCATTAGAAAAAATGATGATGTCATCTTTCTTTATATTTTTAGGATTATGTCCTATATGTACTTTTATCTTATTCTTGCGTAATCTTTTTACAGATAAGGTGTCATTTATATCTGAGCCATGCACAGTAAATCCTAAATTATGGAGTAATTCTGCTATACCCATCATACCTGCTCCACCAATTCCAATTAAGTAAAATGATTTATTTTTAAGATGATGTGTTATGGAGTTTTTCATGTAATTCCGAAATATTCTCTAAGATTATATCACTAGCATCAAATGGAAAAAGAGATTTAACATTATTTGCCATTATGTGTAATTCATTCTTGTTCAATAACAGTTTCTTGATAGTTTGCTGTAAGTTTTCTCTAAATTCATTGTTTTCCTCTACTATTAATGCAGCATGATTTTCACTTAAATACTGTGCATTATGTAGTTGGTGATTATCTGTTGCATGTAAATAAGGAATCAAAATGGATGCTCTACCAGAACTTGATATTTCACTTAATGTCATAGAACCAGATCGTGAAATAATCAGATCAGACCATTCGTAGAGTATGTCCATCTCATAAGAAAATTCGATTACATCAGCGTTAATATTGAATTTTTGATATTCTGCCTCAAGTTTATTTTTATTATTTACACCTGAAATATGCTTGATATGAACAGAATCTGAAAAGTGTGAGAAAGAAACAGGAATATTTTCATTAAAGAATTTTGCCCCTTGGCTTCCTCCGAAAATTAGGATATTTGTCTTATATTTGTTTTCTCGATACTTTTCATTAGGGCATATTATATTTTTAAAATTTTTTTTAAGTGGATTGCCAGATAATATAACTTTAGGTCGTTTTGAAAATGTATTTGGAAATGTTTGAAAGGTTTTTTTTGTAATTAAATTATTAAGTTTATTTGCAGATCCGGGAATAGAGTTTGATTCATGCGCGTAAACTGGTAAACGGTATATGAAGCCAGCTAAACTTACAGATGTGCTAACATAACCTCCAAATCCTAATACAAAAAGAGGTTTATTTTCGCTTATAAGTCTAGTGCTTTGAAGGATAGATTTTACAAAGTTTAATATTCCTTTAATTTTATGAAAAAGATTTTTTCCTCTAATGCCTGTTGATGTTATGTGAAATAATTTAATTTTATTATTTTTTATTAATTTATTTTCAATACCATTCTTTGTTCCAATCCAAATAATTTCAAAACCTTTGCTTAATAATAACTCAGATAAATTTAAAGCAGGGATTACATGACCGCCAGTTCCGCTTGATGCTATTATTATTTTCTTAGTCATTTAATACTTCTATGAACTGCCTGACTGCGTGTCTGTTTCTTTTCAATTTGTATTCTAATAAGAATACCAATATACGTAAACATTAGAAGAAGGTTTGTACCACCATAACTTATGAATGGAAGCCCCATCCCTTTTGTAGGAAATAAACCGATATTGACTAAAACATGTATTAGGGTCTGTATCATCATTAATAATACAATGCTTAAGACTAAGTTAGAGGAAAACTCAGAATTCACACGAGTATTACTATAGAAGATAAACATACGCCAAAAAAGTATGATATAAAGCAGTAATATAAAAACGAGAAAGATAAAACCAAGCTCTTCACCTATGATAGCTAGTATAAAATCATTGTATTGTTCAGGTAAATAAAATAGTTTTTGTGTACTTGAACCCAAACCTTGCCCAAAAAGACCTCCGGATGACAAAGCTATTTGTGATGCAATTATCTGATAACCGCTGCCTTGTGGATCATTCCATGGATTTATAAATGCAAGAAATCTCTGAACTCTGTATGGATATAGGACAATGAGTAAAATAATTGGAATAATTGCTGCCACAGATATTTTCAATAAGTGAGATAGTCGAACATTTGATATAAATGAATAAATAACAAATGTAGAAAATAATAATATCATACTCCCAAAATCTCTTTGTAATACAATAATAAACATTAGTATGGATGCAAAGAAGAAGATTTTGAAAAAATCTTTATTAAAGTTATTTCTTACAATATATCCAGATAACCATATAAAGAATAATAATCTTGATACTTCTGACACTTGTAAAGTAAAAAAACCAAGATTAATCCATCGAGTTGCACCATTTATCGTAACTCCAACACCAGGTATATGAACAAGCAAGGATAAAAATAAAGATAATAATAAAAAAAATTGGCCATAGTCATAATAGAACTTAATTTTTATGTGTGTAACAACATAAAGAACAAACAAACCTAATATTATGAATAACATTTGTTTTCTAAAAAAAAATAGCGGATTAGAAAATTTTGTTGCAGCAAAATCAACAGTAGATGAAGTTACCATGACTAGTCCAATAATTATAAGACTGGTAACGCATGCAAGAAAGAGAGAATCTAGACCTCTATTATCAAAAAAATCAAAAGTGTTTTTAAACTTTTTTATTAACATAATAATTTACAAGATTTTTAAAATGATTACCTCTTTCCTCAAAGTTTTGATAAAGAGAAAAACTTGATGTCCCAGGCGAAAAAAGAATAGTTGTTTTTTCTCTAAAGTCAGAAAATATATATGAGACAACTTCCTTTAGGTTATTAAAGAATACTGTTTCAACATTAGGTAGAATTTCGTTATATAACTCATGTTTATTGCAGCCAAATAGTATTAATAGTTTGACTTTATCGTTTATTATTTTTGATAGTAATGAATAAGATATCTTTTTTTTATCACCTCCCATAATCAAAGTAATATTACTTGAAATTGATTCAAGCGCATTTAACGTTGAACTGGCATTAGTTGATTTTGAGTCATTAATAAATTTAGTAGCTTTATATGTACAAAAGTTTTCTAATCTATGTGGTAATACATATCTTTGTGAAAAGCCAAGTAATGTATTATTTATTGAAAGTCCTATAATCTTTAAAATGGCAAGACAGGCACAGAGATTCATTACTTCATGTTTACCATTAATTTTAAACATTTTCTCATTTAGCTTTATAGATTTGTAATCCATAAATGAGATTTCTTTTAAAGTTTTCCCATCAATAAGAAATTTGTTTTTATTAATATTATAGGTTTGATATTTTTTTGATACTTCTATGTCTGAGTTAATGATACAATTGTCTGCATTATTAAATATTTTCAATTTTATATCTAAGTATTCTTTCAAGGAACCATGTCTATCTAAATGATCGTCAGAAATATTAAGAATAATAGAAATAAAAGAGTCAAGGTTCTTTATATATTCTAATTGATAGCTTGAAAGCTCAATTATTATGTAACTAAAATCTTCTTCAAGAGCTTTGAATAATGACACTCCATTATTTCCACAGGCAAGAGCTCTTTGATTATTATTATTTAAAATATCTGCAAGAAGATTTACTGTTGATGTTTTTCCATTAGTTCCTGTTACACAAATATATTTAGCTTGCAATTGACTTTGGAGAAGTTCAACATCTGTTATGAGTTCACAGCCAGCATTAAGAAGTTTTTGCACATAGTTGTTTTGTTTTTTAATTCCTGGACTTATAACGACATAGTTGATACGTCTTATATTAATTTTTCCTTTTTTGGTGAATATACTGTCATTATCAATGTCTAAAATTTCCTCTGTATTTATCGCTTGGTAAGTAATTGATTTTTTATCAAAAAATATCTTACAGTTATCATATGTTACTCCTTTACCAAGTATAAGAAACGATAATTTAGATAAATTCATCTTATCTTCAATGTAGATAATGCAAGTAATACAAGTATAAATGTCACTATCCAAAATCTCATGATGATTTTAGGCTCAGATAGTCCTGAAAGTTCATAA
>Ga0181597_10003857_pt1 | contig 15228 bp, 12 predicted proteins | sample 041ome_5_FD_148647 | JGI IMG/M metagenome (GOLD analysis project Ga0181597, IMG submission 148647) | Coastal salt marsh microbial communities from the Groves Creek Marsh, Skidaway Island, Georgia - 041403US metaG (spades assembly) | ecosystem: Environmental > Aquatic > Marine > Intertidal zone... | reverse complement strand
GTAAAGAGCTACAGTCCTCAGGAGAAATATCAGAAGACGATTTAAGAAGAATAGAAGATTTAATACAAAAAGAAACGGATAAATATATCGGGCTTGTTGATTCAGAATTAAAAGCAAAAGAATCTGACCTTTTAGAAATTTAAAATAAGCCTCATGGCTAACTCATCAAAAGATAAGCAGAAAAACATCGCCAAAAATATTGCTATTATTATGGATGGTAATGGTAGATGGGCTATATCAAACTCTCTAAATATTAGCAAAGGACACAGCAAAGGTGTTGAAATTGTTAGAGATATAGTAGAAGAATCAGTTAAACAAAATATATCATCATTAACCTTATATGCCTTTAGTTCTGAAAATTGGTCAAGACCAAAGTCTGAAATAGATGCAATAAAGAAACTTGTGGTAAAAGCTATTAATGAACAAGTGCCAGATTTAAAGAAGCAAAAAGTTAAACTTAAGTTTTTTGGTGCAACCGAAGATTTTGGCTCAAAAATTTTATCTAAGATTGATGAAGCAGAAACTGCAACTAGCGAATATGAACCAGTGCTGAATTTAAATGTTGCTCTTGGATATGGAGGAAGACAAGACCTTGTTTATGTAGTCAAAAAAATTTCAAATAAAGTGGTATCTGGTGAAATAAAATCAGAACAAATAAACGAGGCAATGATTTCAGATTTTTCATGTTCGCCTGTTGATGATATTGATTTACTAATTAGAACTGGAGGAGACAAAAGAATCAGCAATTTTTTGCTATACCAAATAGCCTATACTGAAATTTGTTTTGTAAATAAATATTGGCCTGATTTTACAAAAGAAGATTTTAAAGATTGCATTAATAACTTTAAGAAAGTGAGTAGAAGATTTGGCAAAAGAATATAAATTAAATTTTTTAAAACGAATAATTACTGGACTAATGATTGCCTTTCCTGTGATCTGTATAGCAGTTTTAGAAAACTATTGGTTTTTAATTTCATTAATATCAATTATATCTGTTGCAGGTTTCTATGAGTGGATTAAAAATGGTTTTAGGCATCCAATACTATGGGGCTTTAGCTTAATTTTTATATATTTTTGGTTTTCTATTTGCTTTATGGTTGGAGTCTTATCTTTTTCATCAACAACTTTCAAAGAAGTTTATGTCTTACATCAAGCGAGCTCAGTTTCAGTTTACTATATGATTATTTTTATAACTATAAATACAGCTCTCTTTGACATATTTGCTTATATTATTGGTTCAAATTTTGGCAAAAGACATATTTCTCCAATAATTAGTCCTAATAAGACTTACGAGGGCCTCATTGGCGGATTGCTAGCTAATGTTTTATTTGCAACCTTTATTACTTACTTATTTGATATTAGTTATTGGTCGATATTAATATTTTTTTGTGGAGGTCTTATAGCTTTTTATGGAGATCTTCTAATTAGTTTTCATAAGAGGGATAAATCAATAAAAGATACTGGTAAAATTTTGCCTGGTCATGGCGGAGTTTTAGATAGAATAGACTCTCACATATTAGCAACACCAATAATACTTTTATTTTTTATAATAGTTATCTTATGAAAAATATTATTTTATTAGGAGCTACTGGCAGTATTGGAGATAGCGTACTTAGTGTAATCAAACAAAATAAAGAGAAACTGAATCTTCTTGGCATTACATTTAGCTCAAACATTAATAAAGCAGAAAGTATCATTAATGAATTTAATCCAAAATATGTATTTACAGATTCTAGTGAAAGTTATAACCATCTTATAGATGCATTTGAAAAAGATACTAAATTAAATATTTTTAGTGATAAATCTGAGCTGGATGAGATTCTTAATAACGATCAGCTAGATATAATAGTATCAGCTATTTCAGGTTTTGCGGGTCTTGAAAGCACTATAATAGCTGCAAAAACTGGAAAAACAATTTTACTTGCTAACAAAGAAAGTATAGTCGTTGCAGGTGAAATAATTCTCCCTTTAGCTAAAAAATTTAATACTGAGATTATACCTATAGATAGCGAGCACAATGCTATATTTCAATGCCTTAACTCAGATAAAAATACAGATGACGTATCAAAAATTATAATAACTGCATCTGGGGGACCTTTTTTAAATAAAAGTATTTCTGAATTGTCACATGTTACAAAAAGAGAAGCTTTAAATCATCCAAACTGGGAAATGGGAGCAAAGATTACAATCGATTCAGCATCGTTAGTTAATAAATGTCTTGAATTAATTGAGGCGAGATATTTGTTTGATCTGGATGAGAAATTCTTTGACTTAGTGATTCATCCTCAAAGCATAATACATTCAATTGTTACTTATAAAGATGGGTCAAGTATCTGTCAGATGAGCAATCCTGACATGAGGGTTCCAATTGCACATGCATTATCAATTAATAATAAAAGACTAAATCTTGATTTTTCACAAATAGATTTTTCATCATTAAGTCTTACATTTCAAAAAATTCCTGAAGACAGGTCTCAAATATTTGATATTGCAAGATATGTATGCAATAACGGAGGTTCATCTGGAACAATTTTTAATGCTGCAAATGAAATTGCTGTACAAAATTTTTTAGAGGAACAAATCACATTTGATAAAATATATGAAGTAATTCATAGAACTTTTAATACTGTTTCTATGTCTAAAGAAGTTGATATAGAAACGATTTATGAAATAGATCATCAAACACGCATAGAGGCCAAGAAGGTGGTAAAATCCGTGTCTTAAAATTATGACAACAACAATTATATATATTGGTTCATTTATAGCACTTCTTGGAGTGCTTGTTACTATTCATGAGTATGGTCACTTTATTTTTGCAAGAATTTTTAATGTTCATGTCCAAAGATTTTCTATTGGCATGGGACCAGTTATTTATAAGCGATTAGATAAACATGGCACAGAGTTTGCGATATCAGCATTACCACTTGGTGGATATGTTTCAATGATTACTAATAAACTCATAGAACATGAACCAGAAATTAAAGAAAAACTTACAGAAGAGCAGATTAAAAACACTTTTGATTCCAAGCCTAAATGGCAAAGAGCTCTCATAATGTTTGCCGGCCCTCTAGCAAATTTTTTATTGTCTATTTTTATTTTTTCTTTAATTTATTTGAATACACCTGATCCACAAACAACTGCAGTAATCAAAGATGTTAATAGCTCAATCAATATGAATGCGTCTAATGAATTTATACTGCCTGGTGATCAAATTGTAGCTATTAATTCAACAAATGTATCAGATTCAAAAGACATTAATTTAGAACTTTTATCCTATGCTGGCCTAACCGGAACAATAGAATTAACCTTAAAAAGATCAGATATCATACAATATATAAATGTTGGTATTTTGGTTGATGACTTTTTACCGACAGCAGAATCACAAGCTAATCCATTACAAGACTTAGGTATAGAGGTTGATTACAAAATGAAACCCGTGATTGGTTCTATTATTAAAAATGGCCCTGCAGATATGTCAGGTTTAAAAGCAAATGATGTGATTGTTAAAATAGGAAATGCCAAAATAAATTATGCAAGTGATATTAGAAAAGAAATATCTTCTTTGCCAAATCAAAATGTACTTATAGATGTTTACAGGGATGGTAACTTGATACAAATACCTTTAAGGGTAGGTACATCTGAAAATGTCGATGGTAACCAAGTTGGGATCATTGGAGTGTCATTTGGAACCAGCCGTTCAATTTACCAATCGTTATCCAAAGGGATATACGAGACTTATAATTTAAGCATTAAGACACTTCAGTTTATTGGCAAAATGATAACTGGAAATATGGGAACTGAAAATTTGAGTGGGCCAATTGGTATTGCTCAGATGGCGGGTAATACCGCTCAAGCCGGATTTCTTCCATTTATGTATTTAATGGCATTATTAAGCATAAGCTTGGGTGTATTAAATCTCTTGCCTATCCCGGTTCTTGATGGTGGTCAACTAACATTATTAGGTATAGAGGCTATAAGAGGTAAGCCGTTTACAGAAAAAACAGAAAATTTTATATATACCGGTGGTGCTTTGATGGTTGGAGCACTTATGATCTTTGCAATATTTAATGATGTTTCTCGATTTTTGTAGGCAGAAATACAATTGAAAAATTTTAAACTATATTTTTTAAGCTTAATATTAATTTCTCAACTTAACGCATTTGAAGAATTTTTAGTTAGTGATATCAGAATAATTGGTCTTCAAAGAGTTTCCACTGGAAGTATTTTTAATGTGATTCCTATAAGTGTTGGAGATAAAATTGATCTAAGAAAATCAACTGATATTACTAAATCATTATTTTCTACTGAGCAATTTGATGATATTCAAATTGCTAAAGATGGCAACACGTTAATTATAAGCGTTATTGAAAGGCCTTCAATTTCTGCAATTGATATTTCAGGAAATAAAGCGCTTAAGACAGAACAATTAATTGAAAGCCTTGATGGAGTGGGTATTAAAGAAGGAGAAGTATACAAAAGATCAACATTAGACAAAGTAAAATCAGAGCTAGTAAGGTCATATGCTTCAAATGGAAGGTATGGAGCTGGCGTTGATATAGAAGAAATAAAAAAACCAAGAAATAGGCTAGAAATAAAAATTATTGTTGATGAAGGAAATAGCGCTAAGATTAAAAAAATAAATATTATTGGAAACGAGATTTTTGATGATGAAGAGTTACTTAATGGATTTGAATTATCTGAAGGATCTTTCTTCTCTTTTTTAAGCAACAACAACTCATACTCTAGAGAGAAACTCAAGGGCGATATTGAGACCCTTGAATCTTTCTATAAGGACAGAGGTTATTTAAAATTCTCTATTGAATCATCTCAGATTAGTCTTTCAAGAGATATGAAAAGTATCTTTATAAATTTTAATATATTTGAAGGAAGCAAATATACTATCTCTAATGCTGAGGTTGTTGGAGATATTCCTTTAGATGATGAAGTATATTTAGGTATTATAAGTTCGTTGAATGGTCTCACGTACTCTCAAGCTCAGATAACTTCTATTGAAGAATTTTTCGTTAATATTTTAGGCAACAGAGGATATGCCTTTGCTGAAGTTACAGGAAATCCTAAAGTCAATGAAGATACCGATGAAGTTGAGATTATTTTTACAATTGATCCAGGAAAAAGAACATATACAAGAAAAATTTTATTTACAGGAAATAATATTACTCAAGACTATGTGTTAAGACGAGAAATGAGACAGTTTGAAGGAGCATGGTCATCTAATAATAGCATTGAGGCAGGTAAGATTAGATTAGAAAGATTAGGATACTTTAAGGAGGTTGAGGTTGAAACCATCCCTGTTCCTAATACAGATGATCAAATAGATATTGTGTATTCAGTAGACGAGGAAACCACCGGATCTATTGGTGGAAATATTGGTTATAGTGATTTTGGATTAATGCTAGGATTTAATCTTCAAGAACAAAATTTCTTAGGTTCTGGTAACACCGTTGGTATTGGAATAAGTAAAAATATTTATTCAGAAAATTATAATATTAATTTTGTAGATCCATATGCTACTAAAGATGCTGTTAGCCGAGGGTATAATCTTTATTATAGGAAAACTGATTATGGCGAATTTAACGTTGCTAATTATTTAAGTAACTCAAAAGGTTTTGGCTTTCAATCTGGATACCCTATCTCAGATACTCAAAGAATTAATTTAGGCCTAACATACGATAAAACAAATATTGATATAGGATCTATGCCTGCAAGAGAAATATGGGATTTTATTAATGCCGAAGGAAGTGTTTTTGAAACCCTTTCTGCACAAGTATCATGGCAAAGAATTACGCTTAATCGAGGTATTTTCCCAACTTCAGGGTCTTCAACAGTAATGAGTCTTTCCTCTACCATACCTGGAGGAGACATAGATTATGCAAGACTTAATATTAGACAGAAGTATTATAAACCAATGAAAAGAGACCTTGTATTTGGTTTTAATATTGAACTTGGATATTTAACTCCATTTGGAGATACTAAAGAGCCACCATTCTTTCAAAATTTTTATGCTGGCGGCCCAAGGTCATTAAGAGGTTTTGAATCAAATACTCTTGGTCCAAGAAGTACTGAGGCTCCATGCTATGAGTTTAATTATGCTGAGGGCACATGCCCCAATCTTATAGACACAGATGGCGATGAAATTTTGGATGCTCCTTTCTATAATCCATATGCTAATTCTTCATACAATAGGAGGCTCTCGATAGGAGGTAATATCAAAGTTGAGGGTAGTCTTCAATTGATATTTAAACTTCCTTTTATAGAGGATCAAAGATCAATGAGATCAGCTTTCTTTTTCGATTTTGGTAATGTTTTTTCAGATAACTGTAAGGACTATCAGATAAATTGTTATAAGGCATCTATAGATGATTTAAGATATTCTTATGGAGTTGGCGTAACATGGATAACCGGTTTTGGTCCTATGAGTTTTGCTATTGCAAAACCAACAAATGCAGGAAGATATGAAGAAACAAAGGAATTCCAATTCACTGTAGGCAATGTATTCTAATTGAGATAAAATATCACACACCAACAAGGGGTAAATATGAAAAATTTATATAAATTCAACATACTAGCGATTTTACTGTTATCTTTTCCAGCAATTGCTATGGATGGAATGGCTGTAATTGATATGAGAACAGCTGTTTTATCAACTCAAGCTGCTGCTGATGCATTTAAGGCTTTAGAAGAAGATGCAGATTATGCTGCTAATTTAGAAGAAGCTCAGTCACTTCAAGCTGAAAGACAAGCAATTGCAGAAAAACTTCAAAAAGAACTTGAAACACTTTCTCAAGCTGAAATAGCAAATATGCAAAAAGATATTCAAGACAAAGGAAAAGATCTTGAATTCTTAGCTGGAAAAATACAACAAGCACAAGAGGAAACTGCACAAAGAGTTTTCGCTGAAAATGGTGCAGCAATGCAAAAAATAATTGGCGAATTAATACAAGCTAAGCAAATAAAAGTTCTTTTGCAAAAGAATGAAACTATTCTTTTCAGTGATCCAGCACTGGATCTCACTGATGACGTTACTTCAATGCTTGATGTTGCATCGTCAGAGGCTAACACTCAATCTGAGTAGTGTCTGAACCAAAAGAATATACATTAGCTGAAATAGCAGAATACATAGATTCAAAAATTGTTGGCGATAGCAAAACTATCGTCAACAATTTATCCACTCTAAAAAAAGCCTCTTCACAATCAATAGCTTTTCTTGCCAATACAAAATATTCAAAATTAATTCCAAATTGTAAAGCTTCAGCCATTATTGTTGGTGACTCATATGAGATACAAGATAAAAAAAATTACCTAGTATCATCAGATCCATACTTGGCTTATGCAAAGCTTAGTTCGTTATTTAAAAACTCAATATTTGAACTAGATAATATTTCTATCCATCCGTCAGCTATCATTTCTAATAACTCATCAATAGGGAAGAATGTTTCGATTGGAGCTAATGTTGTCATTGGCCCTAATTGCCTGATTGATGACAACGTTATAATTAAATCAAACTGTTCTCTTGTTCAAGATGTTTACATAGGAACAAATTCAATCGTTCATAATGGAACTGTTCTCGGTTCTGATGGTTTTGGATATGCTAAGAATAACGAAGAATACGTAAAGATAGAACAACTTGGAAAATTAATTATTGGAAAAAATGTCGAAATTGGATCCAATTGTACGCTTGATAGGGGTGCCTTAGGAGATACTGAAATACATGATGGCGTCATTTTAGATAATCAGATACAAATCGCACATAATGTAATTTTAGGAAAAAATTCTGCAATAGCTGCTTCATGTGCAGTTGCTGGCTCAACTGTAATTGGAAAAAATTTTCAGATGGGTGGTCTTTCTGGAGTGCTTGGCCATTTAAATATATGTGACAATGTTACTATTGGAGCTCACACCCTGATTACCAAAGATATAAAAGAACCAGGTAACTATGTTGGTATAATGCCTGCCCAAAATCAAAAAGATTGGGCAAAATCTTCTGTGTTTATTAAAAAAAGAGGTAAATAATGTTGAAGCACTTTGATGAAATAAAAAACTTTTTACCACACCGAGAACCTTTTCTTTTTATTGATAAAATTGTTGAAGTTGAATTAGGTAAATATATTCACTGTATTCTAAAAAACTCGCCGGATGAGTATTTTTATCAAGGACACTTTCCAAATAATCCTGTTTTTCCTGGAGTACTGCTTGTTGAGGCATTAGCTCAAGCATCAGGCATTCTTGGTTTTAAAACTATGGATAAAACACCAGAAGAGGGTTCAATTTATGTTTTTGCTGGAATAGACAAAGCTCGCTTTAGAGCTAGGATTAGACCTAATGATAGAGTCCATTTATTTAGTACAGTTATTAGTGAAAAAAAAGGCATATGGAAGTTTGATACAAGAGCAGAGGTTGATAATAAAGTTGTATGTTCGGCTTCTATACTTTGCGCCGACAGGAAAGTCTAATGACAATAGATTCTTCTTCAATTATTAGCAATAAAGCCAGCATTCATCCAGATGTGATAATTGGACCTTTTTGTATTATTGGAGATGACGTAGAAATTGATGAAGGTACTAATATATTAAGTCATTCTGTAATTAAGGGGCCTACTAAGATAGGCAAAAATAATATAATTTATCAATTTTCTTCTATTGGAGAGGATACACCTGATAAAAAGTATAAAGGTGAAAATACAAAACTAATTATCGGTGATGACAATATTTTTAGAGAGGGCGTAACAGTTCACAGGGGCACTATTCAAGATAAAGGAATCACCAAAATAGGAAATAAAAACCTTCTAATGGCATATACGCATATAGCTCATGATTGCTCAGTTGGTGATAATAATGTCTTTGCAAATAACGCTGGAATTGCAGGTCATGTATCAATTGGTAATCATGTAGTTTTAGGAGGATATTCTGCAGTTCATCAATTTTGTAATTTAGGGGATTATTCTTTTGCTGGAATGAATACCTCAATAACTATGGATGTTCCAGCTTATACAAAAGTTGCTTCAAATCCAGCAAGAGTTATTGGTATTAATTCTGTTGGAATGAGCAGAAATGAGATTCCACCTGAATCAATTAGTCTTATAAAGCAAGCTTTTAAAATTCTATATAAAAAAGGACTTAAGCTCGAAGATTCATTAAAACAAATAGACATTCTTAAATCTGAAACTAGTGATAGTTACTTAGAGATATTTACTGAGTCCATTAAGTCTTCTTCTCGTGGTATTTTGAGGTAACTGAGCTTGCATAAACCAATTATAAAGGTTGGGGTTGTTGCAGGAGAACATTCTGGAGATAGGCTTGGAGCAAATATTATTTCAGGACTTAAAAAAAATCATCATGTTGAATTATATGGAGTTGGTGGCCCTAAAATAGTTCAAGAAGGACTCAATTCAATTTTTGATTTTAGTAAGTTGCATGTAATGGGCTTAATAGAGCCTCTTATTAAATATAGGCAACTAAAACAACTACAAAAAAAATTAATAAACTTATTTATTGAAAATGATATAGATTATTTCATTGGCATTGATTCTCCGGATTTTAATATAAGCATTCACAAAACACTCAAACAAAAAGAAATAAGCAAAAATATTCAAGTTGTTAGCCCATCAGTTTGGGGATGGAGAGAAAGTAGAATTAAAAATATTAAAAGATATATAGATTTAACAATGTGCTTATTTAATTTTGAGCATGACTATTATAGAAATAAGAACTTACCAAGCATTCACATAGGACATCCATTTAGTGAATTATTTAAAGAAGATGAACAGCTTGTATATAAAAAATATTGTTTAGATCCCTTAAAAAAATATATTTCGATACTCCCAGGGAGCAGAGTCTCTGAAATTGAGAATTTACTCCCTACTTATATAGAGTTTATTAATCTTCATGCAAACAAAAATGAGGATTATGTTTATTTAATCCCTGCATCTGATCAGAGAATTTTTGAAACTATTGATGACCTTGTTCCAAAATCATTGCCAGTTAAGATAAGTTTAGACTCTGCTAAAGATTTTTTATCAATTTCTGCCTATTCAGTAGTTACTTCAGGGACTGCAACTCTTGAAGCTGCAATACTAGGCGCAAGTCCAATTATTTGTTACAGAACAAGTCCAATTAATTACTTTATTATCTCAAGAATGCTTAAGATTGATGATGTTGGACTTCCAAATTTATTGCTAGGCTCAAGAAAATTTCCTGAACTTATTCAAAAAGAATGTACCCCACAAGAAATATTAAAGGCTGTTGAATCAATTGATATTCATAATTTAAACTCTCTTTCAGAACATTTGAGAGCCTTATTAATTGGCTCAGAGGAAATTGAGCATACAAATGCAATTTTAAAGCTTTGAATTTTATTGCTGGAGTTGATGAGGTTGGAAGGGGTTGTTTGGCTGGCCCTGTCATTGCAGCAGCTGTAATTCTAAAAATCAGCATACACGGCTTAAAAGATTCAAAAAAGCTTTCAAAGAAAAAAAGAGAAGAGTTATCTTTAACCATAATGCAAAATTCTTATTTTTCTTTTGGATCTGCATCTGTTGAAGAAATAGATAGTATTAATATTCTTCAAGCTTCTTTATTAGCAATGAAAAGGGCTATACTAAACTTATCTGTTGAACCAGGTAAGATTCTTGTTGATGGAGCGCATAAACCTGATTTAGATATAGATACTCAAACTATAATTGGTGGAGATTCTGTTGTAGATGAAATAAGCGCAGCCTCAATTATTGCAAAGGTATATAGAGATGATTTAATGATGCAATTTGATAAAAAATATCCAGATTTTTATTTTTCGAGTCATAAGGGTTATGGCACGAAATTGCATAAAGCAGCAATAAAAAAACATGGCATAACACCAATTCACAGAAAAACATTTAAAGGAGTTATTGCCTAGCACAATGGAAAAAACATTTTCTCATTTAAGAGTTTCATCTGAATATAGTATTACTCAGGGGCTGTTAACAATTAATCAGCTAGTTGATTGTGCAAAAAAGCATTCTGTACCATCTCTTGCTTTAACTGATAAGTCTAATATGTTTGCAATGGTTAAATTTTTTAATAAATGCGAAAGTGCAGGCATAAAGCCAATATCCGGATCATCAATAAGAGTAATATTTAATGGTGATGACTCATCGCATGAGCTTTTATGTTTAGCTAAAAATAACAATGGACATAAAAACTTAATGAGAGCGATTTCTAAAGCTCACAATAATTATTCATATCAAACTCCAATACTTAACTTCAATGATCTTGAGGAATTTAGAAATGATGTAATAGTAATTTCTGGTGGAAAAGATAGCCATTTATTTGAGCTAATAAAAAGGAAAAAAATTGATGAGGCAGCAAATCGTGTTGATAAATTTTTAGACGTATTCCAAGAAGATTTTTTTATAGAAATTCAAAAAACTAATAGACCAGACGAGCAGGAATTTTTAACAAATATACTCCCAATCTCTAACTCAAAAGGAGTTCCTTTAATTGCTACAAACGATGTTCTTTTTTCAGAAAAAAATGATTATGAGATTCATGAAACTAAAGTATGCATTAACACTGGAAGAACTTTGAATGATCCAAATAGAGAAAAACCTTTTTCTAGTGAGCAGTATTTTAAATCTCCTGATGAAATGAGTAATTTATTTGTAGATTTTGATGAGCTAATAAAAAATACAAATGAAGTTGCAAAAAAATGTAACGTATCTCTTCATACTGAAGGATATTTTCTTCCTGAATATCCTGTTCCAGATGAACATGACTTTGATTCGTATATTGCAGAACTCTCTCATAAAAAGTTAAAAAAAATAATAGTAAATTTTGAGGACAAAAAGAAAGAAGAATACAAACAAAGACTTGATTATGAATTAAATCAAATAAAAAAAATGGGCTTTTCAAGTTATTTTTTAATTGTCTATGATTTCATTAAGTGGTCTAAAGATAATGATGTTCCTGTTGGACCTGGCAGGGGCTCAGGAGCTGGTTCATTAGTAGCATATTCACTTGGCATAACCACACTTGACCCAATAGCTCATGGTTTGCTATTTGAGCGCTTTCTCAATCCTGAAAGAATATCAATGCCGGACTTTGATATAGATTTTTGTATGGAAAAAAGAGATAGCGTTATTGAATATGTAAGTAACAAATATGGAAGCGAAGCTGTTTCACAAATTGCTACCTTTGGAACAATGGCTGCGAGAGCTGTTGTAAGGGATGTTGCTCGGGCAATGGGTAAGCCTTATGCATTGGGTGATAGAATTTCAAAAATGATTCCATTTGCACCAGGAATGACACTCGATAGAGCAAAAGAAGAACAACCAGTTTTTGCTCAAGCAACAAAAAATGATTCTGAAGTTAGAGAAGTTGTGGATTTGGCATATAAATTAGAAGGCATAGCAAGAAATGTAGGTAAACATGCTGGTGGAGTTGTTATCGCACCAGGAAGTTTGTCAGATTTTTGTCCTATATATAATGATCGACAGTCATCTTCAATCATGACTCAGTATGATAAAGATGACGTAGAAAAAATTGGATTAGTAAAATTCGATTTCTTGGGATTGAGAACGCTAACGGTAATTGATAAAGCTTTAAAATCTATCAACAAATCTCTTCAAAAAGGCGATGAACAATTAAATTTAGATAACATTCCATTAAATGATCCCAAGGTATTTGAATTATTGTCATCCGGTAAAACTATGGCTGTTTTTCAATTAGAGTCGACAGGGATGAGAGATTTAATCAAAAAACTCAAACCTACAAAATTTGAAGAAATAACAGCTCTTTTAGCCCTATACAGGCCTGGACCCCTTAATTCAGGAATGCATACAACTTTTGTAGATAGAAAACATGGAAGAAGTCAGGTTACCTATCCGCATAAATTACTTGAACCAGTTCTATCTGAAACTTATGGAGTTATTGTTTACCAAGAACAAGTCATGGAGGCTGCTCGAGTTCTTGCTGGCTATTCTATGGGTCAGGCAGACATACTTCGAAGAGTGATGGGTAAGAAAAAAGTTGAAGAAATGGAGGAGCAACGAGAAATTTTTGTCAAAGGCTGCGATAAAAATTCTATACCAGCAAAAACAGCTGAAAAAATATTTGAGCTAATAGAACAATTTGCAGAATACGGCTTTAACAAATCTCATTCAGCAGCTTATGCTGTAATTTCATATCAAACAGCATATCTTAAAACTTATTATCCTGAGCATTTTATGGCTGCTGTACTCTCAACTGAGCTAGGAAATACAGATAAAATTCATGCATTAATTCAAGAATGCAAACGAATGAATATCAATGTCCTAAAACCAAATATTTTATCTAGTAGCAAAATGTTTTTAGTAAATGAAGATGGTGATATCGAATATGGTTTAGGAGCTATAAAAGGTGTTGCTGATACATTTATAAAACATGTGTGTGAAAAAAGAGAAACTTATACATTTAGTGATTTATGGGACTTTTCAAAGAAAGTTGATATAAAACTTGGGGGCAAGAAATCCTTAGAGGCTTTATCTCAATCTGGTGCATTTGATAGCATTGCTCCCTCAAGAAGTATAGCGATTTCATGTGTTGAAGATATGTTGCAAGACGGATCAAAAAATATATCTAAGCAAGCTGGAATGTCAGGAGATTTATTCTCATCACTAGATGATAGTTTTGACCCATATGAAAAATATAAAAATACTCAAGACATGAATTTAAGCGAGTTGTTAGCGCTTGAAAAAAAATCACTGGGATATTATTTGTCTGGACATCCTGTTAATGCAATTGAGACAAAAGTAAACCGGCTTAGATCAACACAAATACACAAACTCAACCATGATACAAAAAAAGCTTCTTTGGTAGTCTTAATCAACAGTGTTAGACAAATAAAAGACAAAAAAGGAAAACCTTTAACATTTATCAATTTTGATGATGGTACTGGCGTTATGGACGGAGTGGTTCCAAGTGAAGTTCTTGAAGAATGTCATGAAATCTTAAAAGATGGAAAAATTCTTGTTTTAAAAGGTACTGTTGAAATAGATGACTACAGATCTAAAGAAATTGGTGATGCAATGTTCAGGATGAGAGTAAAAGAAGTTAAGTCATTGGATCAAGAGCTCTCAAAAAAGATTCAGGAAGTTATTTTAAATCTAGAAAAATCTGACCTATTATCACTTGAGGAGCTTTCTGAAAAGTTAGAGAAGTTAAATAAAAATTTGTGGAAATCTACAGGATGTAATTTAAATGTAAAAGTAATAACAAATGATTCAGAGGCTATAATAGACATGGGTGACAAATTTAAATTTGAACCGACTTTATCAAATTTAAGTTTATTAGATGAAACTTTTGGAAAAAATGCTCTAGAAATATAATTTTTTACACCAAATAAAAATGACAAATAAAGAAATTGATCCAAAAAATATTCCTGAGATTTCAGAAGATTATAAATTTTTAGATTTTGAGAAAACAATTCAGGACATTTCTGAGAAAATCACCGCTCTAAAAAATTCAGCAATAGATTCTTCAGAGTTAAACAATCAGATTAATACTCTTCGAAAAGAAAGGGATGTAGAAACAAAAAAAATATATTCTAAGCTTTCTATTTGGCAGACAGTTCAAGTTGCTAGACATCCTCAAAGACCTCATACATTAGATTTTATAGACAGAATTTTTGATGATTTTGATGAATTACATGGTGACAGACAGTTTGGCGATGATGCCTCAATTATTGGTGGCATAGCATATCTTGAAAATATGCCGGTCATGATTATTGGACATGAGAAAGGAAGAGATACTGAAGAAAAAGTTAGAAGAAATTTTGGAATGCCACAGCCTGAAGGCTACAGAAAAGCTAAGAGACTGATGGAGTTAGCTGAACAGTTTACTATGCCAGTTATAACTTTTATTGATACGGCCGGAGCATATCCAGGTATAGAGGGTGAAGAAAGGGGCCAGAGTGAGGCAATTGCTAGAAATTTAGCGGTAATGTCAGAACTAAAAACTCCAATTTTAGTTGTAGTTACTGGTGAGGGTGGTTCTGGAGGAGCATTAGCTATAAGTGTTGGTGATAATATTGCAATGCTTCAATATGCTACTTATTCTGTAGCCTCTCCTGAGGCTTGTGCTTCAATAATATGGAGAACAGCTGACAAGGCTTCAGATGCTGCTGAGGCGATGAAGGTTTCAGCAAATGAACTAAAAAAATTAAAAATTATTGATGAAATTATTGAAGAGCCTTTGGGTG
>Ga0181597_10003853_pt1 | contig 15237 bp, 13 predicted proteins | sample 041ome_5_FD_148647 | JGI IMG/M metagenome (GOLD analysis project Ga0181597, IMG submission 148647) | Coastal salt marsh microbial communities from the Groves Creek Marsh, Skidaway Island, Georgia - 041403US metaG (spades assembly) | ecosystem: Environmental > Aquatic > Marine > Intertidal zone... | reverse complement strand
CCACACTTTAAAAAACAAATATCAGCCTTCTAGAAGAGAAGGCTGATATTTATCATATTTACTTTTCAAGACCCTTTATATCTTTGAGTTATTAAAACACATGGATATGAAATCATTGATACTGCCCTTGGTAGACTGGAGTAATGGTATTGTTATGATAGGGGTTTTTGCCGCTGTCTGTATTGTACTCATACTAGTGCTATTGGGTTTCATTTTTGGGCAAAAGAAATAGGCTTAGGTTTTTTTAGCCCTAATTTTCTTACATTAGGGCCATGCTACAAAAACACATTACTTTATTTTTATGTTTGTTTGTTTCTTTTTGTTGGGGACAAGAACTTACTTTGTCTAATGATTCAAGGTTATATGTAGCACCCAGTGGTATGGCAGTAGTAGCGAAAGGGGGCGTTACCCTGAAAGATACGGCTGGTTTGGTCAATTCTTCAGAGGTAGTCTTACCTACGGAGGGTTTTTTAAGTTGGCTTCATCTACTGCTTACCTAGAGGCCACTGAAATTGCACCAAATACCACAGCAAATTTCATGAGTGGTATTTCCAATAAAGCACAAATAGATCTAGTGCTTACTCAGTGGGTAATGGCAAGTTTTAAGCTGAGCATGGCTACTGTATCTGATCCTGTAATTCCTTTTTTGCCTGTGGCTTGGAAATTACAGAAGACAGTGACGGATCCTCAAGACAAATACAACCTAATGTTTTATTGGGATCCCAGTTTAGCACAGGTAAATAATGAATATACTACCTTGTATCAATGGAGCCATAGTGAAAATCAATGGAAACCTATGCCAACAGAAAATACCACTGTTGGTAGTGAAACCCTAGTTTACTTGGGAATGGAAGGCTCATTAGAAGAAGCTATTTTTGCTATTGGCCCCAGTGCAGACCCAGACACAGATGGGGACGGGATTCCTGACAGTAAAGACCCAGATGTAGACAATGTTGGAATACCAGATTCAGAAGATTATTTTCCCATAGACTCAGAGGCGTCTCAAGATACAGATGGAGACGGGATTCCAGATAGTGAAGACCCAGATATAGACAACGACGGTTATTTAGAATCTGAGATATACCCGTCAGAACTCTTAACCCCAATGGAACTTGAAGGGAGTGAGTTCTTATGGAAAATAAAGCACATTGAAAATTTTCCTAATGCCTTAGTTAAAGTCTTCAACAGAGCGGGTCTAGAAGTCTTTAAAAAGCGTAATTACCAAAATAATTGGGACGGTAAGTACAAAAACAATCAAGATTACCTTCCTGAAGGCTCTTATTTTTATAGGGTCACCAATGTGTCTGGAGAATTAATTAAGGAAGGCTGGCTGTTTCTTACTTATTAGCGTGGTTATTGGAATCACTTTCCCATTTTTTCAAGTGTGTTTCTACTTGGAAAATCATGAATGCAACGCCTACTAATAAAACAATGAGTCCTACTCCAGCGGCTTCCTCTGGAGCAATATCCATAAGGTATCCAGGGAGGCAAAGTAATAAAAAATACCCTCCGTACTTCATCATTACTTTGGCACTATACACTTGTGCATAATCCCAATTTTTTTGATTTTTCATAGCTCTTGGTGTTCGGTAACCATACAGGCCATTGATCTCCTTTGGTGGTTTTTTGCTCATAATAAACCCCATGACAATAAATATAAGGCCGCAACTTCCAAGGGTAATAAATAAGGGATTGAATAGTATTTCCATATTAGTAAAAATAGCAAAAATAAAAACCCTCAGTCTTGAAAAGGTTGAGGGTTTTACTTTAGTGGAGCCGGAGGGAGTCGAACCCTCGTCCAAACAAGCAATTACAATGCTTTCTTCATGCTTAGTTTTCGATTAGTTTTCGTGAGGTGCCTGACCGAAAACCGCCCAACACAACCTTAGCTTCTTTAGTTTTAAGAGATTACCGAAGCCTTAATCTCTCTATGTTGCTTTTGATGGTGTTCCGGATTGAGACGCCAACAACAAGGGCTTCTCAGGAACATCTGGCCTCCCTACCTTGTAAGGACGTGGCTAAATCCTACTATGATTCGGATTAAGCAGCTAGAGCGTAGTTATTCTCGCCAATTAAAAGTGTGAAAAATGAGATTTACGAGCTGTAATTCAGCGCTCGGCATGCTTACATCCCAATTGGCCTCGCTGTCAAAACCGGTCGGCCCCGTAGGAATTTGCAAAGTTAGTAAAAAGTTTGCCAAGCCAGTGAAATCCTCTTAAATTAGAGCAATAAAATAAAGCCCATGACTTCTTTTGGTATTATCAAAGAGAGAAAAAACCCACCGGACAAAAGAGTAGTGCTAACGCCTGAATTTTGTCAAGTGATTAAGGATGAGTATCCTAGTACACAAATAATTATTGAGCCCTCGGATATAAGAGTTTTTAAAGACAATGAATACAAAGAAAAAGGCTTGGAAGTTTCTGCTTCCATGGAAGACTGCGAAGTGCTTTTAGGTGTTAAAGAAGTGCCCATTGAGGCACTAATTCCTAATAAAAAATACTTTTTCTTTTCTCATACAATTAAAAAGCAACCGTACAATAGAGATTTATTGAGGGCGGTTTTGGAGAAAAATATTAGCTTGTATGACCATGAGGTTATTACGTCGGCTGAAGGCCAAAGACTCGTTGCTTTTGGTAGATATGCCGGATTGGTGGGTGCTTATAATGGCCTAAGAACCTATGGTTTAAAATACGAATTATTTAATTTACCTAAAGCCAGTGACCTCAGAGATTTAGAAGCGCTTACAGCAGCTATTAAGTCCGTGAGCCTGCCCCCAATTAAAGTGGTGCTAACAGGAATGGGAAGGGTTGGCAGTGGTGCTGCAGAATTGTTAGACGCTGCTGGCGTACTAAAAGTATGTCCTGAGCATTTTATGGGAAGACATTTTACAGGTCCAGTGTACACACAGATAGATGTACTTGAATACAATAAGCGAAGTGACGGACTCGTTGGGGATAAGAAGGATTTTTTTGACAATCCAGAGGCTTATAAATCAGACTTTTTAAAATATACCGAAGAATCAGATATTTTTATTGCTGGACACTTTTACGGTCAGGGGGCTCCAGCATTTTTTAAACTAAAAGACATTAAAAATCCCCTATTTAAAGTCTCTGTTATTGCAGATATTAGTTGTGATATTGGTCATCCAATTCCTACCACGCTTAGAGCAAGTACCATTTCAGATCCCATTTATGGTATAGATAGAGACACCGCTAAAGAGGTAGATTTTATGGATCCAAATGCTATAGCTGTTATGGCAGTAGATAACCTTCCTTGTGAATTACCTAGAGATGCCTCAGAGGGTTTTGGGGCTGCTTTTTTAACCCATGTAATCCCAGCTTTTTTTAATGGAGATGCAGATGGGGTTTTAGCAAGGGCTCAAATGACCAAAAACGGAAAACTTACAGATCGCTACAGCTATCTTGCCTCTTATGTGAATGGAAAATAAAGCTTACTGAAGGCCTTGAACCGTCTTTCTAATCGCTACTAAATTTGTGAGAAGTTTCTCTAAATGATCTAGGTGTAGCATGTTTGCTCCGTCACTTTTAGCATTGGTAGGGTCAAAATGGGTTTCAATGAAAATACCGTCTGCTCCTGTGGCAATACCTGCTCTGGCTATAGTTTCAATCATGTCTGGTCTGCCACCAGTTACTCCAGAAGTCTGATTGGGTTGTTGTAAGGAGTGGGTTACATCTAATACAACAGGTGCATAGGCTTTCATGGTAGGTATTCCCCTGAAATCTACCACCATATCTTGGTATCCAAACATAGTACCTCTATCTGTAATAGCTACTTGATTGTTCCCGCTGTCCAATACTTTTTGTACCGCGTGTTTCATACTCTCTGGGCTCATGAATTGCCCTTTTTTGAGGTTCACTACTTTTCCGGTTTTAGCGGCAGCGACCACCAAGTCCGTCTGTCTCACTAAAAAGGCAGGTATTTGTAATACGTCTACGTATTGAGCAGCTAAAGCGGCATCTGATATTTCATGAATGTCTGTAACGGTGGGAACCCCAAAAGTTTGAGATACTTTTTGTAAAATTTTTAAAGCCTTTTCATCTCCAATCCCAGTAAAAGAATCTACCCTAGAGCGATTGGCCTTTTTAAAACTTCCTTTAAAAATGTAAGGAATTTCTAAAGCGTCTGTAATTCTGACGATTTTCTCTGCAATTCTAAGGGCCATGTCTTCTCCTTCAATGGCACAAGGACCGGATAAAAGAAAAAAGTTATTGCTTTTAGTGTGCTTGATCTGAGGGATTAAATCTAATTCCATAAAGGTTATTTTAAATGGCAAAGATATTCCTTTTTTATCTATTTGTACCCAAGAGATTCCTTCACTCAGACAAACTATTCAATCATAGAACAAGGCTAAAAAAATAAAAAAGCAAATTATTTAACCGCCTGATAAAAAATAGAAGTATCTTTGCGCGCGCTTAGCAGAGCTAAGTAATCTATAAATAAGCACTTTATGTCTAATACAAAAAACATTGCCATTATTGCCCACGTAGACCACGGAAAGACAACCCTGGTAGACAAAATCATGTACCACTGTCAATTATTTCGTGAAAACCAACAAACAGGAGACCTCATTCTAGACAACAACGATTTAGAGAGAGAACGTGGAATTACCATTGTATCTAAAAACGTTTCTGTCCAGTATAAAGGAACTAAGATTAACATTATTGATACTCCTGGTCACGCAGATTTTGGTGGAGAAGTAGAGCGTGTATTAAACATGGCAGATGGGGTGTTGTTATTGGTAGATGCTTTTGAAGGTCCTATGCCTCAGACTAGATTTGTTTTACAAAAAGCAATTAACTTAGGTTTAAAACCTTGTGTAGTTATCAATAAGGTAGACAAAGAAAATTGTACCCCAGAGGAGGTGCATGAGAAGGTGTTTGACCTCATGTTTGAATTAGGAGCAGAGGAGTGGCAGTTAGACTTTCCAACCGTTTACGGTTCTGCTAAGAACAACTGGATGAGTGATGATCCTAAGAATATTACAGAAAATATAGAGCCCCTATTAGACATGGTCATTGATCATATCCCAACTTTTGAAGTGAAGGAGGGAAATACACAAATGTTAATTACCTCTTTAGATTTCTCTTCATTTACAGGAAGAATCGCGATTGGTCGTTTGCAAAGAGGTACTTTAAAAGAAGGACAGCCCATATCTTTAGTTAAGAGAGATGGGAGTATTGTAAAATCAAGAATTAAAGAGTTATACACATTTGAAGGTTTAGGCCGTTTAAAAGTGCCTGAGGTAATTGCTGGAGATATTTGTGCCTTAGTAGGGATTGAAGGATTTGAGATTGGAGACACTGTTGCAGATTTTGAAAATCCGGAAAAATTAGATTCTATTGCCATAGATGAACCTACTATGAGTATGTTGTTCACTATTAACGATAGTCCATTCTTTGGTAAGGACGGGAAATTTGTGACTTCTAGACATATTAAAGAGCGTTTGACTAAAGAGTTAGAAAAGAATTTAGCCCTTAGGGTAAACGAAACAGATTCAGCAGACAAGTTTTTGGTTTTTGGTCGTGGAGTATTGCACCTTTCAGTACTTATTGAAACCATGAGAAGAGAAGGATATGAGCTTCAGATTGGTCAGCCACAAGTAATTATCAAAGAAATTGACGGTGTTAAATGTGAGCCTATAGAATCATTGACCATAGACTTACCAGAATCTGTTTCTGGAAAGGCTGTAGAGATGGTTTCTATGAGAAAAGGCGAGATGACTTCTATGGAAGCAAAAGGGGAAAGAATGGTATGTGAGTTTTTAATTCCTTCTAGAGGTATTATTGGACTTAGAAACCAACTCTTAACCGCTACAGCAGGTGAGGCTATTATGGCGCACAGGTTCTTGGAGTATCAGCCTATGAAAGGCGACATTCCAATGAGACAAAATGGTTCACTAGTTTCAATGGAATTAGGAAAAGCCATTCCTTACTCTATAGACAAACTTCAGGATAGAGGTAAGTTTTTCGTAGATCCGGGAGAAGATATTTACGAAGGTCAAGTGATTGGGGAGAACTCGCGTGGAGACGACATGTCTGTTAACGTAACCAAAACGAAGAAACTCTCCAACGTGCGTTCTTCTGGAGCAGACGACAAGGCTAAGATTGTACCTGCTATTAAATTCTCTTTAGAGGAGGCTTTAGAATACATTCAAAAAGATGAGTATGTAGAAGTAACGCCAAACTTCTTGAGGCTTAGAAAAATTCACCTAACAGAGGTAGAAAGAAAGCGTAACAAAATTGCTTAATGGCTATTGAGCTATACAGAAAAGGCCCGCTTTAAGCGGGCCTTTTAATTGTTATATTCTGGTGAATGGCTATTGCTGTACCACACCCATTGCAGCACCAATAATCCCTGCCTGATTTAAAAATTCTGCTGGTAAAATGGGGGTTTCAATAGAGATATGTTCAGAAAATCGCTCCCAGTCTTTCGAGGTTCCGCCCCCCACAATGATGAGGTCTGGTGCGGTAATAAGCTCTACATATTTTAAAAAAGTATTAAAACGCTTGGCCCATTTTTTAAAAGAGAGCATTTCTTTTTCTTTGGCTGCAGCTGAAGCCCACAACTCAATCTTATCATAGTTTTTATAAGGAATCTGCCCCAATTCAAAATTAGGGATGAGTTTTCCGTCCAGAAAAGCGCCACTACCTAATCCGGTTCCAATGGTCACCATCATGACCAGTCCTTCTTTATCTTTACCAGCCCCAAAAGCCATTTCAGCAGAGGCTGCTGCGTCTGCATCATTGTTTACCACAACAGGGCATCCTGTATGTTTTTCAAAGAGCTCCGGTACATGAACCCCTATCCATGATTTGTGAAGGTTGCCCTTGCTCTTACAAACCCCTTTTTTAACGATACTGGGAAAACCCACGCCAATAGGGCCTGAGTAATTGTAATGCCTCACAATTTGAGCCACTACCTCTGCCATTTCATCTGGCTTTCTGGAACTAGGGGTGGGGATTCTATACCTTTCTGTAAGCATGGTCCCTGTTTCTGTATTGACCAAAGCGCCTTTAATTCCCGAACCTCCAATATCTATCCCTAGTATTTCCATGTATGCGTAATAATTTTAGCAAAACAAAGAAACAAAAAAAATATCACAGCGCTTTTTGAACCACTTCAAAGATTTTGCTGTCTTCGCATTTTAAGGTTTTGAAAGGGAATTTTAATAGTAGGGCGTAGTCGTGGGTCACCATTAAAATAGTTTTGCCATTTTGGTGAATCTCTGTCAGGACTTTCATGACCTCTGCACTGGTTTGAGGATCTAGGTTTCCGGTGGGTTCGTCTGCCAAAATAAGTTCGGGATCATTGAGTAGAGCCCTGGCTATAGCTATACGCTGTTGTTCTCCTCCGGAAAGTTCATGAGGGTATTTAAATCCTTTGGTTTTCATGCCTACTTTGTCCAATACTTCATTGGCTTTTTCTTCCATTTTTAAAGCGTCTGTCCAACCGGTGGCTTTGAGTACAAAAAGCAGGTTGTTCATTACAGATCTGTCTGGTAGGAGTTTGAAGTCCTGGAATACAATCCCTATTTTACGTCTTAGAAAAGGAATATCGGCCTCTTTGAGGCCCACTAAATTAACACCTACTATATGCCCTGAGCCTTGTTTTAATGGAATTTCTCCGTAGAGCGTTTTCATGAGACTGCTCTTTCCGCTCCCTGTTTTTCCGATCAGGTACGTAAATGAACCTTTTTCTAACTTTAGGGATATGTCCTGAAGTACCATGTTTTGGTCTTGAAAAATAGTCGCGTGTTGAATTTCTAAAATGGGCAAAGACATCTGTTTAAATTGTGAATATAAATGTACTAAGTTCTTTTGTAACCCGCTCTAGGTTTTTTAATTTTCCATTCCTTTATACTTTATTTAAAAATGAAGCGTTTAGGAAGTAGCCTTCCTTTTTAATTGTACTATGTCTATGAGATTGTCTGTATTTAGTCGTTGTTTTTTGCTATTGTTTTTAGGCCCAATGTCACTTTTAGGCCAGATTCATCTAGGAGACTCCCATGCGCAACAGCAGTTGAATATTGCCCAGCAATGGCTTCAAGCTAAACGTTATTCAGTGGCAGCTGATTTGGGATCAGATTTAAAAGAGCATCCGGACAAAATAATCGCCCAACAAGCGGCTCAAGTACAAGTGTTGGCTGCAATTGGTATGGAAGAACCTAATGCTATATCACTTGCTTCGGACTTTGTTAAAAATTATCCCAATGCCATAGGAGCCAATCAAATTTATTTTAAAGCAGGTGGAGCTTTTTTTAGGATTGGTCAATATTCTAAAGCATTACCATGGCTTCAGAAGGTTGTAATTGGTGGGCTTTCTCCAAAGGAACAAGAGGATTATTATTTTTATTACGGCTACTGTAAATTCGTAAACAAAGACTATAAAGCTGCTTCAGATCTATTTAATCAAATAGCAGCTAACAGTACATACGCTAAAGCGGTCTTATATTACAAAGCCTATACTTCCTATGCCTCAGGAGATTATAAGACTGCTAAGAATTTGTTCCAAAGTGATTTTTCAGGTTTTAAAACAGACAGACTGCCTTATTTTTTGGCTGACATTTATTTTAGAGAAGGGAACTATCAGGCCGCTATTGAGTCTGCATTAGGGTATTTGCCTAAGGCCAATCGTTCGGAAGCTTCCCAGCTGAGTAAGGTAGTGGGAGAGGCCTATTTTAGCCTGCAACAGTATGAGAAAGCTATTCCGTATCTATTAGATTACAGGGGAGATAGGAGGGTTTGGCGCGCAGAAGATTACTATCAATTAGGCTATTGCTATTACATCACTGGTCATTCAAAAGATGCCATAGCACAGTTTAACAAGATACTAAACCAAGAAACTGATTTGGTGCAAAACGCATACTATTTGTTGGCTGCAGCTTATTTAAAGGAGAACCAAAAATCACAGGCTCTCAACGCATTTAAGCGTGCAGCAGATTTTAATTTTAACACAGATATTCAAAAAGAAGCTCGCTATAATTATGCCCAACTCAGTTATGAGATTGGCAACCCTTATGCATCTCTTCAGGATGTTTTTGACCAATTTATAACTGCTTACCCCAAGGATTCCAGAGCCGCCACCCTAGAAGAACTCTTGCTGGAAGCCAGTTTATTGGAGGGAGATTTTCAAGCTGCTTTGGCACTATTGGCCCAGCGAAACCCTAAGGATGTAAAAACCAGACAATCAATAGGCCTACAAGCAGGACTCATGGCCATGGAACAAAAGCAAATAGCGTTGGCACAAGAGTATTTTGAAGCGCTTATTGCTCTTGATAATCATTCAGCAGCTGCTGTAGAAGCCCTTTTTTGGCAGTCTGAACTCGCTTTAAGAACATACGCGTACACGAATGCATTTGCTTTTCTGGCAGACATAAAGAATGAATCACTTCTGCCAGATCGCTTGCGATTATTATTACCCTACCAAAAGGGCTTTGCTTTTTTTAAAACAAAAGAATTTACACGAGCAATTACTGCGTTTAAACAATTTTTAAGTCAGACCCAATCAATCACTAATTTTGAAGTGGAACGGAACCAAGCTGCACTTAGAATAGCAGACGCTCAGTACAGCAGCGGTCAATTTTCAATGGCCATTTCTAGTTATGAGTCTGTGGCAAAATCACAGCCCCAAGCAGCCGCTTATGCTGAATTTAACAAGGCTATGGCACATGGATTAAATGGAAATACCGCTAAAAAAATAGGGATACTTACATCCTTTATTGGCCGTTTTCCAGAACACAATTACCTGCCAAAAGTTTATTTAGAATTAGGGCTAAGTGAAGCAGCACAAGAAAATAACTCTCAGGCAATCACTTATTACGACCGCCTTATAACAGAATTTCCTAAAAGCGATTTAGTGCCTCAAGCCATGTTGAGAAAAGGATTGCTCTTGTTTAATACGTCTGAAATAGACGCCTCATTAAAAACATTCCAAGACTTAGTAAATCGCTTCCCAAAGTCTGCCTCTTTTTCTCAAGCAGTTTCTGCGGCAAAGAGAATATATATTGACCAAGGGCGTTTAAGTGACTACAGAAAATGGGTGGCCCAACTGAATTTGCCCCAAGATTCAGAGGCTTCTTTAGAAAAACAGACCTATGACCAGTTGAACAGGACCCTGTCATCTTTGGACCTCGAAGCGCAAATAAACAGATTTGAACAGTATTTGAAAGATTTTCCCAACGGAGCGAACGCATTAAGCGTCAGTTATAATTTGGCCCTGCTTTACACCCAAACTGCTCAAGACAAGAAGGCATTCCCATTGTATGATTTTGTGGCTAAGGCAGCATCTATACATGCAGAAGCAGCCTTGGTCGCATATATAAAACTACAACTAGAAAAAGGCTTTGGAGAAAATCCAGAAGCCACTTTAAAGCAATTATTGTCTAAGTCACAAGACCCCGCTAATAAGGCCTATGCTTTGTCTAATCTCATGCGTTTGAGTTATGAAAACCAATCCTTAGAGGCTGCATTAAACTACGCCCAATCTGTGATGGCTCTAGCTGAGGTGCCAGAGGAGATTAAGCAAGACGCTCAGATTATGTTGGCTAGAGGTGCTCACATTAAAGGAGATGTTACGGCAGCCATTGCTGGCTATGCCTCGCTTAAGGAAGTAGCTTCTGGGGTCTTGGTCGCAGAATCTTTGTATTGGTTGGCCTATTATAAAAATGCGTCGGCAAACTACGAGGCTTCCAATGAATTAATTCTTGAACTGGCCAGTGATTACGGTGCCTATAAAATGTGGTCTGCTAAGGGTCTCCTTCTAATGGGGGACAATTTTTTTGCCTTAGAAGATTTATTTCAAGCCCAGTATTTGTGGCAAAATGTACTTGAGAATTTCCCGCAATACCCCGAATTAATGAGGGAAGCAGAAATTAAAATAGCCCAGTTAGAAGACGCCAAATTAAATGAAGACACAGATGCTTAAAAACAACCTATACTTTTCATTACTCTTTTTATTGGCCACAAGCCCAATTTTGGCTCAGGATCAAGACTTGGGTACAGAGTCTGTTACTGTAGTAAAGAATTATGCCCCAGTTATTTTAATTGGAGCTAAGCCCCTTATAGCACCCATTCTCAAAGAGGTTTCATGGGATCAAAAAAGAACCTTAACATATCCTATACAAGAATTTCCTGTAGCCTCTAATTTTATCCCGCAATTGGCCGCGCCAGACGCCTTGCCTGCTGAGAAAGCCCCTAAGTCCTACAATACCCTGGTGCATTTGGGTTTGGGAAGTAGAAGTACGGCAGCGCTTTGGGCAGACAGTCAGATAAAGCAATCTAGATATGCCCATATTGGATTACAACTCATGCACAACAGTATGGTGCAGGACCTTCCTGAGTTAAATTGGGATAGCAATTTTTTTAACACCCAATTACAAGGAAGTTATTATTTTTCTAAGCGCAAAAAGCACTACCAGGCCGGAGCGTCACTCAAGCATATGGCCTATTCTTGGTATGGAATGCCAATCATGCAAGGCGGAATAGCGCAGCTTTCTATAGCGGTCCCGGTATATGATTTACAGCAAAACTATTTTTCTTCTGAAATCTTTGGATCTTTTAGGCAAGACAAAGGCGCTTTGGAGTCCTTGAGTATCACGGGGGGAGATTTTAGAGATACCACCCAATCCAACGCCCAAAAAATTATTGTTCATGGGAATGGACGTTTCATGCTTGGAGATAAACCCCTGTTTTGGAATGCCAGTTACGACTTTAGGGGAGGCCAATTTAGTATCCCACCGCTGTCTTCTTTTGACCAAAGCAATGGATTGGGGTACCAGATTCATAAAGTAGCTTTAAATCCTGTGATTGAGTTGGCTGACGCCGATGCTTTTTTTAAGCTAGGGTCAAAAATAATTTACTCCAATGGACTAAAAATTTATCCAGATATTTATGGTCAATACGCTCTTGTGGCAGATTTCGTGAGTGCTTTTGCCCGTCTAAGTGGAGACTTCAATTTAAATGATTACGCTTCTTTTGTTCAAGAGAATCCTTTTGTGTCTCCTTCGTTAGAAGTGCTTCCTTCTGACCAGCGTTATGCATTTGAATTGGGTGTAAAAGGTGGTGGAGCTGCTTTTTCCTACAGCTTGTCTTGGATGGAAAACAGTACAAACAACCAGGCATTGTTTGTGCAGAATCCCAAGAATTATTTAAACGCCTATGAAAAACAGTTTAATTACGGTAATAGCTTTGAGGTGGTCTATGACGCAATAGATACCCAGCGTTTGGGTGTTGGTATAGAAGCAGCGCCATTACAAGGACTGAGTCTCTCAGGTCATTACCATCGTTTTGATTATACCACAACTCCTGCCCAAGAGGCTTGGCATTTGCCCAAAGAAAGCGCAAGAATACAATTAGAATACAATTTTTTATCCCGATTTACATTAAATGGCTCTTGGAATTATACAGGTGTTAGAACCGCCAGATCCAGTCAAATGGTGCAATTTATTGTTGCTGGACCAATGCCTTCTGAAGTTTTCGAATTGCCAGGATTTCACAGATTAGACGCCCAGTTGTTTTATCAGGCGAATGAACGACTATCTGTTTTTGTCAAAGGCAGTAACCTAACAGGCAGTACCTATGCACTGTGGTCTGGTTTTGTCGCTCCCCCCAGGGTTGTAATGGCAGGAGCACAGTACAGATTCGATTTATAGGTTTTCTTTTTGACTTCAGTTCCCTATCTTTATTTGTTTTTAAAACCAATTAAAATTATTAAACCAAATCCCCATAACATGACATTGTACAAATCGTTATTTTTTACTGCAATTACTGCACTCGCCGTTAGCTGTAGCCCTAAAGAGTCCGTAGACCTTTTGGTGGTGAACGCCAAAGTTTATACGGTAGACGACACTCAAAAGACCGCTACTGCTTTTGCGGTACACCAAGGTCGTTTTGTTGCCGTAGGGGATACGGAAACGCTCCAAAATCAGTATAAATCTTCAAAGGTTATAAATGCCCAAGGTAAAGCCGTTACCCCTGGATTAATAGACGCACATTGTCATTTCTACGGTTTGGGACAAAACCAACAGGTGGTAGATTTGGTAGGAACAAAAAGTTACCAAGAAGTCCTTGACAGGGTCGTGGCTTTTCACGATGAAAAACCTGCCGTATTTATTAGAGGTAGGGGATGGGATCAGAATGACTGGGAAGAAAAAAAATACCCCACCAAAGCTGCTTTAGATGCCTTGTTTCCAGATATACCGGTAGCCCTGGAAAGGGTAGATGGACATGCTTATCTAGTGAATCAGGCTGCTTTGGATTTAGCGGGTATTACCACAGATACTGAGGTAGCTGGAGGGAGCATAGAAAAGGAAAATGGTGCACTCATAGGTATATTGGTAGACAATCCAATGGCACTCGTAGACGCAGTAATGCCTAAGCCTACAGTAGCAGATATTGTTACGGCTTTAAAAGACGCTCAGCGTATAGCCTTTTCTTACGGATTAACTACGGTAAATGACGCTGGTTTAAATAGAGATGTTATAGAAATTATAGACAGTTTGCACCAGACGGGAGACCTTAAAATGAGGATTTATGCTATGGTCAGTAACAGTCCTGAAAATTTAGATTACTTCTTGCCTAAAGGCGTTATAGAGACCCCAAGACTGAGGGTGGGGAGTGTTAAAGTATATGCAGACGGAGCGCTTGGATCTAGGGGAGCAACCCTCAGGGAAGCATACTCAGATAGGGACAACCACTTTGGTGCTATGGTCACAGGTGTTAAAGAGATTGAAGCTTTAGCTAAACGAATTGCGGCAACAGATTACCAGATGAATACCCATGCGATTGGAGACTCTGCGAATATTGTAGTACTTCGTGCCTATGCAGAAGCACTAGTGGGCACCAAAGACAAGCGTTGGAAAGTAGAACACGCTCAAATCATCAGTCCTGAAGATTTTGATTATTTTAATGGAGGAATTATCCCTTCGGTTCAACCGACCCATGCAACCTCAGATATGTACTGGGCAGAAGATCGGCTGGGTTCAAAGAGAATGGCAGGTGCTTACGCTTTTAAAACTTTGTTAGACAAGGCTGGAACTATTGCACTTGGCACTGATTTTCCTGTGGAACAAGTAAGCCCATTCTTGACTTTCTTAGCCGCAACAGCCAGGCAAGACACCTCAGGTTATCCAGAGGGTGGTTTTCAGATTCAGGATGGTTTAACGAGAGAAGAAACTTTAAAAGGGATGACTTTGTGGGCGGCTTATTCGAATTTTCAGGAGGCAGAACGCGGAAGTATTTCTGTAGGTAAAATGGCTGATTTTGTCATATACCACCAGGATATGATGCAGATACCATTGATTGAAGTTCCTAATATTAAGGTTTTCAGAACTTATGTAGGGGGAGAGCTTGTTTATGAATAGAATTCAAAAAATAATTTGCAAAAAAAGGAGCCCTAGGGCTCCTTTTTTTGTGTTATTCAATTGGTACTACTGCATTGAAATAGGTAAGTGAACTCTAGTAGTGTCCCAACCCATAGATAATTGTAGGTTGTCATTTTCTTCATGGAATACCATGCTAAAATACTCTAAAGCTTCTGAGTCTTCACTAACAATGGCTTTAACCCTTAAAACGTCTGCTTTTTCATCATAGGAATAAGAACCCCATTGGTTGAGATTGCTATTTAAAATAATAGTCCAGCTATTTTCACCAGGAATGGTAAACAAAGCGTAAGTACCTGCTTTTACTTTCTCACCGCCAAATACAACGTCTTGGTAGAAAGTAATCTCAGGTGCTTCATTCGCACCCGTTCTCCAAACAGCGTCATTGGGTGCCAAGGTGCTTAAGGACCTGCTCTTTAGTTGAGGTCTGTTGTATATCACCCTCATTTTTTTATTGGCGTCCATGTGCTTAGCTGGAAACCAAGCAATATCCATGGGACTCGCGTCTAATTTTCCAAAGTCTTGAGCAAAGAGGCTGCTGCTACAAAGGAGACCAAAAAAGCATAGGCTGTAAAATAAGTTTGTTTTCATAATAAGTGTGTTATTAATGTTTGTTTTGAATTAAAATTTCTGATACTAAGTTCCACATTTAAAACGAATATTGAAAGCCTAGCTTTCAAATGTAAGTTCAATAAGCTGTAATGACCTAGTTTTGTAACTATTTATCACTTTTTTGTAATATTAGGTAATAAAATGTAATTAAAATAGCCTTTTTGGTTTTATAAAATAATGTTTTGACTCATTTTTGTAGTCTCATTAAATAAATAACGATTATGTGT